>JAABUQ010006594.1_pt1 | contig 17485 bp, 16 predicted proteins | sample 5560001 | NCBI WGS metagenome assembly JAABUQ01 (sample SAMN10711888, study PRJNA513371) | rock metagenome | isolation source: Antarctica rocks | place: Antarctica: Victoria Land, Finger Mt nord | collected 2015-12-18
CGCGGCGTAGCGTCGCCGCGCGAAGGTAAGACGTTACGGATTACGCGCGCGAGCATCGGCACGTTCTCCGCATCGAGCAGCAGTTTGCCAGGAAGCCGCGTCGCCTCGCCGCCACCGAGCACGAGGATGCCGTAATCGTCGATGCGATCGGGAGCGGTCACACCGCAGGCGTATCCCTGTAGATATCATCGACGGCGAACGTTTTGCCGTGAACGAGTGCAGTATCGCCGCCGTCGTACGGGTGGGTCTTCCAAACGCCAGAGTCGTCGCGCGCATCGACTTCGATGCGCCGCATCTCGACGTGCACGATGAGGAACGCCTCGAGCGATGGCAATGCGCGATAGGCCCCGCGTTTGTAGATCCGATCGTAACCCTGTGTCGAGGGCGACAAGACTTCGGCGACAACGGTCGGAGACGTCACGGCGGTCGCCCAGAGATCGACGTCGTCGCACACGACCGTCACGTCGGGATAGAAGTACGAGTTGAGAGAGACTTGGATTTTTACGTCGGAACCGAACGTTACGCACGGCGCGAATGCCCGTTCGAACGCCGTACGAACGGCGTAGGCGATTCGATCGTGACCGAGCGTTCCACCCGCGAATCCCACGATGAAGCCGTTGTGAAGTTCGTACTTCTCGGCGCGCGCTTCTTCCCAGCGCAGGTATTCTTCCGCGGTAAACTCGGGAAGAATCGGAAATTTCACCGACCGCGCGCGCTCGAGGCGTGACGCTGTGCGTACGATTTCGCAAAGTACGTGATGATGATGTCCGCGCCCGCGCGCGCGAAGCCGACGAGCGTTTCGTCGACGACGCGATCTTCGTCGATCCAGCCGTTTCGTGCCGCAGCCTTGACCATCGCATATTCGCCGCTGACGTTGTAGCACGCGACGGGAACGTCGGACATCTCCGCAACCGCGCGGATGAGATCCATGTACGCGAGCGCCGGCTTGACGATGAGAAAATCCGCGCCTTCGTCGAGATCGAGCGCCGCTTCGCGCACCGCCTCGCGCGCGTTGGGCGGATCCATCTGATACGTGCGGCGGTCGCCGAATTGCGGCGTGGAATCGGCCGCGTCGCGGAACGGGCCGTAGAAGCCCGATGCGAACTTTACCGCGTACGACATGATCGGCAGTGACGTGAAGCCCGATGCATCGAGCGTCTCGCGCAAGTAGGCGACGCGGCCGTCCATCATGTCCGAAGGTGCGACGATGTCGACGCCCGCCATCGCGTACGAGAGCGCCGTCTTCGCGAGCAATTCGAGCGTCGCGTCGTTATCGACGTCGCCGCGCTCGTCGAGGATGCCGCAGTGCCCGTGATCGGTGTACTCACAATTGCACAGGTCCGCGATGACGATCATCTCCGGAAGCGCCGCCTTGATCGCGCCGATCGCGCGCTGTACGACGCCCGCGGGCGCGTGCGCGCTCGATCCGTACGCGTCTTTGAAGTCGGGAATGCCGAAGAGCAGCACGGCATTGACGCCGAGCGCGGCGAGTTCGCGACATTCCGCGACCGCACCGTCGACGTCGTAGCGAAAGACGCCCGGCATGCTCGATATCTCGCCCATCGGTTGGCCCGGATCGCAGATGAAGAGCGGCTGCACGAGGCTCGCGATGCGCACCTCGTGTTCGCGCACGAGCGCGCGCATGGCCGCGGTCGTGCGGAGGCGGCGCGGGCGCTTGGTGAGATCGATCGAGGTGCGCGGGCGGAGCAGATCGCGAACGCTCATGGCGTAACTCCGATGAGAAACGAGGTCACGCTCTGCACGAACGCGCCAACCGACGGTTCCGTTGCGACGATGTCGGGTGGAAAGCCCGCGTCACGCGCCGCGAGTGAGGACGCGTCGCCCATCGCCGCGACGACGGGCCGCGTTCCCCGGGCGAGCAGGGCCGCGAGATACGGTTCGATCGCTTTCACCGAGCCGCTCGACGGAAAGAGCAGGGCGCTCGGGATCCGTTCGCCGAGCGCCGCGCGCGCGGCGTCGCTATCGAGCGCCTCGACGACTTCGGCGCCGGCACCGCGTAGCGCGGGCGCGATCGTGCTCGGTCGATCTTGCGTGCGCGCGAGCAAGAAGAGATGGCCCGAGAGCGGTGCCGGCGCGACGGCGACCGCGAGCGCGTCGGCAAGGAGCGCGTCGCCGCCGTCGGCGAGCAAGCGATGTGCGAGCGCCTCGCCGACGCGTTCGGCCGCAGCGAGGCTCGCGACGGGTTCGATCGACTCGCCGCGCACGATATAAGAGCCATCGATCGCCGCGATGATCGCGCGCAGCGTGAGGACACCGTCGACATACGTGGCGTGCGCGCCGACGGGCGCCTGGCATCCGCCGCGCAAGGTGCGCAGGTACGCGCGTTCGGCGCGCACGGCGATTTCGTTGACGCGATCGGAGAAGACGCTCGCGATGCGCCGCGCGAGGTCGGGATCGCTCGCGCGCGTCTCGATCGCGAGCGCACCCTGACCGACGGCGGGCACGAGCACGTCCACCGGGATCGGCACCGTATACGTCGCGCCGAGCCCGAGCCGCTGCAGTCCCGCCATCGCGAGGAGAATCGCATCGAAGTCGCCCTCGCGCAATTTGCGCAAGCGCGTGTCGACGTTGCCGCGGATCACCTCGAAGCGCAGGTCGGGACGAAGCGCCTGTAATTGCGCGCGTCGCCGCGGGCTCGACGTGCCGACGAGCGCACCCGCGGGCAGCGCGTCGAGCGAGGCATACTTTTCGCTGCAGAACGCGTCGCGCGGATCGACGCGCGTGCCGATCGCTGCGAGCGTCATGTCATCGGGTAGCGTGCTCGGGAGATCCTTACACGAGTGCACCGCGTAATCGGCGCGTTTGTCGCGCAGCGCGTTTTCGAGTTCTTTCACGAAGATCGAATCGGTACCCAGCGCCGCGAGCGAACGATCGAGGACGCGATCGCCTTTGGTCGAGATTTGCATGACGGTCGAAACGAGTCCGGCTTTGGCAAATTCCGCCATCACGTAGCGCGTCTGCCACATTGCGAGCGCGCTCGCACGCGTCGCGCAGACGAGTTGCAGGAACGGTTCGGTCGGTGTAGAGGGCGCCGCGATGCGCGCGTACGTTTCTTCCACGTCGTTTTCCATGCTGCTCGGATTCATCGCCGCGAGAGTGTCGATTTCCCGGCCCGAGAGCTCGCGCATCACGGCGGCGCGATGTTCGACCGGGACGACGGCTTTGACGTAATCGCGCGCGCACGCCAGCGCCTCGGCCGCGCGGCCGTAGCGCGCGTCGTAGCGGGCGCGCAGATCGTCGAGGAGCCGTCGCGCGAATGCGGGCGAACTGCCGCCGGTATCGACCGCGAAGGTCACGGCGCCGACGCGGTGCGCCAGCGGCGTCGAGAAGTCGCTCGCGGTGATGCCGGTCGTATCGTCGATGAGGACGCCGAGGGCGCGTGCGTCGGCCACGACGGCGGCATCGACCGCAGCGATTCCCGTCGCCGTGTACGCGAGCCGCGCGCCCGCGAGATCCCCCGGCGCGTAGGGCCGCGCGTGCCACACGAGCGCGCCCGCTTCTGCCGCCTCGCGCAGACCGTCCGTGCCCGCGGGCGCGATGACGCGCACCGACGCGCCCGCGGCGAGCAGTCCGCGAATTTTGCGGTCGGCGATGGCGCCGCCGCCAACGACGACGACCAATTTTCCGCGCAGGTCCAGCGCTATTGGATACACGCATGGGCCATTCGCCGTCACCGCGCGGGACTTTCCCGCTCGGTCCTCCAACCCGTTCGGTCGTGAATTCGGCGTCGTGGCGTGCAGCGCTCATCGGTGCGCTCGTCGCGGCTCTGGCCACCCTGCCGGGACTCGGAACGGGCACGCTGTGGGACAACAGCGAGACCGCCTACGGCGAGGTCGCGCGCGAGATTTTGCTCTCGCACGATTGGATCGTCATGCACCTCAATGGGGCCGCGTGGTACGTGCAGCCGCCGCTCTACTTTTGGATTGCGGCCGCGTTCGGCCATTGGTGGGGCATCTCGGAGACGACGCTACGTCTCCCGTCGGCGCTCGCGACGATCGCGATGGCCGCGGGCGTCGGTTTCGTGACGGCGCGCGTCGCCTCGGCGCGCGCCGCGATCCTCGCAGCGACGATTCTTTCAACGGCGCTGATGCAAGCCGTCTTGGGGCGTCTCGCGATCATGGATGCGCTACTCGATCTTACGGTGATGGTCGCGATCCTAGCGTGGTTCGGCGCGTTGCGAACCGGCGGCGCGCGCTGGTGGTACGGCGGGTGGGTCGCGCTCGCGCTCGGCACGCTGACCAAAGGCCCCGTCGCCCTCGCGCTCGTGTTTCTGGTCGTCGCACCGTGGGCGATCTGGACGTCGCGGGTCGGCGGACAAATCTGCTGGCCCACGCCGCGGAGGTGGTTGCTCGGCGTCGTCGCGTTCGCCGTGTTGCTCGCGCCGTGGGCGACGGCACTGGAACGCGCGGCGGGACCGGTCGCATTCGGTGAGCTGGTCATACATTACACGGTGGGCCGTTATCTCGGCACGATTGAAAATCAAAGCGGACCGATCTGGTATTACGTCCCGGTCGTGATCCTCGGCTTCTTTCCATGGTTCGCGTTTCTCGTGCCGGCGATCGCCCAAGCGTGGCGGGCCGCGCGCGAGCCTGCAAGCGCGACGCGTGAGGGCGGAAGCGTCGATCCGGCGCTCGCGCGACTCGCGCTCATCTGGGCGATCGTCCCGTTCGTGTTCTTCAGCTTCGCGAAAACGAAGTTGCCGAATTACATCGCGCTCGAGTTGCCGTCGTTCGCGATCTTGGTCGCGCTTTGGTTCGATCGCGTCGCCGAACGCATCGACCGCCGCTCGGCGCTGGCGTGGACCGCCGTCGTGCCCGTCACGATTTGCGGGACCGCGTTCGCGATCTGGGCGTTCTCACACGACAACAAACTCGTCGCCGACCTGCAGCAGATTCGCAACGACTTTCTCGCACTGGGTTTCGTCATGCTCGCGGGATCGCTCGCATGTTTCGCGCTTCTGGCGCGGCGGCGGACGGCAGCGGTCGCCCCGTTCGCACTCGCCGCGGCGGGCGCGCTCGTCGTGCTCATCATCGGCGTGCTCGGGGAACCGCTGGTCGAACGCTTCAAACCGATTCCCGCACTCGCGCGCGCGATCGAACGCGAACGTCGTCCGGGCGACGCGGTGACGATTCAAGGCGTCTCCGGTGGCAACGCGCTCGTCTTTTACACGCGTCCGCGCGTCGCGACGCTCGACGCACCGGGCGACGCCGCGATGACCGCCGCGACCGACCCGCGGCGCGCGATCTGCGCCGCCTCACGCGCGTTCGTCGTCACGTCCAAGAAGCGGCCGATGCCCGATCCGACCTACGGCCGCACGCGTACGACGGTCGCGAGTTCGAATAAGGACGTGCTGTTTCTCTACCAGGGTCCGCCGTGCCGACCGGCGCTCGACGGATCGTAGCCACTCGTACGCGTGAAGGTCGGATGAGAGCGCGCTAAGGGCGAGCTTAGAATCGCAGCCCGATCGTTCACGTCGCGGCGGTGCGGCGGTACGATCCCGGCGTCATCATTCGCCACTCGTCGCTCGACGAGTCGCACGCTCTCATCGAGAGGATCGGACGTTCATGAACATCACCAAACTCATCGCAACCGTCGCCGCGGCAGGCGCACTCGCAGCCGCCGCCCTGCCTGCATCCGCGGGACAAGTTTACAATCGCGTCGAGAACCAACACGATCGCCTCCAGCAGGGCGTCGCAAGCGGCCAACTCACGCGCTCGGAATACAATCACGACACGTGGCGCTTGAATCGCATCAACGCGCAGCGCCGCAACGATCTTCGCCGCAACGACGGCCACCTGACGCCCGCCGAACAGGCACGCTTCAATCGCGAACTCAACCGCTCCTCGAACGGGATCTATTTCACGAAGCACAATCGCAGGGACCAGCCCGGCGTTTAGCGCGCGACGGCCTCCGCAATTGTCTTAACGAGATCGGCGCTCTCGCGCTACTTCGAGATTCCCGCGAGCTGCGCTTCGGGATATGCGGGCGACTTGTTGCCCCACGAGCTGCGAATGTAGGTGAGGACGTTCGCAATATCGGTGTTGCTGAGCTGACCTTTCCACGCCGGCATCTGGCCATTGTAGTCGGCGCCCTTGACGTTGATCTTGCCGTTCAAGCCGTAGAGCAAAATGTGCCCCAGACGTTTCGTATCGCCGTTGACATAGTCGCTGCCCGCGAGCGGCGGGAAGACACCGGCTTGGCCAGCGCCGTTCGCCTGATGGCAGCCCGCGCAATTGGCGGTGTAGACGGTCTGGCCTTTGGCCGCCGCACCGCCTGCTGCCGCGACCTGCGTGCCGCCACCTGGGCCGCCCGTGGTCGAAGCTCCGACGGTCGAATTCGCACCGGCAGAACTGCCGGTTCCGAGCGAACTCGTAGCGACGGCGGCGGACGCTTTCGCGCCGCCTTCGCCAGCTTCGGCTTGCTCCTGTTGAATCGCGAGTTGGCTATAGAGCGAAAGGCCGATCGCGGCGACGAGCGAGAGCGCCGTGAGGCCGAGTACCCACGGACGGCGGCTGATCTGACGACTCGGATTGCGGTCGAGGAACGGCAGCACGATGAGCAGTGTAACGAGGCCGCCCGGGATGACGACCGTCGCGAGCAAGTTCGCGATCGGCGTGATGTTCGCCGGCAGTGAGCCTGCGATACGCAGCAGACCGTAGAGCGCCAGGAAATACCAAGCGGGATACGCGATGAATTTCTGCGTCGGGTCGGCCTTGGCGTCGAGCGGTGCAGGCGAGAAGATCGCCAGTAACACGATGATCGCGAACACGGCGAATGAGGCGACCGCGTCCATGAACATCTGATTCGGCCAGAAGCGGCCTTGCGGAAGCTTCTTGAGATCGTGGTCGACCGGCGGCCCCGCCGAGCCGTTGTGGCGGAAGATCGTGAGGTGCGCGCCGACGAGGGCGATCATCGCCGCCGGCATCAGCCACACGTGGAGTCCGAAGAAGCGGTTGATGGTGAGCGTGCCCATGCCGGGGCCGCCGCTGAGGAACTGCTGCGTCGCGTTGCCGACGATCGGCACGGAAGCGGCGATGTTGATCGCGACCTGCGAGGCGAAGTAGGCGTTCATGTCCCAGGGCAGTAGGTAGCCCGTGAGTCCAAGGACGAGGGTGATGACGAGCAAGAGCACGCCGACGACCCACGACAGCTCGCGCGGCGCTTTATAGGCGCCCCACAGTAGCACTTGCAGCATGTGCATGAACAGGAGAGCGATCATCGCGGTCGCGCCCCAGAAGTGGAGGCTGATCACGAACGAGCCGAACGGCACGTTGTGATAGATGTAGTTCGTGGATTCCCACGCCGACGTCGTTGACGGCGCGTAGTAGAACGTTAGGAAGATGCCGGTCACGATTTGGAGGATCATCGCGAAAATCGTCGCGCTTCCGAAAGCGTACCAGTAACTCGCTCCGCCCGGCACATCCTCAGTGAGGAAGTCCGCCGTTTGGCTCACGAGCCCCGTTCGCTGCTCGATCCAGGTTAAAACGCTCACGTTATATGGTGCTCCGGCGAGTGGTTAGGAGTAAGCGACGATGAGACGGTCGGCCTGACCGGACTTGTATTGGATCCAGGTGACCTGCGCTTGACCGTCTTTTTCACGAAAGGGCAGGGGGTCGAGGCCGCGAGGCGCGGGACCCGCGAGCTTCGCGCCTTCGACGCCGAACTGCGACCCGTGGCAGGGGCAAATGAAGCGCTTCTGTTCGCCGACCCATTGATAGCGGCAACCCAGGTGCGGGCAGATCGAGCTGAACATGACGAAGCTCATCGTGACCGCTGGGTACTTGATTTCCATCGATGGGACATTGAAGAGGTCGGGGCGCTTCGCTCGGAACGTTTGATCCTGTTCTGGCGTGAGTTTGACGCCCCAGACGAATTGCGTGTCGTCGGCCGGCGGCAGGTAGCCGTCAGCGTATTTGAAGTTGAAGTTGATTTTGACGGGTTCGCCCGGCTTCGAGGTCAGCGTCGCGATGTCGGATTTGGGAAGGTCAGCCCACACGCCGCCAGCCGATTTTTCCGGTGAGAGCAACGACTCTGGAATCAGCGAGCTGACGAGAGGAACCGTAAGCACCAGCCCGATGACGCCACCGACGGCGAGCGTGGCATTCGCGAGGAACTGCCGACGCGACTGCTCTTCGGGCGTGCCGGGGTCTTTATAGGCTTGCGCTTCGTGTTCTGCCACGTTCCCTTTCCTCTGCGCCGACGGCGCCACACATGGGTGTCCTTGCACGCGGTCCCGGTGATGAGACGACGCGACGAGCCACGCAGGCGCAGGCTCGGCCCCGTGAGACTATCAGGTTGGTAATATCCGGGGCAATTACTTTGGTATGCCGCGGAAGTGCTGCGGGTTCTTCCCGTGGCGACGGCTCTTCGCAGGCGCGGTCGCTCGGGTGCCGTCCGGCACGACGGGGGCCTTCGCCGCCCGACTGCGGCGAGGTCAATTCCGCTTGGCAATCGCCGATGACGAAGGGGTGTTGAAAGCGATCGCGTCGCCCGGGCGTTCGGTTGCGCGCGCGGGCGCTCGGCTCGCGTCTATCGACGGCCTGCGCGCGATCGCCGTCCTCACGGTGCTCGTCTTTCACGCGCACCAGCATGGCGCCGTCCCCGACGAGACGTTCCCCGTCAATCTCGGCGCGCGGGGCGTCGATCTCTTTTTCGTGATCAGCGGATTTTGTCTCGCGCGTCCCTACCTGGTGACGGCCGCGCGCGAACGCAGCTTTTGCATCGATTGGGGAGCGTTCATGATCCGGCGGCTCGCGCGGATCGCCCCGCCGTATTACGCCGCGCTGCTACTGTTCGCGGTCCTGGTCCTCGGGCCGATGCACGTCCCAAGCGATGTATCGCTTGCGACGCGCGATGCCATCGCAAAGGAGCTTCCGCTCGATGCGCTCTTTCTCACGTCGCCCGCGCCGCTCATCAATTCGTCGTTCTGGACGCTCGGCGTCGAGATGCGGTGGTATCTTCTCTGTCCGTTGCTGGTCGCGCTCGTCGTACGCGCGCCCGCAATCTTTGCGCTCGTGGGCGTCGGGCTCGCGATCGCATACGGCCGAGCGCCGTATCTAGCGGCCGACTTCGGTATTTTACCCTGCTTCATGCTCGGTATCGTTGCGGCCGCGATCGGCCTGACGCGCTACGCATCGCGCGCCGCGACCGTCGCCCAGATCGCGGCGTTGCCGCTGCTCGCGGCCGCCATCGCCCATGTCGCGCGGCAACCGATCGTCGATCACGCAGATACCCTCTGGCAACTCGCGGCGTTCGCGGTCGTCGTCGCCGCCGATGCCGCGTGGCTTCGACGGATCCTCGCGATCGCGCCGCTCGCGTTCGTCGGACGCGCATCCTACGGAATCTATCTCGTGCACGAACCGCTCGCGGTCTGGAGCGGCGATCACGGCTGGTCGTGGCCGATCGGCGTCGCGATCGCGCTCGCGGGCGGCATCGCATTTTATGCGTTCGTCGAACGACGACTCGTCGCACGCCCCGTCCGCTCTGCGATCGAAGCGACGCTCGCGAGCGTGGGATTCGGACGATGGCCGCTGATTTTTCATGTAGAACGGGCCTCGTAACGTGAGCGTCGTTTTCTTCATCGGCGTCGTCCTTTCGCTGTGGCAACTCGCTATGCACGCGCACGGCAGCCCGGCAGTCGCCTTGATAACGGGCTGGACACCGACGCGCGCCGCGACGCGCGTCGCGGCCGTGGCCCTCGTCGTCGCCTTCATGGTGCAAGCGTACGCGCTCGACGTTCAAGCTTGGACGGTCGTGACGGGGCAATTCGCGTGGTTGAATGCGCTGCCGATGCACGTCTTCGATGCCGACCACAACGACGCGGTCGGCGAGCCGTATTTCTCGCTCGTGCTTCTGGTGTGCGGCATCGTCGAGACGATGGCGCTCGGTATCATCGCGCTCGCGGCCGGGCGCGGCATCACGCTCGCCAACGGCTTCGTCGCTTTCGTGGTCGTCGCATATACGTGCGTGTCGCTCGCATCGCGTTCCCTTTCGACGACCGATGTCTACGAGTACGTCGGGACGTCGCTGCTTGGCGCGCACGTCTACGTGTTGCACGCTGCGGATTTCTCGCAAACGATGTACGCCTCGATTGCGAAGCACATCCCCGTCGTCGGCTCGATCTACGGACCGCTCTGGGTTGCGATAAATTGGTGCGAGACGGCGTTCGGCGGCGACGTGTCCGGCAAGATCGAGGCGTTGCGCGTCGCAAATATCGTGTTGCTCGGGGCGACGATCGCGGCGCTTCGCTGGGCGCGTACGGAGCCCACGTTACCACTCGTCGTGCTACTCAATCCGTTCGTCTGGTGGTACTTCGTTCTCAATTCGCACGCCGATTTGCAGTGGTTCTTGCTGCTCGTCCTCGCGTTTGGATTCGCGAAGCGGTCGTCGCCCCGGTTCGCGCTCGCGTTTCTCGTGATGGCGGGTCTCGTCAAACTTCCGTTCGTCGTGCTTGGCGGCGTCGTGTTGCGGCCGCTCGCGCGTTGGAACGTGCGGGTCGCGACGTGGTGCGGTGCGATCGCGATCGTCGGTCTTAGCACGTACGTCGTTCCCGGCCCGGTTTACCTCGCGACGCTGGCGCACTTCACGGCGACGCACGCCCAGCACAACGCGAAGACGTACTTTTATATCGTCGGCCCCTTGTGCATCGCGCTCGCCGCGCTCGCGGTCGCCGCACGACGGCAATTAACGAGCGCGGCGCTTCTGGTTCATCAAATGGGGCCGATCGCGGCTCCTTGGTACCTTCTCTGGGGCGCGCCTTACGCGCTCGCCTCCGAACGCGCGATGCCGTACATCGTTGGCTTGCCAATTCTCGGCGTCTTACTCGACTTTGCGTTTACACTCGACGGCGTCACGAGAGCGATCTTCTTGTGCACGATGATCTTCGCGCTCGTCGATGTCTTCGTTGCGCGCGTTCGCACGAAGCGCTCGATCGCGCCATCGGGAGCCGCGTAAGCACCGATGGCGCAGCGAGGTGAGCTCCCACCGGCAGACGTGCGACTCTCCTACATCGACGGGTTACGCGCGTGCGCGATCCTCGCCGTCGTCGTCGCACATGGGTATGGAGGCCTGGCAATGCAACGTCACGCGGAATTCGGCTTCCCGGCCGATCTCGGCGATCGCGGCGTCGATCTCTTCTTCGTCATTTCGGGGTTCTGTCTCGCGCGACCGTACCTCGCGCGGGCCGTCTCACGCGGGCGGCTCGAGATCGACCTCGGACGCTTCTTGATCCGTCGAATTTCCCGCATCGTTCCACCCTATGCGGTGGCGGTCGTCCTCTTCACACTTCTCGGCGCAACCGCGTTCGGGTACCCGAGCGTCGGCTACCCATATTCGTTCGCTACAGCGCTGCGTGAAATACCGTTCGATCTTTTCTTCCTCACGTCACGTGAACCGGCGATCGATGCCTCGTTCTGGACGCTCGGCATCGAGATGCGCTGGTACGCGATGTGTCCACCCCTCGTCGCACGCTTCGTGCGTTCGCGCGTGGGATTCGCATGCGCGGCGATCGCTTCGTTCGTCGCATATCGTGCGTTGCACACGATCGCGTATGACTTCAATGTTTTGCCGACGTTCATGCTCGGCATCGTCGCCGCGGCCGCTTCGCTACATCGCGCGTCAGAGCGGATCGCACGCACGGCGGCGTTCGCGTTCCCGCTCGCACTCGCGCTCGCCGTGATGCAACAACGGCACCTCGGCTATACCGATCACGGCGATCCGCTTTTCGCAACCACGGCGCTGCTCTTCGTGCTCGCAGGCTGCGCACCGGGCGTCCGGGCCGTGCTCGCATCGCCGCCGCTCCTCGCGCTCGGCCGCGCGTCGTTCAGCATCTACCTCGTTCACCAACCGGTAAGCAACGCGCTCGGCTTCGCGGGCGTGCCGTGGCCGCTCGCCGTTATGGGCGGCGTGCTCGCTGGTTTCCTATTTTGGCGTTTGGTCGAAGTTCCATCGACGTCGGCACGCGCACGTGCGCGTATCGAACGCGTGTTGGTCGGCGCCGGCGCAGCACTCCGTCAGCGGCCCGTCGTCTTTCGCGTAGCGACGGTTTCCGACGCGAGCGGCGCCGGAGTCGGGCGGTCGCAACGTTACATCTTGTAGCTGTGCAGTCCCGAGACCCAGATGTTGACGCCGAGGTAGCAAAAGATGATCGTGATGAATCCGAGCACGGACATCCACGCCGACCGGACGCCACGCCACGAGTTGCGTGTGTGCAAGTGCATGTACATCGCGTAGACGGTCCACGAGACGAGCGCGGCGGTTTCCTTGGGGTCCCACTGCCAGTAGGCGCCCCACGCTTCTTTCGCCCACCATGCACCCGTGATGATGCCGACCGTCAACAGCGGCAGGCCGATCGAGACGATGCGGTACGTCATGATGTCGAGCTTCGCGAGCGACGGTAACGTCGACAGCCACATGGCGAGGCGATTTCCCTGCGCGGTGGCGGTCGCGAGCACCGGCAGATCGCCGCCGATGATGCGCTGGGCAGGTGCGGCTGCGTATGCCGACATCGCGAGGCCGCCAGCACCTGGTCCGCCCGCGGTCGCCGCCTTGAGATTGAGCGGGCGCGTCGCCTGACGTTCCAGCGAACGCTCGCCGTAATATTTGATGAGATAGAGCATCGACATCACCATCGCGACCATGAACGCTGCGTACGACGAGACGACCAGCGGCACGTGAATCTTGATCCAGTACGACTGCAGCGCGGGCACGGCGGGCAGATAGCCCTCGTTCCACGTGAGCGCGTACGCGAGAAAGCCCGCGGCGATCGCTTGCACGAAGCCACCGATGAACCAAAGGTCGTACTTTATCGCGAAGCCGATGAAGATCGCCACGCTCATCGCTGAGAAGAGCGACAGCGAGCCGTACAGGTTCGTCAGCGGCCAAATGTGGCTCGTCTGATACCGATAGACGAGTTCGAAAAACTGCACGGCGCAGCCGACGAATGCGAACGGTATGCCGATCTGCTTCGGGAGCTTGTCGCGCGAGAGGAAGTACGTGAAGAGCGCGAGCGTGCTCATGATGTACGCGGAGATCGAGATGACGATGAGCAGTTGATCGGTATTCATGCGAGTTCTCCGGAGATGACGGTCATGCGAAGGATGCGGTGGGCCTAAAATCGCGGACGAGCGCCGCGAACTGTTCCTCGTAGATGTCGTAGCCTTTGACGGTCGTCGCGGCCATACCGATCTCCCACGAGCGTTCGCTTCCGTCAACGCGTACGTAAAGCCGCGCGGGCAGAAAGTAGAACGAGATGCAGAGCCCGGCGAGCAGCACGAACGCGCCGAGCCCGACGAACGGGATGCCGGGATCGTGGCGGTATTGGATGCCGCTGTAGAGCGTGTACCGTCCGGCGGCGACGCGGTAGCCGTTGCCGATGTCGATGTCGCGCTCGAGTGGAACGAGCACGCTGCCGATGTTCTGCGCGCCATCGAAGACGTTGAGCAGAACGCCCGGGGCGCTCGGCCGCGGATCGGCGCCGATCGTGTTGCCCGGCCCGATCGTCCCGACGAATTTCGAATACTGCAGCGAGCGCGTCGACTGACCGATCGCGAAGCCCTCGCCTTCCTTGAGCGGGCCCGACGGTGAGTTCGCGAGCGGCTTGCCGTCCTTGGTAACGGTGAAGGTGACGCCGAAGCCATACGACGCCTGATAATACGAGACGCCGTCGACGTCGAGCGGCTGATTGACGCGAATTTGATCGACGTGCGTTCGGCCCGCGCGATCGGTCACGTGGACGTCGGAGACGTAATCGATCGGCTGATACACGATGCCGCTCTTCGTGCGAATCGGATCGATGCGGTAGCGGAAGCGATCGAGCCGGAATACATCGCCGTTCTCGGCGATCTTCACCGAGCTGCCGGCGAGAATCGCCGTCTGCCCGCTATAGCCGAACGCCCAATATAAGGTCGTGCCGATCGCGATGATCACGAATCCGACGTGCGCGACGAGCACGCCCCGACGCGCCCAATTGTGCTTATCCGCAAACGTCCACTCGATGCCGCCGAGTTCACGCTTACGCACCTGCCAGCCGCGTGCGGCGAAGAACGTTTCCACGTGCGCGCGCACCGACGATTCGTCGCCCGTGACCGTTACGCTCGCGTTGAGCGGGATCGCGTCGATCTTGACACCGCGCAGCGGCGGAAGACGCGTCGGGATCACGCGCCAAAACGTCGCGAGCGTCATGCATGCGAGGATGAACCCGACGATACCGAGATACGCGGGCGAGTGGTAGATGTTGTCGAGGTGAAGCCGCAGCACGAGACGCGCGAGCGCGGGCGCGTAGTTCGTCTGATAGAAATTCGCGTCTTTACCCTGATCGACGACGACGCCGATCAACGTGAGAAATCCCCACACGCCCAGCAGCGACATGCCGAACCAAAAGTTCGAGAGTTGACCTAGCAGTTCGCGAAACGCGGCCACGAGTTGCGTGCCGAGCGTCGGCCGCGGCGCGACGGAATCCATCATTGCCACGTTAGACCGTCCTACGCCCGCGCATCGCTACGCTTCCACGATTTCTCGAGCAGGACGATGATCCAAATGCTCGCTTCGTAGAGCACGTACATCGGTCCGGAGATGAGCAGCATCGTGACGGGCGACGCGTCGGGAGCGAGGAAGCCGCCCGCGAGTAAGATGCCCATGAGCGCGTAGCGCCGATATTTGCGCAGCAGCGTGACGTTAACGATCCCGATGCGCGCGAGCGCGACCATAATCATCGGCGTCTGGAAGACGAGCGCGAACGCGAGGAACGAGAGTAGGATGATGTTGAGCGTCGGTTCGACGCCGAAGGTCTCTTTCGCAACGACCGACGTGATGCCGATCAGCGCCGTGAGCACGCGATGGATGATGAAAAAGTGGCAGAACGCGATGCCTGCCGCCGCAAGAAAAATCGACGGCGACGTATAGCCGTACACGATGCGCCGCGTTTTCGGATGGAACGCCGGCACGACGAACATCCAAATCTGATAGACGATCACCGGCAGACCAAGAATGATCGCGCCGTAGAGCGAGAATTTGAATTCGGTGAAAATGACGTCGGTCGGCGAGAACGCGTTGAGCGCGATGTCGGGCCCGAGATACTCGTTCTTCAGCCACAAGATCGCAAATTGGGCTGGCCAGAACAGGGCGATCGCAATAACGGCGATCGTCACGACGGTAACGATGAGACGCTGACGGAGCTCCCGCAGGTGCTCCGTTAACGGCATCTCCTTTTGATCCCACTCTGGCGCTCGGACGTCGAGCTCCGGTGGGCGTTCGGCGATCAGATCGCGATCCTAGTTGTGAGGGGCTGCGGGTTCGCTCGGCGTCGTGGGCGAGCCGACGGCCATCCCGTTCGCAGCCTGCGGAGCCGTAACGGTCGGCGAGACGGCCGTGGCATTGGCTTCGGCCATCGCGCGCGCTTCGGCCCGTGCGCGCTCGTGCGCGACATCGGCCTCGGCTTGGCCGAGTGTGAACTCCTTTTTGGCCGCGCCGAGACCGCGAGCGACGTCGCGAATCTTGTTGCCGCCGAAGAGCAGAACCGCTGCGCCCGCCAGGAGCGCGATTTCCATCGGATTACCAAACATTTCGAGCACCTTTCCCCGTGTGGGGACCCTTACCGCGTACGGGCGGCGCCTTCCCGGGCGAGACCATCCGCAAGAGCGACCAATTCGGCGCGGGTAGGCGAATTTCCGAGTGGAGCGAGCGACATCTTCGCCCGTTCTACGTAACTCGCGATCGCCTCGCGCGTCATCGCAAGCCCGCCTGCCCGGTCGACGCTTGCGATGAGCGCGGCGACCGTCGCGCCGGTGTCATCACCGGCGACACCATAGAAACGTGCGACATCGGCGCGCAGGTTCGCATCGCCGCCGGAAAGCGCGAGAATTAACGGAATCGTCATCTTGCGCTCGCGCAGGTCGTTGCCGACCGGTTTGCCGAGTTCGGCTTCGGTCGCCGCATAGTCGAGCAGGTCGTCGAGCATCTGGAATGCGATGCCATAGTAGCGGCCATAGTCGCGCAGCGCCTTGATGCGAAGCGGCGTCGCGCCGGCCACGATCGCACCGCACTCAGCGCTCGCGGCGAACAGCGAGGCGGTTTTCTTGATCGCGATCTCGGTATAGTCCGCGAGCGGCAGATCGAGGTTGCCGACCGCACGATGCTGCAGCACTTCGCCGTCGGTTATATCGGCGAGCGTCGATGCGAGGATGTTGGGGACCGGATGCTGGTAGCCCGCGGTCACGTTCTTGAAGATCCAGGCGAAGAGGTAGTCGCCCGCGAGCACGCTCACGCGGTTGCCGAAATCGACCGCGGTCGCGTTGACACCGCGGCGCGTGTCGGCGCGATCGACGACATCGTCGTGGATCAGCGTACCGACGTGGATGAGTTCCATGTAGGCTGCGAGCGGCAGATGGTCGCTCGCGTTCGCGCCGTTCGCTTCGGCGGCGAGTAGCGTCAAGCGCGGCCGGAGGCGTTTTCCACCGGCGAGCAGCATGCGTCGCACGGCTTCGGTGATGACGGCGTTATCGGTCGAGAACGACGTCTGAAAGAAGTTCTCGACGAGGTCGTACAGATCGCGATCGGACTGCGCGCCCGCCGCGAGCTGTTTCGACCGGCCGATCATGCCGTCCCGACGTGCGCGGCGATCGCACCGCCGGCGAGCCGGACGAACCGGACGTCGGAGAAGCCCGCGGTCGTGAAACGCGCGGCGAGTTCTTCGGCTCCGGGATAGTTCGTCAGCGAGTTCGGGAGGTAACGGTACGCGCTCTTCGAGCCGCCCACGAGGCCGCCAACGAATGGGACGACGCCATAGAAATATACGTCGAACGCGCGCTTGAACAGCGGGTTCGGGGCCTTGGAGACGTCGAGGTTCACGAAACGGGTGCCGGGTTTGAGCACGCGCCGAGCTTCTCGCAACGTCCGGGCGATGTCCACGACATTTCGCATCGAGAAGCCCATGATCGCCCCGTCGAACGTGGCGTCGCCGAAGGGCAGCGCCATCACGTCGCCGACCTCGAAACGCACGTCGCGGCCCGCTGCTTCTTTCGGGGCGCGCGTCCGGGCGCCGTCGAGCATCGGCTCGCAGAAGTCGATGCCGACCACGTGCAGCGACGGATCGGTGTGCAGGAGATGGAACGAGAGATCGCCTGTCCCGCAGCACATGTCCAAGATGCGGCCGTCATTTGGGGGCGCGAGTTCGCGCACCGCGCGACGGCGCCAACTCTCGTCGATGCCGCCCGTCAGGAGACGATTGGTCGCATCGTAGCGGGGCGCGATCGATGCGAACATCTCGCGGACGTAGACGGATTTTTCCATAAGACTAGCAGGCGTTAATTCCTGGCCGAGCGGCGGGGTTCATGCTGGAGGGTTGGACGCCGCAGCGGAGAGGCTAGTCGCGCCGAGCCGTCGTCGCGAGAGACGCCTTGATGCATGACGTTTTCTCGTCTCCGGCGACTTCGAGCGTCCGCGGACTCACCACATGGCGCTAGCACTC
>JAABUQ010006595.1_pt1 | contig 17484 bp, 15 predicted proteins | sample 5560001 | NCBI WGS metagenome assembly JAABUQ01 (sample SAMN10711888, study PRJNA513371) | rock metagenome | isolation source: Antarctica rocks | place: Antarctica: Victoria Land, Finger Mt nord | collected 2015-12-18
GCATTGCCCGCCTCCGCTTCACCAACCGCTTCCGAGTATGCCCTAAAGTCGTCTTGCCGGTCGATTGTTTTTCATCGAACGGCCAACAGTGTCTTAACCGGTCGTCTCACCCCAGGGGGCAGGCCCACGATGAAGCATACACGTTTATGTACTACGCCTCCAGGCCACTCTACGTTGGAGCAACTTACTACACTGCCAATAACCACTTATTGAATACATTGTTAATGCATATCTCCACATCCGTGTTTGGAGTATCGGTGTGGACGTTGCGCTTGCCCACGTTTATTGCGGGCCTTCTGTTAGTACCGGCAACCTATGCGGCGACGCGCTTGTATCACGGCAAGAATGCGGCGCTCCTTGCCGCGGCACTAGTCAGCGCGAGTTCACCGCTTATTGAGTATTCGTTTAACGCTCGTGGATACAGCTTGGGAGCGTTGTTTTTCATGATGATGATCGTGGTTCTGGGGTTAGCAACAGAGGGGTTCAGCGGTGCTTGGGTCTTTCTGCCGGTTATGGCTGCCCTTGCACTCTATTCAGTTCCGACTATGGTGTACGGCGTGGGAGGGGTCTTTCTTTACTTCTTGCTACGTCGATCGGAACTCCGGAAAATATCGTTTGCTGCCCTTTGCACAGCGCTGTTGACCCTGGTGTTCGACGCGCCAGTATTGGGGACGGTTGGCCTATCCGCCATTACAAATAACAAGTGGGTGATTCCAATCCCACGGAATATGTGGCTTTCACAATGCGGGCGGGAGCTGAGGTCACTTTGGGTGTATTGGAATTTCGATCTTCCGAGGTTAGTAGCCATATTGCTCGTTTTTGGGATTGTCGCGGGGGTATTCTCGAGGAAGAGCTTCCGATCGCCGCCCATGGCCATATTCCTCTGCGTGGTGGTCGTAGCCTCCGTGCTCCTTCCGTTACAACGTGTCGTTCCGTTCCGAAGAACGTGGCTGTTTCTTCTTCCTCTCTATTTCGCATCGGCCGCACTGGGAATGGATCTGCTCATCCGGAAGGTTCGATACCCGGATCTCATTGCGGCAACTCTGTCGCTAGTTTTTGCCGGTTGGATGGGCGCCACCGTTCTAACTGTCAAGTCCCTGCGGCACTCCGGAATAGAATCCGTTGGGGGGCGCAGCTCGGAATCGATTGTCCTAGGAATGAAAGACCGCTTGCTGCACGGCGACCAGTTCGTTTGCACCGACAGCTTTGATTCACCGTTGGATTTCGAGATGTACGTCCACAAAATCCCCTACCGGCCGTCGCCTGGCGGTCGTCTACTCATTGTGACGCCCGCCGGCAAGCCGCCCCAGCGCACACTCGCTCTTACCGGAATCCCGAGTGGCGATGTTCGCTCCATCCAGATGATCGCTCACTATGAAGATGAAGACGTCTATCAAGGCGTAAGAGGAGCAGCGCTGCCGTTTCAACCGGCCGGATCCAGTGAAATGGGAGCTTTCAAGACAAGTAGGCGATAGGCGCTGACTACTGCGTCGTTGGCAACGGAACGCCGTTCTGGTTTATCTAGCTCCCTAATCTTGTACGCTCAGTCACTTCTAAAAGAACGATGAGGCCGCGCGACACTTCTATTCTCGTATTAGGCGCTGGCGAACTCGGCATGGCCGTTCTTCGCAACTTGGCAAAGCACGTCACCCTGCATCCCGGCATGACCCTCACCGTCCTGCTGCGCCCGGCCACCATCAGCTCCCACGACTCAACGAAGCAACGAGACCTTGCCGCCCTCCGCTCTCTCGGCATCGATGTACTTCCCGGCGACCTCGCCGCCGCTTCTTCCGCCGACCTTTCCGCTCTCTTCGGACGCTTCACTACCGTCGTCGGCTGCACCGGTTTCGTCGGTGGCAGCGGCACGCAACGGAAGCTCGCCCGCGCCGTGCTTGATGCTCAAGTGCACCGCTATGTTCCTTGGCAGTTCGGCGTCGATTATGACGTGATCGGACGAGGCAGCGCACAGGATCTCTTCGATGAACAACTCGACGTGCGCGATCTCCTGCGTGCTCAGAAAGAGACGGAGTGGGTCATTCTATCGACGGGCATGTTTACCAGCTTCCTATTCGAACCGTCTTTCGGCGTAGTCGACTTGGCCGAAAACACTGTACACGCCCTAGGAAGCTTTGATAACGCCCTCACAGTGACAACGGCCGAAGACATAGGTGTACTAACGGCGGAAGTCGTTTTCGCTGAACCGCGCATCATGAATCAAGTTCTGTACGCGGCCGGCGACACAGTCACCTACGCTCGCCTGGCGGACATCGTGGATTCCGTACTGAGTCGAAAGGTACACCGGGCGGAATGGAGCCTAGGGAGGTTACGAGACGAATTGGCTCAGGAACCCGACAACGCGCTGAGGAAGTATCGCGTGGTGTTTGCGGAGGGAAAGGGAGTCTCGTGGGAAATGGCTAAAACGTTCAATGCCCAGCGTGGCATTGAAACCATAGGTGTCGAACGCTGGATGAGAGACAACCTGAGAAGCAGCATTGCATGAACCGGACAAGCGGACCGCGGCGCGCGAAAGTTGGAGGCGCATCCTGCCGATATTCTCTTTATGAGGACCGGTGTAGCCGACGCCGGGTCACGTGTTCCGCTAAAATGCGAACAAGCGCGTAAGGATCCGCAGGAATTTGCAGGTTGTCCCAGCGACTGATGACTAGACCATGAGCTCAACGCAAACGAAGCAGCCAACGGGCTGGCCAGGTGCGTCGTTGCCATACGTACGGCACACGGACGCCGCTGCGAACGACGTTGGCCCTGCCGGTAAGTTCGGCGTGAGGCTTCTCGGCTTCTATGTCTTCTTACTCGTCAGCCGGGTGTTGGATCTTTCCCCCATTTGGTGGTTGCATATTCCGCTAATAGTGCTGGTAATACTAGTGTTCTCCACACTGGCACGTGGAGGCGTCACGTTTGCTCTTCAATCGAAGATCAGCCGGTACTTCGGTTTGTTTACTCTTTGGGTGGTTGTGTGTTATCCGTTCAGTTCGTGGCGCGGTATGAGTCAGGACTTGGTGGTGAGTTCCGTCGAATTCTTTTTGGTGCTGCTCATTATTGTGCAGACTGTCCGGACGGCCCAAGACTGGCGGACGGTAACTGGAGGTTATGGTTACGGTGTATTACTTGCAGCCATCTATGGATTCATCTTTGCAAGAAGTGTCGATGGACGGCTCGCCCTGGTGGGCGGGACCTTCGGAGATCCCAACGGCTTTGCGCTCAGCCTGCTGATTGGGGTGCCCTTTCTCTGGGTGAAGGCGGCCTATGCCAATGTCTTCAAAAAGATCTTTTTCTTGGGATGCAGCACTGTTGTGTTCATCTCCTTTGCGAAAGCGGGATCCCGTGGTGGAATACTCGCGCTAGCAACGATGCTTCTGGTAATGTTCATCGTCTCCACTGCAAGTCAGCGGGTTGTCTTGTGCGTTGTTGCCTGCGTGGGTGTCGCGTGCGCAGCCGCTTTGCTTCCTGGTTATTTGCGAGCCAGATATTTTACGATTTTTTCGCCGGCGAGTTCGAGCGCCGGCCTGGATACATCCAGCAGGGAGCAACTGGAAAGCGACATAGAGTCAAGCGGGGAGAGACGGGCCCTCCTCTTCCAAAGTATTCACATGACACTCGAGCATCCGATTCTCGGAGTTGGCCCGGGTGTTTTTGCCTTTGCGGCTTGGGATGAACGGAAAGCCGAGACAGGCTCCGGCGGGCTCACGCTGGTGACGCACAACACTTACACTCAAGTGTCCAGTGAAACTGGATTGCCAGGATTTTTCTTCTTCATGGGGGCGGTGATCCTGTCTTTGAAATACACGCTGTCCGATTACCGCGCGTTAGTTCGCGCCGGTTCCGATATGGTAATGCTTCCACGGAATCTCCTGCTCGCCTTAGTTGCGTTCCTGGTGGGTATCTTTTTCCTTAGTACCGCCTATTCGCACTTTATAGCTCTGTTGCTGGCATTTTCGGCGTCACTTCACAACGTAGTGAGGCAGCACCTAACGGAACAGGCGCTAGCCCCGGTTGCGTCGACGACGCTCTCGCCGCCAGCAAACCGCGCCCTTCAGATCTCGAAGCTCGCGAGCCCTTTGCCGGGTCGCCGTCGCGTGCCCTCGTATCTGCGGGAACGTGGCGTCGCCAAGCCGACCGCTGACCGAAATCCACCGGCTGAATCACAGGCCGGCTCATAGTTTAAGCATTTCTTTGAGCCTCAGCGCGTTGTGCGCGGCATAGCCGGCGTCATCGTTATCGAAGTAGACATATACGCTTCTCTCGTCGGATTGCCAGGCGCGGATGCGATCGGCCCAGGCGGCTAGCGCTTCATCGGTATAACTGCCCTGATATTTTCCGCCCGGGCCATGCAGGCGGACGTACACCAGATCGGTGGAGACGTGGATGGGAGATTGAAAGCCGTCCAGGTCGAAGAGGCAGTAGCCGGCGCGATGTTGCTTGAGGAGAGCATAGATTTCCGGCACGTCCCAAGTCTGATTGCGGAACTCAAATGCATAGCGGTGATAGGTCGGGAGCGCATGGAGGAAATGAGCGAATCGCTCCGTATCCACCTGCCAATTGGGCGGGAGCTGGAACAGGATGGGGCCCAGCTTGCCCGCTAAAACGTCAACGGCCTCGAAGTACCTGGCGATTCCCTGCTCCGGATCCTTTAGCTTCTTCATATGCGTTAAGAAGCGGCTGCCTTTGGCGGCAAATAGAAAGTGCGGCGGGGTAGAATCGCGCCAGTTTTCCAAGGTGCTCCTGGTAGGCAGACGATAAAAGGTGTTATTCAATTCGACCGTATCGAATCGCGCGTCATAGTAGGCCAGCATTTTAGCGGCGGGTGTTCTCGGCGGATAGAACGTTCCGACCCAGTGCTTGTAGTGCCAACCCGAGGTTCCGATGTGTATGCCGTTCACGCTTTTCTTCGACTGTGCTTCCGCCGGTGTGTCAGTTGTGGGAGGCGGATTCGAGAACAGACGCGCCGGCGGTTTCGGAATCCGGTGAAGGCAGTATGCCGAGCTGCTTGTAGACGGGCCGGATGAACTCACGAAGGCGGGGCAGTTGGCGTGCAAAAAGGAGCGCGCCCGCAGCACACAACCCGCCGCTGACAGCGACCGTCAGCGGAGCGCCGAAGCGAGCCGCCAGGACGCCGGCCAACAGGCTGCCGAACGGTGACATGCCGGCGAAGGCCATAGCATAGAAGGACATTACGCGGCCGCGTTTTTCGTCCTCGACTATGGTTTGCAGGATAGTGTTCGAAGCGGCCATTTGCCGCATCATACCGAATCCGGTAGCTACCAGCATACACACGGAAAGCCACACCCACTTGGAAAGACCGAAGCCGATAAGAGCCACGCCGAAGGTCGCTGCCGATACCGGAATTACTCTTCCTAAACCGATCACGCTGTGTCGGCCGGCCAGGGCGAGCGCGCCTGCCAGCGCGCCCACGCCGGAGCTCGCCATAAGTATGCCGAGCGTATGGGGACCACCGTGCAGGACGCCGGCGGCAAAGACCGGCATCAGGACCGTGTAGGGCATGCCTAACAAACTCACCAAGGCGAGTAACAGGAGAATGGAGCGAATGGGAACGGAGCGGGAGACGTAGCGCCAGCCTTCGATGAGCTCTTCCATCACCTTCGTCGTATGCACTCGCGCGACGGATGGCTTGACGCGCATGGCGAGGAGAGAGGCGATGACCGCCATGTAGCTGATGCCGTCGATCAAAAAGCAGTAACCCTCGCCGACCTGAGCGATGAGGACGCCGCCGATGGCTGGGCCAACGAGCCGCGCGGCATTCACCAGCGAAGAATTCAGCGCGATCGCGTTCGGCAGATCTGCCCGGTCGTCCACCATCTGAACGACAAAGGCCTGCCGGGCAGGCATGTCGAAGGCGTTCACGAAGCCCTGCAACACCATGAGCAGAATGACGTGCCACACCTGAATGACACCAGTAAGCGCCAACGCCGCGAGCGCGAAGGATTGGACGAGTGAGAGGATCTGCGTCCAGACCAGCGTGCGGTGCCGGTCCCAACGATCCACCCACACGCCGGCGATGGGAGCGAGAAAGAATAGCGGCAACTGCCCTGCAAAACCGGCTACTCCGAGCAGGAACGCAGAGTGCGTGAGACGGTAGATCAGCCAACTGGTGGCGACCCGGGTCATCCAGGTGCCGACAAGCGACACGCTTTGTCCGTAAAAGAAGAGCCGGTAATTGCGAGACCGAAGGGAGCGGACGGCCGTGGTCCAGGAGTTGGAAGCGTGGGCCGCGCGCGCGGAGTTTGGCACCTTGTCTTAGGGTACGGGAAGCGCTGCGGCAGGGATCGCGCAAGCCGTGAAAATGTTGTAGCCTGATGGATAGCTTATTCGAGATCACCTATGCGCTACTTCGCCGGGATGTTGCTTTAACGCAGTCTCTTTATTCGCTTACCAGCAGAGTTCGGCAGTGCAGACGCTGCTGGATCGCGGAACGCAGGAGTATCGTAGCGGCCACTATAAACAGGCTGCCGAAGCGTTTCAGCAGGCAGTTGAGCAGGACCCTTCGAACTTGCAGGCGCACCTGGGTCTGGCAAACGCGTGTGCAATTCAGCACGTGCTTGGTCTGGATTCGGAAGAGAACGGCGCGAATCTAAGACGCGCCAGGGCGGAGTATCAAGCTGCGCTGCAAATGGATCCGTCGAATAAGAAAGCGATTTAGTCGCTGGCGCAGTTTGCTTACTCTTCGGCCACGGGCGGAAATAAAGCAGAAGTCATGCAGAAGCTGGACGACGCAGCGGCGCTTTACCGCGCAAGCCGAGCAGTGGGCCGCGAAGGCGATGGAGATAAAGCAGGGGCAGAGTGCTTCCGCACTTCCGGAGCTGCGCCCGATTCCGCCACCACTTCCAAACTCCTCCACCATAGAGGCTAGTCGCATCGAAGGGGGAGTAGCGGGGGCAAACCTAATAAGGAAAGTGGAGCCTGTTTACCCACCGCTGGTAAGATCGGCTCGAGTTCAAGGCACGGTCAAATTCCAAGTCACGATCGGGAAGGATGGAACGGTGCAGAGGCTGCAACTTTTGCGCGGGCACCCTCAGTTGGTTACTGCAGCGAAGGACGCAGTGCTTCAGTACCTCTATCGTCCGACTCTGTTGAACGGGAAACCCACGGAAGTGATAACTGATGTAGGAGGTGAACTTCTCGTTGTCCGTGCCTGCGCAGTGAAGACTCAGAAGGCCGGGACGACCGGCCTTTTGACGCAAAGCTTAGGCCTTTGCTTTCACGGACCGGCCATTGGCTTGGCTGCTCTGGAGATCTTCAACGCTGGCCTGCTGGAGCAGAGGCTTAGCCACTGCGGTCAGCAGATAATCCGCGCTCTCCTCTTCCCCTAGCGTGTGGGACAAGAGATGGGCAACGTCTCTTTCGCCAATCAGCCGAGCCAGGCTGCGGACGGTGCCGTAGCCGGAGATCTCATAGTGCTCCACTTTTTGGGCGGCCGTGATCAGGGCGAGATCGGCGGAGATCTCCGGTTTCTCGCTTCCCTCTTTAATCGTTTCTTGCCCTTCTTCAATCAGGCCCATCATGGCTTTGCAAGGCTTAGGCTGGGCCTTTTCGCCGAGCAGTTCAAACGCCTCTTTCAAGCGTGCAACATGCACCTGGGTTTGCTGCAGATGCTTTTCAAAGGTCTCTTTGAGCTTCGGATTATGAGCGGCCGCGGCCATTTTGGGCAGAGCGGCAGTCAGTTGCGTTTCAGCGTGCAGGAGGTCTTGCAATTCCTCGACGAGTAACTCTTTTAGCTGTGACATTGATGTTCCTTATTTTCGCGATGTTGCTTTTACACTCGTCTTCTTGGACTGAAGAGGGTGGCCATTCGTGCCGACCAGTTCGCCGGCGTCCTCAGTGGGTGTTCGAGTCCCGGCTATTTCAGATCGAAACTCCTGGAAGGCAGGAGCCTCCACAAACTCCAAGTCTCCGCCCTGGTTCCAAGGACCGCGCGCATCGGGTTCGCCCATGTCGCCGATACCGGTAGAATCGTTGAAAAACTGATTCACTAATCCCGGAGTGGGCGGAATTTTTCCGATGGAGAAGGTTGGCTTGCCCATGCTTTCCAGCGCCGCGGTGAAGGCCTTCATGTGGGTGATTTCGCGCGTCATCAAAAACTGCAAGGCATCGATGGTGCCGCTGTCGTCGGTGAAATCAATCAGCCGCTCGTACACAATCTTGGCCCGGGCTTCGGCGGCAATGTTACTTCGGAGGTCGACATCCAGCTCGCCCGTAATCTTCAAGTAATCCGCCGTCCATGAATTTCCTTGCGAGTTGCACAGACTCACTCCGCCTCCGCCGGCAATGGCGATCAAAGGATCGGCGAGCGCGGCGTTTCGATCTGACTTAGTCGGCTTCAGATGCATGCGGGCGAGTGTCCCGACGACTTCCAGATGGCTCAGTTCTTCGGTGCCGATATCCATCAATAAGTCTTTTCGTTCCGGGTCATCGCAATTCAAACCCTGGATGGAATACTGCATGGCCGCTGCCAATTCGCCATTCGCTCCGCCAAATTGTTCCAGCAGCATATTTCCGAAACGGGGATCGGGCTTGCCGATATTGACCGTGTACATCAACTTCTTAATGTGGTGATACATGATTTGCCTCGGGCGTGTTCCTGTAAGGAGACGCCGTCTTGGCAGCAAACGCTACGGGCGGCGAGTCCAGTAACACTACTGGCGGATCATCTCCCGGCACAAAAAAGACAGTCCAGTATCACCCAAGGGACACTTGGCCTGTGATCCAAAGTTTGTGGCTAAGCTGGTTTGAAGCGGCCGCCTACCTTGGGGGGTTGGCAACAGGGTTACTAATTCAAGGCGAGTTTCCGATTCATTTACGAGTTAATCGACAATTCATTTTGCGGTAACTGAACTGTTGCGGTGGGAACCGCGAGGAAAGAAATTAACCCTGCACCTGTATGCCCTTCCAGAACGCAACGTGGTCCTTGATATTGGCGGCGGCGGATTTCGGCTGCGGGTAATACCAAGCCGCGTTCTCGTTCCGCTCGCCGTTCACGACAACGTGATAGTAATGCGCAGTACCTTTCCAAGGGCAGATCGTTGTGTGGTTACTGGGCTCGAAGAATTCCCGCTGAATGGATTCTTCCGGAAAGTAGTGGTTCCCCTCTACCTGCTCCGTGTGAGCGCTTTGCGCGAGGGTGGTTTTTTGCCAGGTTGCTGTTGCCATGCTTTTTCGATGTCATGGTGATCGATTTGGACGGGGATTATATGATCTCAAAAGGAGTGGAAACGGCTTACATGAAGAGCGAGCGAATAACGAGGCGTTACTTTTTTTACGGGAGCCTGTTGGCGGGAGCTGTTCCGCTGGCCGGCTTTGGGAGCGCGCCCTCGCTGAAGAAATTGGGCTACAAGTCGCCGAATGAGAAGCTCAACATTGCTTCGATTGGCGCGGGCGGCAAGGCGACGAGCGATATACAAGCTTGCGGCGAAACGGAGAATATTGTCGCGCTCTGCGACGTGGACGAAAAACGCGCGCAGAAGATTTACGGGCAATACCCCAACGTACCGAAGTACAAAGATTATCGGGTGATGCTCGATAAGGAAGGGGCCAACGTTGATGGCGTGATTGTGACGATTCCCGACCACATGCACACGGCGGCGGCGCTCGCCGCCATGGAGCGCGGAAAGCATGTCTACGTGCAAAAGCCGCTGGCGCATACGGTTTGGGAATGCCGGGAACTGGCGAAAGCGGCGGAAAAGTATAAGGTCGCCACGCAAATGGGGAACCAGGGATATTCGAACGAGGGGACCCGGCAGTGCGCCGAAATGATCTGGTCCGGCGCCATTGGGGACGTGACGGAGGTACATGCGTGGACCAATCGGCCCGTGTGGCCGCAAGGCGCCCAGGAAATGCCGGCGACATCGCCGGTGCCGAACACGCTGGACTGGGATCTCTGGCTGGGCGTCGCGAAGCAGCGGCCTTTCAGCGAAGACTACCTGCCGTTTAGCTGGCGCGGCTTCTTTGATTTCGGCTCGGGCGCTTTGGGAGATATGGCGTGCCATTTATTAGGCGCGCCGAACATGGCTTTGCGGCTGGGCGCTCCCAGCGCGGTGGAGTGCGTGAGTCAGGAGGGCCGGAGCGACATTTACTTTCCGGCGAAATCCGTGGTGCGTTACGACTTTCCGGCGCGGGCCGGCATGCCGCCGGTGAAGATTTACTGGTATGACGCCCTGCGGGACGATCAGCCAACCTTTCCAGCCGCGCCGCACGGCGAGATCTTAGGAGACCTTCCGCGCAACCGGCGTGGCGATCAGATCTCTTCTCTGAAACCCGGGGAGCACCAGATCCAAGGCGGCGTTTTCACCGACCAGTTTTTTACACCCGGCGAAATTCCAGCACCGACGCCACGGCCGCAACAAGATTTCGCGGATGCGCACGCGCGGAAAGAAGCGGAATGGATGAAGCTGATCAATACCGGCACGAACGGCAGCCTCTTCATAGGATCAAAGGGCATGATTACGACCGGCACCTATGGCGAGTGGACGCGTCTGATTCCGGTGGAACAGATGAAAGACTATGAGTTCCCGCGGGAGTTTCTGCCGCGCTCGCCGGGTCACTACCGGGATTGGATTCGCGCATGCAAAGGCGGCGAGCCGGCGTGCTCAAACTTCGGCATTTCCGCTCCCTTCACGGAATGGGTGGCACTGGGAGCGATTGCCACGCGGCTGAACGGCCGGCTGGAATGGGATAACGAGAAGATGCGCATTACCAACAACTCGGAAGCGAATGAGATGTTGAAACCCGTGGTGCGCAAGGGTTGGCATATTGGATAGACACATGAAAACGAGCTTGCCAGCAGTCTCCTTGTAGGCGCGTAGTGTTTGTCGCTGAATGCGCAACTGGCCTGGACAGTCCACGACCGCGAACGGCCCAATCCGCCGGTGGTGACGCCCGCGGATTCGCCCGGCGGCAAACCGTCCGACGCGAAAGTCTTGTTCGATGGCCGCATTCTAGATGCGTTCGAACGCGCGCTTGGTGGACCGGCCCGGTGGACCGTCAACGATGGCGTGTTCACGGTAGTGCCCGGGTCGGGAAGCATTCAGACGAAGGAGAAGTTTGGCGATTGCCAACTGCATGTCGAATGGGCATCGCCATCTCCCGTGCAAGGCTCGGATCAGATGCGAGGCAACAGCGGCCTGATCATGATGGGCATGTTCGAGATTCAGGTTCTGGATTCCTATAACGCCCGCACCTATGCGGATGGGCAGGCGGGCGCCATTTACGGTCAATATCCTCCCCTAGTAAACGCGTCTTGGCGGCAAGTACATGACCTTTGTAAAGAAGCAAACTTAGGAAATTGCGTTAGCGGTTCATCATGGCGGTGGCGGTGGAATCGAAATAGGCGAGGAGAACCGCGGCCACCTCAGCCGGCGCCGCGATTTCAGTGAGTGCGTTGGTCATCAGCTTCATCCAACGGTCGCGGGCCGCTTGGTCCACAGGAAATGGGGCGTGGCGCATGCGTAAGCGCGGATGTCCACGCTGCTCAATGTAGCGTGGAGGGCCGCCAAAGCGGAAGATCAAAAAGTCTCGCAGGCGCTCTTCGGCACCGTCGAAATCGTTCTGCGGGTAAAGCGGTCCGAGGATGTCGTCTCCCGGAATCTGGCGATAGAACGCCGCGATGAGGCGTCGGAAACCGTCTTCACCCAGAACGGAATAGAGTTCGTTTTCTTCCACTAAGTCGCCGTGCTATTTAGGCTTTTGGCGATTACCCTTATACTCTTTTTCGAGCATCAGCTCGATGCGGACCTGGGCCATTTTGAGAACAAGCGACTTGGTTTGGGCGTTCAACTCGAGTGTGTAAGGACCATCTTTGGTTCCCAACTCGTCAAAGAAAGCGAGTTGGTTTCCATCAAGCTGATAGTTGCCGTGGCGCTGCACGCTCTGGCCGTGAATATGAACGGTCTGAATGAAAGTATTGCTGGCGCTAAACGCAAGCGTGCCGCTGCATTGTTCCGGGTGTGCGGTGCCATCGAAGCAGGTGTGTGTGGTGGGGACGCCATCATCGGAGTCGGACAGCGAGATATACTCCCAACCGCCTGAGTCTTGCAGTATGCTGAGCTCGTCTTCAGATAAGCCGTTGCGAGCTCCAATCTGCGCGCTGAAGGCGAGCAAGGCGCCGGAGCAGATCAGGGCACGAATCATCCTGAATCTCATTCGGCTGAATCTCATTCGGCTGAATCTCATTCGGCTGAATCTCATTCGGCTGAATCTCATTTGGCTATCTCCATATTAGTGAGTCATCGAGTAAACGATGTAGTTCACGCCGATGCGAACACCCAAGGCGGCATACTGCTCGGGATAACCAGGGAAATCGGCCCATTCCCAGGAATCACCCAGATCTGAATTAAACGCGACCGCTACCATCACGCGGCCCTTGTCGTCGTAGATGCCTCGCCAATGGGCGACATAGCCATCGTTGCGATAATTCACGCCGCTTTTTACGGCCCATTCGCCTGGAACCTGGTAGCGGTCATCCAGGTCGTAGACGGTGTGGAAGATGGGGTCCTCGTTAGAGATTTCTACGACCGGCCGGTCGGGGAAGACGCGCTTCATGCTTTCGGTGAACACTTCCCAATCGCGCGTACCCCAGAAATCGTCGCAGACCAAGAAGCCGCCGCGCAGCAGGTATTCGCGAAGTGTTCGGGCCTGAGCATCCGTCAAATCCCACTCGCCGACGAAAACCGCATAGAGCCAGGGGTAATTAAAGACGTCGTCCTTATCGTCCAGATTGACCGGCTGCTCCACCGAGCGGCTATGAATTCGAGTCAGCCGTCGAAGGGCCTCCAGGAAGTGGCGGTCGGCGCGCGGATAATCGTTAGTCCAACTAGCGTGACCTTCGGTCCAATCCCAGCCGGCGTGGCGAAAACCGGCATCGGGAATGGACGGATACATCAAGCGGGCGAAAACCAGTTCTGATTTTTCGGTGTAATTAGCGGGAAGAGGAATGCGCCCGACACGGTACTCATCGCCGGGAAATTCGCGGAAGGGGTGCGGCAGCGGACGCTGGACGGCATACAAAATACCGAGTACGCCAACTCCGATTGCCAGGCGACTAACAAGCTTCCCGACACTCATCCGAAGGCCTATCTGAGCATAGCACCGGAAACGGGCTTTGAGCCTTCGGGAGTACGGGGACGCGGCATTACAACTTAACGTGAATACGCAAGGCGCCGATGTATTTGTCGGCCGCACCGTAGTAGGCGGTAAGTTCCAAGCTATTCCGGGAAACGCCGGGCCGGGTGACTGGCTGCGCGACGGCTCCTTCCAAGAAGATGACGTTAGGCACATTGCCGGTTTTCTCCCACGGAAGCGAAGGCGCAATGAACGGCCGGTCCGCTCTGGCAATCACGCGAGTGGGATCGTGCCGGTCAAACAAGACCCAACCGGGGCTGTATACCAGGTTGTCGTCGGCTCCGTTGTACAGCAGGAAAATGCCGGCGTCTGTCAGAAAAGGCGCCGGGCCAGGCTCCATCACGCGCGAATCGAATGCGCCGGGCCGTCGGTCCAGAACCGGCTTGTCCGTGGCATCCTTCCAGTGAAGCAAATCAAGCGACGAGGCCAGCCCCATATAGTCGCGGGATTTGCCATCGGCGTCTTTTCGCGTTCCTAAGTAGTACATCCACCATCTGTCCTTGATCTTCTGTGGCAGAATCGCTCCCGACTTAGTCCACTGTGTGTTCCAGGTGCCTTGATACGCCGGCAGAATCACTCCGTGGCGCTCCCAATGCAGCAGGTCGCTGGAGGTGGCAAGGCACAACTGAGCGGAGTGCAGATCATAGGCGGTGTAAGTCAAGTAATAGGTTGCGCCGATCTGGACCACGCGCGGATCTTCGACGCCGCCATTTTTCTCGTAGGACGCACTGGGCGACAAAACGGGCTCGGGCCGGGCGGTAAAGTGGAGGCCGTCGGTGCTCTCGGCATAACCAATACGGGATGTATGGTGCTGATCCTGCGCCCGGAACAAGAGCACGGTCTTTCCTCCGGCCTGAATAGCGGCGGGATTGAACAGGCCGAATTCGGTGAACCCTTTGGCGGGCGTGAGAAGCGGCGTATCGGCGACGCGCTGGCAGCTAATTTGGGTGGAGAGAGCAGCGGCGGAAAGACCCGCGGCGATCACCGCAATGGCGAAAACAGCAGGTACCAGTTTGGGAGCCAACATGCGTCTGTACAGCGAACTCGCCCGATGTTGAGGATACATTAGGGTAGACACAGCAAGTTGAATAATACTCGATGCAGGCGTCGCTCCGGCTAGAAGAGATTAATCAGGACATCCGCTATGGGTGGCGAATCTTTTCGCGCACGCCGGGCTTCACCGCCATCGTGGTTCTGACGCTAGCTCTTGGCATCGGCGCAAACACCGCCATTTTCAGCATTATTCACGCTGTTCTGCTTCGCTCTCTGCCTTACAAGGACCCTTCGCGTTTAGTCGCGGTGTGGGACAGATCCACTCACGCCACAGGAACGTCGAAGCGTTTTAACGCGTATACCGATCTTCTGGCATACCGGGACGGCAACCACAGTTTTGTGCAGCTTGCCGGGGCAAATTGGGCGATAGACTCCCAAGTGATGAGTGGCCGCGGAGCGGCTCGCGACGTTGCCGCGGTGTGGGTGACAGAGAATCTCTTTCGGCTGTTGGGGGCTGCGCCTGCCATGGGGCGCACCTTCGTTCCCGAAGATGTCAACCGAGGTTGCGCCGTTATATTGAGCGACGCTTTTTGGCGGAAGGCGCTTGGTGGAGAAAGCGGCATCGTCGGCAAAAGCATACGTTTAGACGACCAGAGCTGCGATGTCCTGGGCGTAATGCCCCAGAGCTTCGAGTTTTACCCGGAGCAGACGCAGGTGTGGACGCTGATCACTTCGAGCAGCGCTATCGCGCGCAACCCGAACTACCACGGCATCTTTATTCTGGGACGCCTGAAGCCGGGGGTGCCGATGGAAGCTGTGCTGCCGCAATTAAAGGTGCTGCACAAGCAGGCGCATCTGAAAGACCGGCACGCGCGCGGTAGCGAGCCCCAGATCTTCCCACTCGAAGAAGAGTTCACGTGGCTGGCCGGGCGCAATCTGCGGCTCAGCCTGCTGGTGCTATTAGCCGCCGTGGTCGCGGTTCTGCTGATTGCGTGCGTGAACGTCGCAAATCTCCTGCTGGGAAGATCGTTGGGACGGCAAAAGGAACTGGCGATTCGCGCGGCGCTTGGCTCGCGGCGCGGGAGGCTGCTGCGGCAGCTTTTAACGGAAAGCCTGCTGCTCTCGCTTTCCGCTGCCGTGGTGGGAGGCGCTCTGGCGACTGCCGCGGTGCGCTACTTTCGGGCACTGAATCCCATCTCCATGCCCGTTGGAAAACCGGTGGAGGTGAACCTTCCGGTGCTGGCCTTTACCGCCGGCCTGACGGTGCTGACGGCTCTGATCTTCGGCCTGATTCCGGCTTGGAAGGGATCTCAAATCGACTTGAACGATGCGCTGAAATCGAGCGGAAGAAGCGCCTCCCTCAGCCCTGCCAAGCAGCGAATCGGCCGGGCGCTGGTTGTTTTTGAGGTGATGATTTCGCTGGTGCTGCTGGCCGGGGCGGGGCTGTTGATCCAAAGCGTGCTGCGATTTACAACGGCGCCGCTGGGTTTCGCAACGGACCAGGTAGTGATCCTGACGCTAAGCCTTCCCCCGCTATCGTATGCCACACCCGAGCAGCGGATCCGTTACTACGATCGTGTAGAGGAGCGCTTGACGGAGTTGCCGGACGTACACGGCTTTGCATTAACGTCGGCGATTCCTTCGATAGGTGGCCCCACTGGAGTGTTGTCGGTAGATGGGCGGCCCGAAGCGGAGAATGCGCCCAACGATACGGGCGAAGAGTTTCTCTCCGCTCAATACTTCCGCTTTTTTCGAGTGCCGCTACAGCGCGGACGCGAGTTCACGGAGGCGGATCGTGCCCAGACCGATCCCGTAGCGATTGTAAACGATGCCCTGGTCCGCGAATACTTCCGGCATGAAGATCCCATGGGAAAGCAGCTTCGCTTTCGAGGCTCGGGGAAAACGGAGTCGCTTCGTGTCGTCGGGGTGGTTCGCGACGAGAAGCACTTCAGCAATATGCAAGAGATGAGCTTTGTGGCGTCGCCGCTGATCTACCGGCCTTTACGGCAGGACGCGCCGACGCAAGTGTTTGTGCTGATTCGCGGGGCGGGGAATGCAAGCCGGCTAGAAGCGGTGGTTCAGAAAGAGCTAGCCGGGCTGGATCCCGCCGTGCCGGTGTATGACGTGGATACATTGCAGCACTTCGTTTTCCACTTCACGGCTTATCCCCAGTTTCGGGCTGTGCTGTTGGGTGGTTTCGCGGGCCTGGCGCTGCTGCTGGCGGTGGTCGGTTTATACGGCGTGTTGTCGCAGTTCGTGGAACAGCGCACGCAGGAGATCGGCCTGCGGGTCGCGCTAGGCGCACAACCAGGCGACGTGTTGACGATGATTCTCCGGGGTGGCATGCTGCTGACCGGCGCGGGAATTGCCCTGGGATTACTGGCCGCATGGGCTCTCACTCGATTCCTTTCCAGTCTGCTTTACGGCGTGGGCAGCACAGACTTGCTCACGTTCGCGGGGGTTTCGCTCGTGCTCGCAGCGGCGGCGTCAGTGGCCATGTATGTGCCCGCCCGGCGAGCCGCTAAAGTAAACCCCATAAAAGCGCTTCGGCACGAGTAACTGATACACCTCCGCCGCTCTTATCCATTCGTGCCGCGGCTGCCGAGGGCAAATATTCACGTCTTGATCGTCTGGCCGCGCCGGATGCCAAACTGAAGAGTTGTGGAATGGAAAGTAACACGGAGCCCAGCCTTGGGGCAGCTTTCTGGCGCAATATCAAGCGCGTCGACAAAAGCAAAATAAATAGCAAGTGGATCGCATTCCGTAACTCAATGGCGGTGGCGCTGCCGCTGGGCATCGGCATTGCCATGGGCGTACCGTTGGGCGCCGTCGCCGTCACCACCGGCGCGCTGAATGTTTCCTATTCGGACGGCACCGATCCGTACGCGCGCCGAGCTCGCCGGATGTTGAGCTGGTCCTTTCTTGGAGCTCTCGCCGTATTCATCGGATCCGTTACCGGCCCCTATCATCTTGCCGCCATATTCGTTGCGTCGGCATGGGCCTTCGTAGCCGGCATGTGCGCTTCCATCAGCACCAAAGCCGGCGATTTAGGAACCAATACCTTGGTCGTGGTGATCGTATTTTCAGCCCGAGGCGCCTTGCCGCTAAAAGGCGCGTTGATTACCGCGGCACTGGTTCTGGGCGGTGGGCTGCTGCAAGCTTCTTTGGCTTTACTACTTTGGCCTATTCGGCGTAACGAGCCCGAGCGCCGGGCGGTGGGACAAGTCTATCGCGATCTCGCCAAGGAATTAACACCGCATTCGGATGTGTTGCTTTCCGGACCGCTCAAGGCGCCGAGCACGGAAGTGCAAGACACTTTGTCCGCTTTGGGGCGGGACCACA
>JAABUQ010006596.1_pt1 | contig 17476 bp, 16 predicted proteins | sample 5560001 | NCBI WGS metagenome assembly JAABUQ01 (sample SAMN10711888, study PRJNA513371) | rock metagenome | isolation source: Antarctica rocks | place: Antarctica: Victoria Land, Finger Mt nord | collected 2015-12-18
GCCGAACGAAGCGTCGAAGCCCTCTGGAAAACCATCGGCAAGCTGCTCGACCGCTTCAGCCCAGACGAATGCGCCAACTACATCCGACATTGCGGCTTTGCACAGTCAGAACAATAAAAGTCTAGAACCAGAAAGATGCTTCTATACGCCTGCATGTCACGCTTGATACTGCGCCGATTGATTGAACGGACAAGCGCGATATGATTGCTCAACAGCCTCTTGGCTCGGGAGACTAGGTTTGAAATTAGATCTGGCTCACGCGAACACATCGGACGCGACAGCCTTCAAGACGCGTTGCTCCTCCGGCGGAGCAACGCCAGGGGCGGGAGAAACCGCGTCGAGCAGGAACGACAAGGAGCTGCGCTCGCAGTTCGAAGCGCTGGTGCAATCCGGAGGGCCGGAGGGGACCGCGTCGCTGGGTCCAGCCGGCAACGGCCAGACCATGAGCACTCGTTCGGTACCGAACCAAGGAGACTCGCGCGGACATGCCGGACGGAGCAGTGTTTCCGGATCCGACACGTCCGGCGACAGCGACACGACTGGACCGCTCGGCCGCACCGCAGGATCGGCCGCCACCTTGTCGGAAGCGCGCCGATCCAAGCAACAGGCCATCATCCAGGAGAAGCTGAAGAAGCTTTCGGCCGTGCCGCTTTCGAAGGAAGAGGCTGCGGTATCGAAGTCCTTTATCCATCCCGACCACGTCCGTGCGATCGGCCTGGCGGCGAAGTCGGGAAAGTTCGCCGTCAGCTTCAGGCCTGCGGGCGAGGCCACCCTTGGGCGTCTCGCCGACGGCGCTCCGGCGAAAGGCCATGATATCACCGAGAAGACCGTCAAGCAGGGTTCCGTCAAGGACGCCGAAGGCGGGCAGGACGCGGTACGCCTCAAGGCGATGCAGGATGCCGGCATCGAAGGCTATGTCGGGCACTGGGACAACCATCGGCTCGTCGGGCTTCACATGGATCCCGCCACCGAGAAATTCGCGTCGTCCGCCGAACCCGAGAAGCGGGATCTGGCGTCGGCTTTGCGGCGAGCCCCCGAGGGCGGACTTTATTACCCTGTCAACGAGAACGACCTCAAGGGCAGCCTTGCGTCGCTCAAGGCCGTCAAGGATTGGCGCAGCCTGCCGTTCACTGGGGACTACGACACGCACGACCTGATCTCGTTCCAGGGCCATCGCAGCCCGGCCGTCTCCGGTTCCGGAGAGGAGACGCGCATCATTGGTCGCTTGAACACCGCCCTCGCGGCCGCGGACCCGCAGCGTCCGGTCGAGAAAACGAACCACGTGATGGTGCAACATGGTTCCCAGCACAACTACGTCGCGCACATGATGGACGGAGAGAAGGGCAAGCCTATCGCCGCCCCGGTGGCTCGGGCGCAGTTTCCCGTCGCCATGTGCGACCGCGGGGATTGGTCGATGATCCACTCGCGTCAGGAGCTCGACGACTTCTACCACGAGCGCGGCATGACGTTGAAGTCCACCTGGAAGGACAACGGCGGGGTCGCCTTGCAGGAAGCCGGTCCAGGTAGCGTCCGGCTTTATCACAGCCCCTCCTCGAGCGACTCGGAGTCGTCCGGCTAGGCGCGCCGTCCTTGATCTCAACAACTCGCTGGACAAGATTGCAGTCTACGTGCTTACGGTCGATGCCGCACTGGTCTGGCAGGGCAAGATCGACAGGAGACCCTGCTCGCGCAGCGGTATGCGCTGGCTCAAAACAGGCAACCTCCACCAGAACAACTTCGCCGATCGCCGAGCACCAGAAGCCTGTCAAACGTCCAGACTTCGTGCGCACTTACCTGATCCAGAGGTTTTGTCAGCCCTCGTGCCAGAACACCATTTCACGGCCGCCGGTTTGCTGACGTAGCGTATGGGTGGTGGTCGGGCGGATGGGGCTGACAGGATGACCTGTGTTGAATGTGGCTCTGCAGCGGTGACGGAGCGGCCGGAAGGTCACGACCCGTGGCTATCGGCGGTTCCGGTGTCGGGACCGCGGCCGTCAGCTCAACGAGCGCAGCGCCAGCGTGCTGAACTGGACCTGCTTGCCCAACGACATCATCACCTTCGTGACCTTCTGCCGGCTACCGGCTGACCCTGCGCGACCTGAGCGCGATCCGACGCCTTTCCCGACAAGGATTGCACGCCGGCAATTTAGAGGAACGACACCGGATCGACATCCACCTCGATGCGCACTCTGCCCGCCGAGCGCACGCGGGCGAGCCAGTCGCGCAGCAGCGGCTGCACCGCGATGTCGCGCCGGGTGCGCAGCAGCAGCCGGCGGCGGTGGCGTCCACGCAGGATAGCCAGCGGCGCGGGCGCCGGGCCGAGCACCTGCACGCCCTCCGCCTCCGGCGCGCTGCGGCCCAGCGCGCGGGCGACCTCGTCGGCTGCCTCGGCGGTGTCGGCGCTGACGATCAGGGCGGCCAGGCGGCCATAGGGAGGCCAATGCCCGGGACGCCGGCTCTGCGCCTCGCGCTGCATGAAGGCGGCGAAGTCGTTATGGATCAGCGCCTGCATCACCGGATGTTCGGGCGCGTAGGTCTGCAGCAGCACGCGCCCGGGCGCCTCGGCGCGGCCGGCGCGGCCGCCGACCTGGTGCAGCAGTTGCACCGTGCGCTCGGCCGCGCGCAGGTCGCCGCCGGACAAGCCGAGATCGGCATCGACCACGCCCACCAGTGTCAGATGCGGGAAGTGCCAGCCCTTGGCGACGATCTGGGTGCCGATGACGAGATCCACCTCGCGCGCGGCGATGCGACGCACCGCCTCGGTGGCGGCGTGCGGGCCGGGCAGCGTGTCGCTGGCCATCACCAGCAGTCGTGCCTCCGGGAAGGTCGTGCGCGCCTCCTCGGTGATCCGCTCCACGCCGGGTCCGATCGGGGTCAGGCTGGCCTCGGCGCCGCAGGCGGGGCAGAGCGGCGGCACCGGGTCGGTATGGCCGCAATGGTGGCAGGTCAGGATGTGTCGCGCACGGTGCTCGACCAGCCAGGCGGTGCAGTTCGGGCACTGCATGCGGTGACCGCAGCTCCGGCACAGGGTCAGCGGCGCGTAGCCCCGACGGTTCAGGAACAGCATCGCCTGCTCGCCGCGTGCCAGCGTCGCCGCGATCGCGGCCTGCAGCACCGGCGAGAGGAAGCGGCCGCGCTCGGGCGGAGCGTTGCGCATGTCGATCGCCGACACCTCCGGCAGGCTGGCGCCGCCGTGTCGGACGGCCAGCGTCAGGCGCCGGTAGCGGCCGGCCTCGACGTTGGCCAGCGTCTCCAGGCTCGGCGTCGCCGACACCAGCAGGATCGCCGCATCGGACAGGCGCGCGCGCACCACCGCCATGTCGCGTGCGTTGTAGGTGACGCCATCCTCCTGCTTGAAGGCGGTCTCGTGTTCCTCGTCGACGATGATCAGGCCGAGGTCGGTGAAGGGCAGGAACAGCGCCGAACGCGCGCCGACCAGCACCGGCGCCTCGCCGCCGGCGACCGCGCGCCAGGCCATACGGCGCTGCTTCGAGCCGAGGTCGGAGTGCCAGACCGCCGGCTCGGCGCCGAAGCGGCGCTCGAAGCGCTGCAGCCACTGCGCCGACAGCGCGATCTCGGGCAGCAGCACCAGCGCCTGCCTGCCGCGTGCGACGCACTCCGCCACCGCCTCCAGGTAGACCTCGGTCTTGCCCGAACCGGTGACGCCTTCGAGCAGGGTCACGGAGAACTGCCGGTCGATGACCGACTGGCGCAGCGAACGCGCCGTCGCGGCTTGGTCGTCGGACAGGAAGGGCGCGCCGGGGTGTTCCGGGTCCGGCCGGCGGAAATCGGGCCGGTGCGGCAACGGTGCCTCGACCAGCAGCCCGGCTTCGGCCATCGCGCGTATCACGCCGGCGCCGGTCCCCGCGGCGCGCGCGAGCCCGGCGGTGTCGCGCGGGTGGCCCGTGAGGGCCGCCAGCACGCGCGCACGGGCCGGTGTGATGCGCGCCGCCGGCGGCGGCGGATCGGCGGCGACCCAACCCAGCATCGGGCGGCGTGCCGAGAAGGCGTTCAGGCGCAGCGCCATCGCCAGCACCAGCCCGGGCGGCGTCAGCGTATAGCCGGACACCCAGTCGACGAAGCGGCGCGAGGCGAGCGGCATGCGCGGCACGTCGAGCACGCTGCTGACCGGCTTGAGCCGCGCGTCCGCCACGGCGGGCGGCGCTGGCGAGCGGAACTCGGGCGGGATCGAGGCGGCCTCGTCCCATACCACGCCGATCTCCTCGCGCCGGTTCAGCGGTACCGTCACCACGTCGCCGGGGACCAGGTCGAGGACGGGCGGCGCCAGGTAGTCGAACGCGCCGGGGAACGGATAGGGCAGCAGCACCTTCACCCGTTGCGGTATGCGTCCCGGCCGGCTGTTTCCGACTCCCGGCGGGACAGCTAAGCTCGGCGCCGTGATGGTCTTCAGGAAAATTCCTCTTCGCTCGGATGCACAGGGCTTAATGTGGCGTCCCGCTCCGACGCGGGCAATCGTCGCGTGACCCGCGAGATCACGGATCCGGACCAGGTAGCGCGGTTCCTGCGAGACAACCCCGACTGGCTATCGGAGCAGGCCGGCCTCTACGAGCAGCTGGCGCCGCCGCGTCGCGTGCACGGCGAGATCCTGGCCGACCACATGGCGGCCATGCTGGGCGAGGCCCGCCGACGCGCCGCCTCGAGCAGCGAGCAGGCGGCCGGCATGCTGCGCACCCTGCGTGCCGGCTCCGGGCTCGGCGGGCGGGTGCAGGAGGCGATCCTGGCGCTGATCCGTGCCGACGACCTCGCCGCCTGCATCGCCATCGACCTGCCCGCCCTGCTCGGCATCGACGCGGCGCTGCTGTGCAGCGAGGCCGGCACCCCCGCGCGGCTGCAGGCGCGTGCGGTGTCGCCCGGGTCGGTCGCCGCCCTGATCGGCACCCGCGACGTGGTGCTGCGCGCCGGACCGCCGGATGCGATCGCGCTGCATGGCGAGGCGGCCATGCTGGCGCGGCACGACGCGCTGCTGCGTGTGCCGGCGGTGGGGATGCCGCCGATGCTGCTGGCCCTCGCCGCGCGCGACGACGCGATCCTGAACGAGACGCTCGCGGACGGCGCCGGCACGGTGGCGCTCGGCTTTCTCGGCCGCGTGCTGGCGGCGCGCATCGAGGCGATCTGGCCGGACCGGGTCTCGTGACCGCCGCGATGAGCGGGTCCGTCGCCCTGGAGGCCTTCCTCGACTGGATGCGCGACGAGAAGCGTTGCGCCCCGTTGACGCTGGTGGCGTATCGCCACGACCTGTCCCGCTTCCTGGCCTTTCTCGCCACGCATCTCGGCGGCGAGCCCGACCTAGCGGCGCTGGACGGGCTCGGGCACGCCGACCTGCGCGCCTGGCTCGCCCATGAGGCCGCACGGCTGGCGGCTGCCTCCGCACGGCGTCCGCGCTCGACGCGGCAGGGCAACAACCGCACCCGAGCCCGCTACGTGGCGACCCTGCGGGCGTTCTACCGCTACCTGGCGCGCCGGCACGGGGTGGAGAACGCGGCCCCTGCCCTGCTGGCCGGACCGCGTGCGGCGGCCCGGCTGCCGCGTCCGCTGTCGCCGGCGCAGGCGCTGGAGCTTCCGGACGGCATCGCGGCATCGGCCATGAGCCCGGTCCAGGCCGCGCGCGACGCCGCCCTGTTCACCCTGCTCTATGGCTGCGGCCTGCGCATCTCCGAAGCGCTCGGGCTGGACCTGCGCATGCTGCCGACGTCGCCCGGGCAGCCGCTGCTGATCCACGGTAAGGGCGGCCGCGACCGGCTGGTGCCGATGCTGCCGGCGGTGTTCGAGGCGCTGCGGCATTGGCGCGCGCGGCACCCCGACCCGCGGCCGGACGCGCCGCTGTTTCCCGGCATGCGCGGCGGCCGGCTCGATCCCGCCGTGGCGCAGCGCGCGCTGCGCCAGTATCGCCGCCTGGCTGGGCTGCCGGAGCACGCGACACCGCACGCGCTGCGGCACTCCTTCGCCACCCACCTGATGGAAGGCGGCGCGGATCTGCGCGCGATCCAGGAGTTGCTCGGCCATGCCAGCCTGTCGACCACGCAGGCCTACACCCTGGCCGACGAGACGCGGCTGATGCAGGTCTGGCGCGACGCGCATCCGCGCGCCCGGATCGTGCCGAACCGGGGGGATGCCTGATGGCCATCGCGACGGCGTCGCGCGACTTCTACCCGCCGGTGGAGCCTTACGCACACGGCATGCTCGATACCGGCGAGCGCCACCAGCTCTACTGGGAGCTGTGCGGCAACCCGGACGGCATCCCGGTGGTGTTCCTGCACGGTGGCCCGGGCGCTGGCTGCTCGCCGATGCAGCGACGCCTGTTCGACCCGAAGCGGTATCGCATCCTGCTGTTCGACCAGCGCGGTTGCGGGCGCTCGACGCCGCACGCCTCGCTGGAGGACAACACCACCTGGCACCTGGTCGCCGACATCGAGCGGCTGCGCGAGATGACGGGGGTCGAGCGCTGGCTGGTATTCGGCGGCTCCTGGGGCAGCGCCCTGGCGCTGGCCTACGCGCAGGCGCATCCCGAACGGGCGACCGGGCTGATCCTGCGCGGCATCTTCACGCTGCGACGCGCCGAGCTGCTCTGGTACTACCAGGAGGGCGCCTCCTGGCTGTTCCCAGACAAGTGGGAGCGCTTCCTGGCGCCGATCCCGCCTTCCGAGCATCACGACCTGATCGCGGCCTACCGCAGGCGCTTGGTCGGCGAGGATGTGCGCGCGCGGATCGAGGCGGCGCGCGCCTGGAGCCTGTGGGAGGGGGAGACGCTGACCCTGCGCCCGAACCCGGACATCGCCGCCCAGCATGGCGAGGACCGCTACGCGCTGGCCTTCGCACGCATCGAGAACCACTACATCGTGCACGGCGCCTGGCTCGAGGAGGGCCAGTTGCTTGCCGACGTGTCACGCATCGCGCACCTGCCGGGGGTAATCGTGCAGGGGCGCTACGACGTCGCGACGCCTGCGCGCACCGCCTGGGACCTGCACCGGGCCTGGCCGGCGGCGGAGTTCCACCTGATCGACGATGCCGGGCACGCGACCACCGAGCCAGGCATCCTGGACGCGCTGATCGACGCCACCCACCGGTTCGCCGCGAGCCGCCATCGGCGGGGATGAGGGCTTGCCGCTCGCATCCTGGGCGGCCGGCCTCGCCTGCCTTCTGGCGGCACACCCGGCGATGGCGACCGGCTGCCGGATCGAGCCGGTCGCCCGGGTGAAGCTGCGCGACGATAGCGGCTTCCTCTCGATCCCCGCCCGCATCGCCGGGCAGCCGGTCCGGCTGATGGTCGATACCGGCTCGGACGCCGGCCTGATCACGCCGGAGGCGGTACGCGGGCTCGGGCTGGCGTCGGACCCGGACGCCCACGTGCGTCTGCTGGGGACCGGCGGCGTCGGGCGTTCGACGGCGATCGCCCGCGTATCCGGGTTGAGCATCGGCACGCTGCCGCTCGGCGACGTGCCGACGCCGGTGGGAGCGCTGCCGGGTGCGCCGCGCCTGGACCCGCCCGTGGTCGGGTTCCTTGGGGGCGACGTGCTGTCGCGGTTCGATCTCGACATCGATATCGGCCGCGCCACCCTGACGCTGTATCGTGTCGGCCTGCCGTCGCTGGCCTGCGCGCAGCCGCCCGCCTGGAAAGGCGCCTTCACGACCCTGCCACTCGCCACGCACGGCGTGCGGTTGTCGCTGACCGCGTCGCTCGACGGCCATCCGGTCAGCGCGCTGCTGGATACCGGGGCACGGTCGCGCATCGTGTCGCGGGCCGCCGCCCTGCGCATCGGCGTCACCTCCGATGCGCTGGCGGGCGACCCGGGCGGCATCACCAGCGGCGTGGACATGCACGAGGAAGTCTATAGCTGGCACCGCTTCCGGACGCTGGCGATCGGGCGCGAGGTCATGCGGTCGCCGGTGCTGACGGTGGCGCGACTATCCGAGCCGTTCGACATGCTGCTCGGCACCGACTGGCTGGCGGAACGCGAGACATGGATCTCGTACGCGACCGGGCAGGTGTTCCTGCGGGTCCCTGTCGATAGCCGCGCGAAGGGTCGATAGAGCCTCTCGGGCTACCCCTTCTTGCGTAGCGCCCGCACGAAGCGGGGTCCCGTCTCGGCGAAGCCGGTGGCCAGGCAGAATTCATGCAGGGCCGGCTGCTCCGACGCCGCCAGCAACTCCAGCGCGCCGCAACCGGCGACCCGTGCCGCCTGCGCCGCCGCCTTCACCAGCAGCCGGCCGATCCCCCTTCGACGTTCGTCCGCACCGACCAGCAGCGTGGTGATCTGCGCGGTGGGCTGGGCGGCATCCAGGGTCTGGTACCAGTGCAGCACCACCAGGCCGCTCGGTGGCCCCCACTCCAGCGCGACCAGCGCCGTTCCCGGCTCCTGGCGGATCGCGTCCAGGCGCTCGGCCAGGATACGCGGCGGGATTGGATAGCCGGCGGCACCCAGCAACTCGGACAGGCCGGGCGCTTCGGCGCCGGTGGCGGTACGGATCTCCAGCCCGTAGCGGGTGTTCAACGAGCGCTTCCATCCATGCCGGCGACCGTCGGCTTCAGGCGCTTCTGGCCCATTCGCGCAGGTCCTCCACCAGCAGGTCGGGCGCTTCCAGCGCCGGGAAGTGGCCGCCGCGTGGCATCGCCGTCCAGCGGGACACGTTGAACCCCTTCTCGACGTAGCTGCGTGGCGGCCAGGGATGCAGCGGGTCGGGAAAACAGGCGAAAGCGGTGGCGACATCCACGCGCTGTCCCGGCGACAGGCTGCGCAACTCCGCCTCGGTCGCGGCGGAATAGAAGCGGATGGAGGAGTGGAAGGCGCCGGTCATCACGTAGATCATGAGCGTGTCGAGCAGTTCCTCCCGGCTGAAGACCTCCTCGAAGGCGCGGTCGCGCAGGTCGGCCCAGTCGTGGAAGCGCTCCAGGATCCACGCGGCCTGGCCGACGGGGCTGTCTCCCACCGCCCATGACAGGCTCTGCGGCCTGCTGCCCTGCAGATGGCTGTAGCCGCGCATCGGCTGCTCGAGACGCCGCATGGCGTCGGCCCATCGCTCTTCCTCGGCTGTCTCCGGTTGCGCCGTGGGATGCGGGAACATCATGGTCAGGTGGATCGCCCGCAGGTGCTCCGCATGGTGCAACGCCAGCTGCGAGGTCACCAGCGCGCCCCAGTCGCCGCCATGCGCGTGGTAGCGGCCGTAGCCGAGCACGCGCGTCATCAACCCGTCGAGCAGTGCCGCGGTGGCGCGCTGGTCGATGGTGCGCTCGGGCTTTGCCGAGAAGCCGAAATTGGGCAGGGAGGGGATCACCAGGTCGAAGGCGTCCTGCGTGCGTCCGCCGTGGCGTGACGGGAAGGCCAGCTTCTCCGCCACCTCCCAGAACTCGCGGTGGGAGCCGGGCCAGCCATGGGTGAGCAGCAACGGCCGTCGCCCCACCGCCTCCCCCACCAGGTGCACGAAGTGCAGCTCGACCCCGTCCACCTCGGCGAGGAACTGCGGAAAGCGGTTCAACCGTTCCATCCCCGCACGGCCAGTCATAGCCCTCGGTCCAGTACGCGCAGAACCCGCGCAGGAACCCGGCATCGCAGCCGTAGCGCCAGCCCTCCGCCTCCGGGACGGGCGGAAAACGGTAGGCGCGCACCCGGTCCAGCACGCGTTCCACGGCCTCGGCCGTCCAGTCTACGCGGAAAGGGATCATGCGGGGAGAACTCCTGCAACGGGTCTGGAATGACTTCAAAGCGTCTGCGGCCATGGTTGTTTCACTGTGCTCGGCAGAGACCAGCCCGAACAGGTAGCCATGCTCATCAGGGCGGAAGCCAGCCGCCGGGCGCTCCATGGGCGCATTCGCTGCAAGTAGATCGTAAGCAGCTTCCTCGACATCATCCTTCCCGTCCCGCACGTCCGCCCGACCAGACATTTGCGATACTGTACAATGCCAATTGTTATATTGGATCTTAACCCATGTATATTGTGTTATTTCTTTTGCCCTGGCATCTTTCGCTTGTCTAATTCTCAATGTGCTTCCAGGGGGTCAAATGACTTTCTTCTCAATCGGCCGCTATTCCGGCGGTCGTCTCGGTTCATCATAGAGCTTCAGGGCCACCGCCCTGCTCGCCACCTGCTGCCTGTCACCAGTGTCCGGTTTCGCCCAGGAGCAGCCCTGCGCACCGGCTCCGGCGCATGCGTTGGCGACGAGGCTCGCGACCATCAAGGTCGGGGACTACTGGATCTATGCGCAGAGCGGCACGACGACGCTGCCGGCGTCGGGAAAGACTGCCGCCGCTACGCTGCCGGTCAGCGGGACCTTCGTGGAAAACGTCGAGATGAGGACGTTCCGGGGAAAGCCCACGCTGGCGCTCGTCGTCGTGCAGAACCTGACGGTGGGCGGCGCGTCGATCTACGGAAAGAACCCTGCTCCACAGCAGATCTTCTACGTCGAGCAGGATCCGCGGACGAAGGACGTGCTCGTCCTCGGCGACAATGCCGGACCGAGGGGCACGGATGAGGTCGCCACCCGGCCCGCGGTGTTCTATCCCGGAGCCTGGTCTCCGAAGACATCCTACGACGATAACCTGTCCTTCCCGTCGGGCGCCAAGACGGGCCTGTACCTGTACGTGACCGGGATGACGACCGTCCCCACCCGGATCGGCGACTTCCAGGCTTGGGTCGCGCCGAACGGCGCCACGACCGCGACCGGCGGCGTCCTGGACACGGGCATCGACTACTGGTCGCCGCAGCTCGGCGCTCCGGTCGCGTTCACCACCGTGACCAACCTGCCGAACGGCGCGGTCAACCGCCTGAGCGCCACGCTGATCAAGACCAGCAAGGTCGCGTCCCTCTACCCGGTGCTGGCCGACAACCTCAACCATCCGCGCGGCCTGGCATTCGGTCCGCTGGGCGGACTGTGGTTCACCGAGGCCGGGGTCGGCGGCAAGGGACCCTGCATCGCCTTCATGGGGACCACCAACTGCTTCGGGAACTCGGGGCGCGTCTCCGACCTCGCGTTCGGCCAGCGCTTCACGATCACGAACACGCTGGCCTCGCTGGCGACGCCGCTGCTCGACCAGGCGTCGGGACCGAACGGCATCACGTTCAGCGACGGCAAGCCTTACGTCATCATCGGCGACGGCGGACCCCAGTATGCGGTCAATGGCCTGGGGCCGTTGCAGAGCCAGACCGGCGTCCTTCTCACCGCAGGCGTGACGAGGTCGGGACTGGCGGTTCAGACCGTCGCATCGATCGCCAACTACGAATATGCCAACGACCCTGACCACCGGCGCAATCCCGACGGAACCCTGACGCCGGAGAGCAATCCCTACGGCGTGACTAGCATTGGCGATGACGTGTTCGTGGCCGATGCCGGTGCCCACACGGTGCTCAAGGTGGCGCCGGGCGGTGCCATATCGGTCGCCGGCGTCATACCGCCGCAGTCGATCGACCGCCCCGCCTTCCCCGGCGGACCGGTTCCCAGCCTGGAGGACTCCGTGCCGACCGGGATCACCCCGGCACCGGACGGCAAGGGCCTCCTGGTCGCCGACTACACCGGCTACCCCTACGTGCCGGGGACATCGCGCATCTGGCGGGTGCAGTCTGGGCAGGCGCCGAGCGTGTTCGCGTCCGGCTTCACCAACCTGATCGGCCTATCACCCGCTCCCGACGGCGGCCTGTACGCGCTGGAGATGGCGAGCAAGGGGGCGACTTCCGGCGACCTCGGCGGATCGGTGATCCACGTGTCCGCGTCCGGCGAGCGGAAGGTCGTGGCCTGCCAGGGCCTGATACAGCCGACGGGCATCGCGACCAGCCCCCAGGGTGACGTCTACGTCTCGAACTACGGGGTCACGCCCGGCCACGGACAGGTGGTGAAGGTCGTCTCGGGGTACCGCTTCCCGTAGCGGCCGGACCGGACGCCCGGCCCGGTTATCCGTGCCCGGCCGGACCTATGCCTGCGGGAGCGGTCGACCCTCGCCCGCTTCCACGGCATTGACCGCCAGCAATCCGACCGCGAGGCGCGCCAGGTAGCGTGCCGCGCGTGCCCGTACGGCCACTTGTCCATCGAGCCCGGCAGGCAGCGTGCATCCCGCCAGCATGATGGCCGTGCCGACGATGCGTGCCTCCAATGCGGCAGCCAGCACGTCGGCCGGTGCATCGCGACCCAGTTCCTGGTCCAGCGCCTCGCCGGCACGATCGATCTCGGTCTCGACACGGGCATCGTCGGCCAGCACGGCCATGATCTCCATGGTCGGGTCGGCGTCTTCCCCGCCATGCAGCGCCAGCAGGCCGATGGCGCCGACCAGCATGTGCATCGCGCCGGCAGCCTCGTCCTGCGAGGCGAAGGCGCCGTAGGCAACGGCGAGCGAAGCCTCGCCGAGTGCTTCCCTCACCTCCGGGTCCATGGCTTCGATCGTGCCAGACGGAGCGCCCGATGGGTTAATCGCGCGTCCCTCCGCCTCGGCAAGGCTGGGCAGGCCGTCCTCGGCGAATGCGCGGCTGACCGCGGCGAGCGCGTCGAAGAGCGATTTCTCGGAAATCCTGGTGATGGGCATTCTCCTGGGTGATTTGGATCGGGCCGCCTGCGGCCAGCGCTGGCGGGACTGCCTACCGGGTCTGTAAAATCGAAGCGAATAGGCTGGCAAGCTGACCCTGGACTCCAGGACGATCGGAAGCGGGTAGATATCCGATCCGCTCCGCATCCAGCGCTTCGACGGTGGCGATCTTGGCGCTGCGAACCATGGAAGGCGCCGGCAACCCGGCAGCCATGCCGTCGGAGACCCCGATATCGCCAGTCCAGCGGCGATGGCTGGCGCTGGTAATCATCAGGAGCCACACCAGGGCCGGCGATCCCGGCGCGCGATGCTGTCCGATCACCAGGGCCGGACGATGCTGCTGCACGGGACGATTGGTATATGGAAAAGGGACCTTGATGATGTCCCAGACCTCACCCGCCATCGGCCTCGGCATCGGCGGCACCATTCCATTCCGAGAAGGTAGCGAAGGGATCATCGGCCGTCGGATGCCGATCCGGATGCGTCAATACCGCGCGACCGCCCTCGCGGAGGCCGAGGGCCATCCGGACCGCTTGAGGGATCGTCGTCTGCGCCTTGCCGGTAAGCCTGCTCGTTATCATGGATCGAAGGTGAGGAATTTCCTCTCCACGTCAAGGCAAGCCTGCCGTGCAACCCTGGCTAGCAACGGAGCCGGCCCGCCAGGATGTCCTGGCGGGCCGCCACGTGCCGGGATGGTCAGCGGACCTCAGTTGATGCGTTCGCCGTGCAGCGTCGTGTCGAGGCCCTCGGTCTCGTCGTCGCGGCTGACGCGCAGGCCGATGGTCAGGTCGATCAGCTTGAGCAGCACGAACGACAGCAGCCCGCTCCAGATCAGCGTCACGCAGACCGCCTTGCCCTGGATGATGAACTGCGCGAACGATCCGACGGTGCCGGCCGGTGCCGCGTCGGTGGCCGAGAGCGGCCCGAACGCAAACACCCCGGTCAGCAGCGCGCCGATGATGCCGCCGATGCCGTGCACGCCGAAGCAGTCCAGGCTGTCGTCGTAGCCGAGCATGTGCTTCATGTAGCTGGCCGCCCAGAAGCAGATCACGCCGGCGGCGACGCCGATGATGATCGCCGCACCCGGCAGCACGAAGCCCGAGGCCGGGGTGATCGCGACCAGCCCCGCGACCGCGCCGGAGATCACACCCAGCACCGTCGGCTTGCCCCTGGCGATCCACTCGGCGAACATCCAGCCGAGGGCGGCGGCGGCGGTGGCGATCTGCGTCACCGCCATCGCCATGCCGGCGCGGCCGTTCGAGCCGACCGCGGAGCCGGCGTTGAAGCCGAACCAGCCGACCCAGAGCAGCGAGGCGCCGATCACCGCGTAGGTGAGGTTGAACGGCGCCATGTCGTCATGCCCGTAGCCCTGGCGCTTGCCGAGCACGAGGGCGCACATCAACCCGGCGATGCCGGCGTTGATGTGGACGACGGTGCCGCCGGCGAAGTCGATCGCGCCGAACGCCGCGACCCAGCCGATCGGGCTCCACACCCAATGCGCGATCGGGGCGTAGACCACCAGCGACCACAGCACCATGAAGATGCACATGGCGCTGAACTTCATGCGGTCGGCGAAGGCGCCGGCGATCAGCGCCGGGGTGATGATCGCGAACGTCATCTGGAACATCATGTAGACGCTCTCGGGGATCGTCGTCACGGTCGGGTTGGTGCTGCCCAGGCCCAGGGTGAAGGCGATGTCGCTGCCCTTGCTGATGTTGCTGCCCAGGCCGTTCAGCATGAAGCGCGACAGGTCGCCGATATAGGGCGAGCCGGTGGTGAAGGTCAGGCTGTAGCCCGCCACCACCCAGGTGATGGTGACCAGGCAGCAGATCGTGAAGGCCTGCATCAGGGTCGCCAGCACGTTCTTCTTGCGCACCATGCCGGCGTAGAACAGCGCCAGGCCCGGCACCGTCATCAGCAGCACCAGCGCGGTGCTGGTCAGCATCCAGGCGGTGTCGCCGGTATCGATCTTGGGCGGCGGCGGTGGCGGCGCCGGGGCGGCCGCCAATGCCGGCGTCCCGGAGACTACCGCGGCAAGGGCGAGGGCCAGCAGGGCAGCCGCGGCGCCGGATGCCGCCGGCCGGAGGGGTGGGATGGCCATGGCTCTCACAGCGCGTCATCTCCGGTCTCGCGCGTGCGTATGCGCACGGCACGCTGGATCTCGGTCACGAATATCTTGCCGTCGCCGATCTTGCCGGTATGGGCTGACTGCACGATCGCATCGACCACCTGGTCGACCATGTCGTCGGTCACGGCGACCTCGATCTTCACCTTGGGCAGAAAGCTCACATGGTACTCGGCACCACGATAGATCTCCGTCTGACCCTTCTGGCGCCCAAACCCCTTCACTTCCGACACCGTCAGTCCCTGCACGCCCAGGGGCGTCAGGGCCTCACGCACGTCGTCGAGCTTGAAGGGCTTGATGACTGCTGTAACGAGCTTCATCACACCTCACTCTGGCCTGGTTTGGTCCGGTTTGACACGTGAGCGTTCCAATAACCATGCCAGAGCCGCCGCGCCGCCGCGTGCCCGGTTGACGAAACCGCGCGCAGCACCATTTCTGCCAGCCTACGCTCTCGGGGCGGCCCGTTTGACGACCAGATCGCCCTGCCCGATTGCCCTCAAACTAGGCAGATCGCCCGGATGTCCGCGCTTCCCACCCTGCCGAGCAACGGCCGCGACGGCTCTGCCGCGCAGAGTGTTTTCGACGTCTGCATCGTCGGCGCCGGCCCGGTCGGCGCGTCGCTGGCCTGCCGCCTGGCCGCCGGCGGCGTGCGTGTGGCGGTGATCGACCACGCCCAGCTGCCGCCGATGGAGCATCCGGACTTCGACGGCCGCGCCTACGCCATCGCCGCCAGCTCGCGCCGGATGCTGGAAGCGGCGGGGGTGTGGGAGCGGCTGCCGCTGCCTTCCTGTCCGATCGAGGGCATCCGGGTGTCGGACGGCAAGCCTGGCCGTCCCGCCTCGCCGCTATTCCTGCATTTCGACCATGGCGACGTCGGCGAGCCGTTCGGCTGGATGACCGAGGCGCGCAGCCTGCGTGTCGCCCTGAACGCGTCGTTGCACGCCTCGCCCCTGATCAGCCTGTTCGCGCCGACCGAGGCGCAGGTCGTGCGCAGCGGCGACGGCGTCGAGATCACCACCCTCTCCGGCGCCCGCCTGCGCGCGCGCCTGGTGGTCGCCGCCGAGGGACGCCGCAGCCCGCTGCGCGAACAGGCCGGCATCCCGGTGACGCGACTGGCCTACGATCAGACCGGCATCGTCTGCGCGGTCGCGCACGAGCGGCCGCACCGCAACATCGCCCTGGAGCACTTCCTGCCGGGCGGTCCGTTCGCGCAGCTGCCGATGGCCGGCGGCGAGGCCGGGGACAACCTCTCCGCCATCGTCTGGACCGAGCGCAACCCGCTGGCGATGCGTCTGGCCGGACTCGACGAGGCGGCCTTCACCCGCGAGGTGCAGCGCAGGCTCGGCATGCACCTGGGCCGGATACGCCCGGTCGGCCGGCGCTGGACCTACGCGCTTGGGGCGCTGCACGCGCATCGCTACGCGGCCGAACGGCTGGCGCTGATCGGCGACGCGGCGCACGGCATCCACCCGATCGCCGGCCAGGGGCTCAACCTCGGCTTCCGCGACATCATGGCGCTGTCGGAACTGATGATCGAGGCGGTGGCGCAGGGACGCGATCCTGGCGAGGCAGGCCTGCTGGCCCGCTACCAGGCTCGCCGGCGGCCGGACAACCTGACCATGCTGGCCGCCACCGACATGCTCGACCGGCTGTTCAGCACCGACAATCCCTTGGTCCGTCTGGCGCGCGACGTCGGTATCGGGGCGGTGCATCGCATGCCCCGCCTGAAGCGCGCCTTCATGGCGCGCGCGATGGGACAGGCCTGAGCCGGTCCGGCCGGCCACGCGCCTGGGCTATCGCACAAGCGGCGCGCACGGCCTATCTGGATAGGCACACGAACCATAGGCCGTGCCGGGATCGCATGACATGGACATGACCACCACGACGCCGATCGCGTTGGACCAGCTCTGGCAGCGCCTGCGCGGCGAAGCCGGGGACTGCTCGGACCCGATCATGGCGGCCCTGCTGGAGCTCAACCTGCGGGTGCATCGCGGCTTCGGGCCGGCGCTGGCGTCCCTGCTGGGCCGCAAGCTGGCGGACTGCTCGGTTCCCTTGCGCGCCCTGACCGAGCTGGTCACCGAGGCGCACCGCGCCGATCCGGACATCGTCGACGCCGCCGCATCGGACCTGGTGGCTATCAAGGAGCGCGATCCGGCCTGCCCCGACCTCATCACGCCGTTCCTGTTCTTCAAGGGTTTCCAGGCGCTGCAGTCGTACCGGGTGGCGCACTGGCTGTGGCAGCATGGCAGGCGCCACCTCGCGCACCACCTGCAGAGCCGCGCCTCGGAAGCCTTCGGCCTCGACATCCATCCGGCTGCCCTGCTCGGCCGGCGCATCCTGATCGACCATGGCACCGGCATCGTGATCGGCGAGACCTCGATCCTGGAGGACGACGTCTCCATGCTGCAGGGCGTGACACTCGGCGGCACCGGCAAGAACGAGGGCGACCGCCACCCCAAGATCCGCCGCGGCGTGCTGCTCGGCGCCGGCTGCAAGATACTGGGCAACATCGAGATCGGCGAGGGCGCCAAGGTCGGCGCCGGCAGCATCGTGCTGGAAGCGGTGCTGCCCTACAGCACCGTGGTCGGCAACCCGGCGCGCCGGGTCGGCACCCGCCATTCCTCGATGCCGGCCTTCACCATGGACCAGACGCTGCCGCCGATCGACTACGTGATCTGACGGAGGCTCGAAATCCATCAGCGCCTAGAGCGTGTTTGTATCACGTTGCGACATAACCTGAGTTGGTGAGATAGTTTCTGCACTCTGTTGAAGAGAAGCTATCGAGCAGAGACCCGATGCGTTTCCACGTTGCTGTGACGGTTCTCTC
>JAABUQ010006597.1_pt1 | contig 17473 bp, 19 predicted proteins | sample 5560001 | NCBI WGS metagenome assembly JAABUQ01 (sample SAMN10711888, study PRJNA513371) | rock metagenome | isolation source: Antarctica rocks | place: Antarctica: Victoria Land, Finger Mt nord | collected 2015-12-18
GCCACCACCCCCGCAGGGGCGGATTGGGATTACGCCAACCCGGACGGGGGGCACGGGTTAGGGTCAAGCGGGTGAAGTTCGCGAAGGAGGCGACGGTGAGGGTGTTTGAGCGGTGGAATTTGCGTGGTATGAGGGCGCGGGTGGGGGATGGGGGGGAGAAGGGGAGGGTGAAGGGTTGTGAGATTAGGTGGGGAAGGTGGGTGAGATCTGCGGGGCGTGAGGGGGGTGAGTGATGGGGGGGTAAGAGGGCGGTGGATTCTGAGCGGCTGGTGGGGAGGGGGCGGATGTTTGTGGTTGGGTTTTCTGTTGGAGTCAATAAGTTTGCGATTGATAAGCGGTCTCAGGTGTTGCTTAAGCGTTTTGAGCCCAATCTATATGTTGGTGTTTGTTCGATATGTCACGTCTATGGATTGGTGCCGGGTAGTAGCCTGCTTACAGTGTCTCGGTGCCTTCTCGTGTTGCCACTCACCAACAGAGCTTTTACTTCTTCAAACTTCCCTGTTCGCCAGCCGTAGAAAGGGTTCCAATCTCGTTCTCCACAGCGCTGTGAGCAAATTTTTACACTTAACAGGCCCAGCGATGCTTCTGGCTTCTCGTTGCCCATTGGACGGCCACATCGTTCACCAAAGGAGGTCAATGTTAGAGCTTGCTCCTCGACGCAATAGGCACAGCGCAAGCTCGATACTGCTGTGATAGCACGCAGATGGGAGCGGATCACCACTCAATTCGAGTCCCTTTTCTGAAGCCCGGCGTGAATGAGGACACTAGATGATATGATCTAGACAATGTAATGGGAAGGACATTGCGGTCACCAATTGACAAAGTTCGCTCGTTCTGAATTCCAGATACGGCTTTGCTTAGGGAATAGGGCGTCACGTATAGACCCTTGTTAAGAGGCCATTTGTATTATATTCTAGCAAGGTAATTCTGAATTGGTTATCGAATCGAAGCAGAGATATCAGGTTTACTTTGCACGCGGGCTAGCGATCAAAATCTCGGTATTTGTAACGAAGAGGAAACTAAAAATAGAGTCTGAGACACACGTGATCAAGTAAGCGCTGCTGCGATCCTTCTACGCGTCTTGGGCCTCGATGTCAATCTCTTGACCTGCCAACACTGAGGACACAGCGCTCGTGAGTTGACAATGGAGATAGACATGATTCCACGACTCTCAATGGAGCCTTACGATGGTCCAGTCACAACGGTTGTGTGGTTCAATTTTCGCTCGGAGGTCAAATCAATAGATCGTCAAACTGATGAGGGCAAATCCTACCGTCAAACCGAGGAGGGTAGAGCCTTGAATACAGCTCTGGCCCAAATCTCAAGGGAACCTTCTTGGGATCACACACTATTGGCGACGACTTGTCCGACATCACAAGAGAGTATTGCTTTCATTAGTAAGCAATGTCCATGTGCCTCTCTTGATTGTCGCTAATTGAAGGTGTGTTTTGTAGTATGGAAAACGAAAAGTCCCCCAACTTCATTCGATTCAAGCCCATCAGCCACCTTGCCATCAGCGTTGAGTCCGATGCTACCCTTTCTTTTAGAACCGCCAACGATTTACAATGTCCCGTTTGAATGCACACCGTTAAGGTTTGACCTGTGTGCAGCTTCCAACGAAAAGAATGTTCATGAGTTGATGATCTGGGAATACGTCCCACCGATCAACCGGCTCGATCAAGAACAATGCAACAAGGATCTATGGAGTATCGACCAATTCATAAATCTTTCTACTCCTCATGTTGGCGATGATCTACCTACTGCTCTAAGACATTGTTTTCGAGGCTGGAATATACCGTTCGATGGACCATCGCATCAGCTACTCTCAATTTTCTGGTGGAAGAGTCCTGAGGATGAAGCACGTTTCAAGAACCCCTGTGAGCCCAATAGTCTCTACGAAACTTCGGGCTATTACGACGATCTCTACGTTGAGTGGTTCTCCTCTGTGGTCACGCGCATGCAGCAAAAAAAACGCATCTCTATCAAAAAACACGTCCACATTCATTTGACCGTATGGGGAACATCTCTCAACCAGACATCCTCAAGACCCTCAGAATGTTTATGAAAATAGCATGATTTCTCTACATCAACAACAACAATTCAAGACACTTTGCCTAGCAAAACCAATTTTTGTTTCTGGCTTTAGCATCCTGCGGACAGTTGTTCAATGGCCTCCATTATCATGCAGAGAGGTGCATTAAGAATGGGAGACACTTATGACGCCTAGCCCCAAATGTTTAACCTACGTCCTGCCAACAAAACTCATACAACGCAGATTAGCAGACACAACTCCTTGCATATTGCCGGTAACCTACTTACTATCTATGCTAGAAGTTGTTAAGATCTCAAACATAATTTGCATAAATGCTTAGGATCAAGAACTGGACCACCGATCCTCTGGTATTACCAAAACAATTCACAATATGTCAGCAAGTCGGAATCCTGCCAGTAGCCTGACACAGCGCCTAGGACAAAGCTATCGTCTAGTGCTCAGACAGTGCATCCCCTTCCTGGGCATGGGAAGCCCCAGATATCCAAATTATAATCCAATGAGCTAACCAAGCTTCAAGTGCTTCCAACTCAAATCGGGCCCTTATACGCTATATTCATTGGCCAAGCTACGCCTCGCCAAATCTGACCTACACTCGACCTTTGATTCTCCCACCGCCAATTTCCAAAGAATTGACCCTGGTAGTTGTCGTTAGGGACAAGTTTAGCAAAGGTTGGGGCCCACTCACTGACGCAAATACCGAAAACGATTCCGCAGTCTCCACTGTCTCATCTGGATAGTTGTACGCCAGGTCATAGCATCGATCGAAGAAATACACTTTCTGTCTTGGATCCAGATATTTAAGTCTTGGAGGGTGAGCCGGAGCTGGCATCATAGCGTCGACGGCAATCTGATCTGTGACTATCGAAAGCGTCATCAGCCATTATTGCCTTGACTGTCACAACAAAACCTTACTTTCTGGGTGCCACAAGTGCGCAAGTTCGTGTACAAAAATTCTTGACCCGCTGTATAACTCATCAAGTCTTGTGCCCAGTCGGATGTTGGCGCCTGCTGTCGTTGGCTGGACGTCGAAGATCGGTGGGCAAAAGAAAATCCGGTTCCAAGGAGGCGCTGTAACAGCAAAGAGTGTCTTCGATCCACAAAAGTAATCCTGAACCCTCGGCGTACTACCTGGCGTCACAGGCTTGTTAACAGCGCAAAGGATAGGACCGTAAACAAGCTTTCCATTGTTGTCGAACTTGGCAGGTTGGAACAAAGCCCCTTGAGGGAAACCCAGGTTGGCTAGTGCAAACGTCAGTCATGACCACCAAACAACTCAAAAAAGTCTCGCATAAGTTGCTCCTTGCCTTACCAACCTGACTTGAAAAAGGCTTAGCTTGGCTCTACTTACAGATTGGTTCACCATTGGTTTTGCCTGGCTGCGGTTCATTTGCCCCGAGATACATGATCCCGTTAGAATTGCAAAAAACCACTTTTCGTGCTCTTGGGTCTGATGGAACAGGGCTGTCTGCCTGATCTTGCAGACTGACAAAAACCTCTACAGATCTTTATTAGCTCGATTCTTTCCCATCCGAGATCAAGATAGGATAAGGGAAGGCTCGACTGCTGAGCTGAGTGAAAGGGGAGGGGACTGACTCCTTGCATTGTCAAGACGAATACTCTGAGTCGGATCTGGAACGCCCCTCCCAGTACTTGGGGTGATGCCGAACATCTGCGTAAGCATGCTGACCGCCTTATCCCACTGGTGTTGATCGTCGACATTGTCTTGGCTACGACGACCATTTGCAGTGTCGATGTCTCTTATTGCTCCTCGCACCATCTGCATAGCTTCTCCGTATGCGTTGTTCAACCATGTGACTTCTGCGGGGGTACAGCCTCCAGTGGAAGGATCATCCTGGTTGACAATGTAGAATCTTTCGAGTTGGGCTACCGGATCGTCTGCGAAAGCGAGAGCAATGATGTCAAGTAGGAAGACCAGAGATAGCAGCACTCTTCTGCAGATGCTCATTCTCTTACGGCTCATACTGGGCTATCGAGTATAGCCGGAGGAAAAATGCTAAGGTCTCTCGGAATTGTCACAAAAACATTCAAAATACTCAAAAGTAGCAGTACTGTCTCGGTGCCTTCCAGAGCTTCGCTGGTCATTATCGGAATGCCCCCTGATTTAAGAATACACGGCTGCCGAAAAGGAGTCTTCAGCCTTGTTGCGCTCGAAACGATGTCCCATGGCCCTGGCAGTAAAAGATTCCTATGCAAGCAGCGCTACACATGTTTTCGCCGTGTAGGATCTCGAGACGTTTCGAATGTATCCGGAAGGGGATGTTGGTAATACATCAGTGAAAGCCAATGATCTGACCGGCAGTGCCGAGACTAGGGACCTACAAGACCTCTCTGAGGTACAAACAGAGCTCCTTCCACAGGAACAAAGTTCGTTGGTCTGAGTCTTGGGGCAGTGTCATTTCAGATTAAGGTACTCACTCCGAAGACCCGAAGCGATGAGCGGGAACGAGACATCCGACATTGTGTCTATATCACTCAAGACAAGCTACACTAGGACGCAAGAAACGATGAATCGAACAGCGGAAGGTTGTTCATTCAGCACAACCTGTCTATTCAAAGATTGAACAGGTGCGTGCATACTGGCTCGATGCTGCCTTACATTTTACCGATGCCATGTTCGAGCTGGTGCTGCACGACTGGCAGGATCTGCTGAGCAGCGACAGGCCATGGTGGCAGCTTCTAATCCTTGGAAGCCATTGTACTCTGCAGGACTAGCTCAAACGCTGATGGAAGATCCGCATATGGGATTGTCGCAACCTGGCGTTTCACAACTCGGAGCTCGAGCAGGCGCGGAGCATATCTAAGGTTTACAGCATTCGTGGAGGGCAATAATGGCAACATCCAATGCACGGGATCATTTTACTTCGGCCATGACAGATCTGAACGCCGACTTTACCCCTGCATCAACTAGCTTGGATGTGTTTTATGTTTCACACGCGCTACGTTCGACCAAGCGCCGAACGATCCTGCAGGATCCGGCACACCGTCGACGAACTTGTCAAACAATAGCAACTGGGATGACATGGCCAATACATTGGTTACTCAGTCTGGCGCCGTCTTCGTCGGCGAATAGAAAACGCTACCGCTTGCATTGCCCCTCAAGCGGATTTACTCCATGCGTTTCACACGCCCCGAGTAATCGCTGCCTAACGTTTCTGCCTCTAAATTTCAACGGAGATCAGCAAGTCTCCACGTTTCTACATTGGAAAAACACCGCCCCATCTTTCACCTCCCAATGATGAAACACGAACTAGGATGAGTGGTGTTTGTAGCTGTGAGAAATTGCTATCCACGATTAGGAATTCTGGGTGAAAACTTCCAGTCCGTGCTTCGCCTCAATCCTTTACTAATCGAGACGTGAGGGGGGCCAAGTCATGTTGTGAAATCCATGGTTAAGCCGACTTTAGCTGAGTGCTTCTCTCTTGCTTAAGCAGGATCCTAAGGAGTACAACTATTCGAATCATCTCATGCCAATATCACTAGATTTTCTTTTATCCCCTCTGCAGTAACTAAGAAGACCATATCGAAGCTCGAAAATGTTCATGCGTCATGTACTTTGTTCTATCGTCACAGTTTGTAGCCTCATGAAGCTCACGCTGTGCTCACCCAAGTCAAGGTTTTTAAAGCCTCGAGCCACTGCAGCATCCAAGACTGCTAATAATGGACTCGTCACACCTGATGCCCAAAGTAACGTTATAATTACCACGACAGTGTCTTCGTCAGCTTATACGTTGACTTATGTCCCTCCGACTCTTACGGGCACGCCGCAAATATCTGCAAGCACGACAGATGGATGGCATCTCATCCCTCCCATAGTGCCTCTCCCATTCGCCGTTCCACCTGTACTTCCGCCACCGGAAGCGCCCCAGAGTCCGGAGACTCCTGTGGAACCAGGCCATGACAATGGGGGAGACAACGGACAGAACTCTCAAATAAAACTCCCCACGGTCAGCACGTCCGGGTGCTTAACCTCTACAGTGGCTTTTGGAATAGTCAATTGTACAGAGATTCTCTGGGTCTCTTCATATCAACTACATTCCTCGCTATCTGGTTGCTCTACCACGTCCTCGGTAACGTCTGCTTGTTCTATGACAATCACCCCTGGTGTTTCGACCGCAACAATAAAACCTGATGCCGGAATGATAACCTCAATGAGCGATTCAGACACTGCATATGCGCCTGGGCCTGTGATATTCGACCAAAGCCCTCCTGATAATCCGAATTGGATAGCAGACATTTTCGCCAGAGAGCTTGATATCGTACCACCGGTTGATCCTCCTAGAGGGAGTCTTACATGCGCTGCAAAGAATAGTTCCGGTTCTAGTTTCACTTTCTACAATGCGAATGTGCGTGTCCTTTACCCCCTGGTCCCGCATATCACTTCGCTGACACAACGCTATCTCAAGGGCAACATTATAGACTTCTGTGGCAATGGGCTCAAGATCACAGGGGACGGCATCAGCAAAAATTACACACAACCGAATGACGGTTCTGTTCTTGAGATAACAGCAAAGTATGCAGTCAACGACACTTGCCCTGCTGGAGGAACCACGCAATGGGACCAGTCCAGGTGCAAATTCCTCCTCGACCGTCCCCTCCTCGAGTGCGAGCCAAATGGAAATGCTATCCCCTCCCCGCCGATGTATGGTAAGTCATGCAACCACCACTCAGGCTCCAGAGACCTTGTCTAACGAGCCTAGGCGGCTCCATCTTGGCCGACTGCATCGAAACAACCATCACACCTCTCAACCCCCAAAGCCTCGTCTGCGGCGCCTTCGACAACGGCGGCGGCATGGGCTTCAAACCTTTCGCCGCCGACACGGCCAACGATGCCATCGACAAGTACTGCAACTCTGACACCTACACCGCAGATCCCAATGCCAAACAATCTCCTTACGGTTTCCCCATCAATGGCTACGCGAGAGACCGATTCTGGTATAAAAAGAATACGTACTGCTCGACTACTTCTCCACGGCCACCGCCGCCGAATGTTCCGAAAGATCAATCCGTTTGTAAGGGGGGTGGGTTTGATTACGAGATTGATGTGGGGGTGCAGTTTCGCGCCAATCAGACGGGGTGTCAGCCTGAGAAGCTGTATACCGTGCCGAGAGGCCAGGCTTGCGTCAATATCTTGAAAAAGGTTGTCACCGGTTGTAAGCATTTTCCCCGCACGGGCTTTTCATGGAGGCACGATACTGATAATTTATTCGGCCAGGTAAACTCGACGCCCCCGACTTCGGGGGCAGGGTGGAGGATGATTCCGATCACGGGTGTCTACAGTGGTGGCTTTACGCCAGTAAATCGCAGACATGAAAATGACTACAGTAGACGGGGGGCGTGGTGTTTTGGTAACAATGAACGTCTTAGCCTTTTGAATCAAAAATATATATCTAAACCTTATAAAAGCCACCCAAATCCCACACAAAACCCTCAAGGTAAACGAAATATCTCCCAATCTACTTGCTCCTCCCTTGTGTACTCGCGACTTCGTCGCCGAAGGCCCAGGCGCTGGGCCTTGTCCCTGCCCCGGCCCTAGCGTAGCTACAGCACCTCCAGAAGAATCAGTCACACCCATCGTCGTAAGCGGAATCGTCGACGACCCGACCACCAACCCCGCGCTCGCCATCGAAACCACAGTCCCATCCACCGTCATCGCGAGCCCCCTAGCTGACAACGTAGTCCCCTCATCCACAACCTCGCTATTATCGATCGGTATGAAAGTCTGCCCTGCAGCCGTGATCGCCTTGAACGAGGACGCAGCCGATGTGATTGTCGGTACGGCGATCGCGGCGCTGTCGACAACTAGACCTTGCGATCCGTACGATAGCACGTGCCCTGCGATTGTTTCTGCGGGCCCGTTTTCGTTGAGTGTGCTTCCTTGTACCACAAGCTGGTTGTTATTGATGGATGTAAAGGTCTGGCCTGCGGCTGTGAATGAGGGTGCGGAGGTGAGTGTTGGGATTGCAATGGTGGAATCGTCGATCGTGAGGCCCTGGGTGCCGTAGGAGAGGAAGTGCCCGTTGATAGTGTCCGCGGGACCGCCTTCCGAGAGTGTGACGTTGCCGATCACCAAGCCTCCGTTTGCGAGGGGCGTGAATCTTTGCCCGTCAGCTGTGAGGACTGCGTTGGGAATGGGGACTGTTGATGAATCGATAATCAGGCTGTCAGAGCCGAGGGATATCTCGTGGCCGCCAATGGTAGTTGGGGGACCGCCTTTGTTGAGGGTTGCTCTGCTGATGCCTAGGTGGCCATTTGGCAACGGAGTGAATATTTGCCCGTCGGCTGTGAACACTGGTGACCCGGTTGGGATGGGTATTGTTGAAAAATCGACCACCAGGCCTTGAGGGCCGAGGGACATCGAGTGGCCTGCGATCTTTGTAACAGGCGCGCCCTCGTTGAGCGTTTCGCCGCTTACGACAACTTCGCCATTCGGAAGTAGTCTAAATATTTGCCCGTCTACATTGTGGCCTGTTGCTGATGTTGCGATGGCGATGGTAGATGAACCGACGACTAGGCCTTGACGGCCGAATGACATTACACTTCCATCCACGGTCTTGGCTGATCCGCCTTTGTCGAGTGTAGCGCCGTTCACCAGCAGGTGACTGCCATCGAGAGATGTAAATATCTGACTTGCTGCTGTGAAAACCTTAGACTTGCTGCCCGGTTTTGGCACTGCGACTGTTGAGCCTCCCGCAACGATTCCTTCGCTTCCGAATGTGACTCGTGTTCCGTTTATTTTGGTGGCTGGCGCGCCCTTGAATAGAGAGACTCCAATGCTTGCGACCACATTTGGAGCGATGCTTGAGAAGGTCTGTCTTGCAGCCGCGAAAACCAAAGGCGGACGGTTCGCTACCGTCGGAACCGCAATAGTTGATGACCCAGCCACCAAGCCTTCGCTCCCGAAAGACACTGACGTACCACCTATATCCAGTGCCGGGGCACCTTGCTTCAAAGTAATGCCACTGTCAGCTGCAAGGATACCTGGAGCAACTTGCGAGAACGTCTGGCCGGCAGCTGTGATGACTGGTAAATATTTATTGGCGTCTGCAACTTGCTGAGAGTTTCTTGTGGTTGGGATCGGGATAGTAGAATCACCAGCGATTAGCCCTGAATCGCCCACGGCAACTGGGACACCGTTGATTGTTTTTGCCGGCCCACCACTGGAGATTGTGATGCCATTAGCTACGACAGTACCTTCATTTACTGGTGTGAAGGTTTGACCTGCTGTCACGATACCGAGTACTGGTGTTACATTGGCTTGGTTGTTTGGCGCATCGTTACCTGAATCTAACCCATTCGGAGGATTGTTTGCCGCCTGGTGTTTTGGGGAATTGACAGAAATATAGGGTAAAGTAGTCGGCAGGACTTTGAGGTCATTCTGACCTACAGAGACTTGCGCATTGCCAATCTGGGCGGTGGAGCCAGGGGCGACTGTCGAGCCACCAATGCTGATACCGTCTCCACTAGGCCGGTGCTGGCTGGTCCCTGTCTCCTGAGGAGGCATTGGCAAGTCCGGAGCCGGTGATGGTTTCTCAGGTAGCACACCGGCGTCAGATGCTAGTGTGATGCTTGGTAGGCTATTGAGTCCAAGCACACCTGTCGGAATTAGTGATCGAGGTGGATCAAAGAATCCATATGTGACTCCGTGGCAGGTGCTCCATTCAGAGTACAATGTCGTGAGATCTGTGGGCATAGCAATAAAAGGCCTCAAGCCAATCCACTTGCCTCCCTGCGGGACCTGGTCATTGTAATGAAAGGTCATATTGGCGTAATCTGTCGCGAGCTCATCACCTGGATGTGCGGGCCCTGGAAAAGAGTAGGTCTGACTGCACAAGTCGCAGATCTGATGAGCGGACAGTACACTCCATCGAGGTGGAAGGTTCAGATCCCGAAAATCGAAACCTTTTGCGGTCTTCTCTGAAGCGCAAAGTGTATTGAAAAGCATTGTACTAATGACGCTCGGCCCGTAGGCCAGCGTGAGATGTAGAACGTAGGCCCAGGCTCCTTCAGATTGTCTCCTGAAAGGCCAGAATATACGACATATACCGAAGGTGAAGTATATATGTAACCACCTCGGTCAACAGCAGTTCTCGTGGCCGTTTCGTGCGATATTGAGAGATTGTTGACTGGCGTCGTGTACGGTGTAGGCCAATAGTGCAATTGGACAGCTGATGCGCGGAGGAAACATCCTGTCAAGTCAGGCCTGAAGAGTTGAGGGTCGTCACTCGAGTGGGATGATAAGCATATTGGGGAGACATGATATCCAAATTCAGGCAATGAATTTTTGAGAAGTTCCCCAGCCGCGTGTCCTCTCAAATTAACTAAGCTTGGAAACGTACTCCACAAAGGCCCAGAGCTGGAATAGCTGGAGGGGAAGGTAGAAAAAGCATTACGGGAGGGGAAAGTGGGCAGCGATGAGTACGCGTGAGACCGAATGGAAGACCTCGAACACACTAGGCCAGAGCCGGAGGAGTGGAAACCCGTCGAGGAAGTGTCTTGGGCGACGAGGTTTGACGATGGGAAATATCCAGAATGAACCATAGAGGAATTATTGTAGGAGGGAAGAGCTGGTGATGGTGGGTATCCACGAGACCGGGAAGAATACCTCGAGGCCGCCAGGCCGGAACCAGGAGAACGGGTAATCACAGAGGTTGCATCCTGGGTAACAGACGTCGAGGAAGGAAATCGATGAGAAGTCGTATAACCAGCTGCTGGAGTCAGGCGATCAGAGTTTGTGGTTTGATAATTTCTCGATGAATTGACGAAAGAGCAGTTTGTTGAGCCTGAATCAGAGAAGGTTGTAAATTGATGTACGGCCGCGAGGCGACCAGAGTCCTTCAACGGAGTTGTAGAGGGGTCATTAGATATCGAGGTGCTGTGGGTCAATGGGATTTTGATGGAAGTAACTAGGCGGCTGTCAGTATGCGCCTTTAAAAGTCCATTCCAGCATACAGTACTCCAGTAATAGCAATACTATACGATTCGTAAGGGGGTAATATTGGACTATAACTCTACCAGAGCAACAACGCAACAAGCGATAAACCAAAATATTATTTGAAAATGGAATTCCCCTTACCAGAGGTCATTAATAACGACATTGCACAGCAAAGTAGAAATGAAATCCATGATCGAGTAAAATAACTTCTCATCTTGCATAAATGCAGCAATCGAGGACAGCAAAGAAATTGACGGAAGCATTGCAACGCGTAGGATAGATGAAACGGCGTGATGACAGAGGTCTTTCGACCTTTAGTGGGCCTGTGCCATCCACTCCATCATAGCTTCCTGGCTGCATGGTGCACGGATTCTGTATCAGCGCACCGCGGGTAGAAATAACACCCGTACGTCTGCAAAAGCTGCTTCCAGCTGCCTTGATTGACGGCGCTATGACTCTTGATATAACGGTTCCAATAGAAAGAATCCTCTTTATAGCGAGCTATACCTTATTGAGCTATACTGAGCTAAAGTAGATATATATAGTTGTGGCGGGTGTGCGGGTTCTTCTTTCACCCGCGAGCAGGGGCCCTTTGATGTTTGTGCAAACAAATTCCCACTTTACTCGGCCTTCGCCGAGTCTAGCAATCGGTGCCGCATGTAATTTGCCGTTGGCCGTGGCCTCTGTATAGGAAGTCAATTCAGGCTCTACTAGAAAAGGTAATCTAAAGCATTGACACTCTTCAATGTGGTTCATGGTGCACATGTTAGATTGTTGGCCGTGAGCATCATGATGAAAAAATCTGACGACAGCAGGACCGAAGATATCTTCAATGCGTCATACCATCATGGTTTAACACGAATTCCCGCATTTACCAAACGTGTTGGATTGAGGCAAATAGCGGTGGTGGTCCAATAGCGGCATGCGAAAGTGTTGATCACAGCCACCCAAAGTCTTTGTTGAATTTGTTACACACCCTTCGTGCCGTCGCAATTATTCCTAGGCAATCAGGGGAATCGGAATGGCAGCAAACTGAGATTGGGTAATCTTGGACGGGTAATTGCACGATGGTTCCATTGACGGCCACCACACTCTCTGTGTTCAGTTGTTGCTCCACGTGCTTCTGCACATCTTTCAGATCCCAAGGCCTGTATTATGATCAGCGCAATCTCTCGCTTCAATCCTTGCTCAAAGGCAATAGCTCACTTCTTTATCCGATCGATGACCAGCATCCCATCTGCGGAATACTTGACATCCCCATACATTTCAGCCCAAAATTTCACTCCGACCGCTATCGCTGCCTTCTCCATGTTGGTTCCTGCGAGCCCGAAGACTGGCACACCTTTTGGGATGCCCCTCATAACAGCCGAAGCCACCTCGAAATCCCGGCACATCATCCCATAGAGGACTCCGTGCGGTTTCACATGATTCAGAGGCATACCCTCCCGATCCAGAAACCCTTTCAGTGCCCCAACTTGGTAGACTGTGATGGCTGTGAGCTCTTCGGGTTGCAGCTTCATTTCTCGGCGTCCGAAGCCTTGTAGGTCGGGGAGGCCGGGATGCGCGCCAACTTTGATGTTGTGGAGTTTGCATTTGCGAACGGTCTCCATCATTATAAGGGGGTCCCCAGCGTGGAAACCGCATGCCACGTTTGCGATGTCGATGAGAGGAAGGATTTCGGCGTCGGGCCCGCATTTCAAATTGCCGTAGCCCTCGCCCAAGTCGACATTGAGCAGTGCTTTGTGCGTAATGGGACCCATGGCTGGTCGTAAAAAGGTCAGCAGGAGTCAAATTCGATGTTCTAGAAGTATGGAGCGATAATAATGGATCAATTGAACTGTCAAAGTAGTTCACTCATTCTATGACGGAGGCCACTGTTCATTGACGTATTTCCGCAAGTAGCTCTTATCAATTGGGTTCCATCCCTCCATCCCCGCATCTTGGAATGGCCACCCATAATGATCTGCTGATAAGGCTGGAAACCTGGTCACTGTGCCCGCCGAGCTCTGGCAATAGTCCTGCGCTCCATTACAGATTAGATGCTTGGTGATATTTTGAAGAGCAGTATGCTGTAGTCGATTGAAGATGGCGGAGATGAGCAGTCTGACGACGCTACTGGTTGCCAACAGAGCCGAGATCGCCGATAGGATTCTCAAAACAGCAAAGTAAGCGAGCTTAGAGCCATATCGAACATTTGGGCGAGAGTTTTGATCTTGCATACAGGTCGCTCGGTATACGCACCATCGCTATCTACACCGAAGCCGATGCAGCGTCTACTCATGTATCTCGGGCGGATGTGGCAGTCTTGCTTTCGAGTGGAAATGCTAAGGGTTACCTAGATGGGTAAGAATCCAAGTACCTGACTGCCCATATCTCTGGATTTTTACACGCCTCACTTTTGTGGTACTTTCTCGCGTGCCTTCATCTTAAATCTTCATCCTAGCGCTTGCTGTAAAGGTAACGTATGCAAGATAGGCTGTGGCCGCTGGTCATACGACCCCTATGATTACATTTTCGCTCGCGCGTTTGTATGAAACGTTGTTCAATTAGCCTTTCACATTGATGCAATGCGTTATGCCATCATAGAACTTAATCCAGACTGTGCCATGACCACGGAGTCCTAACAAGTTCTTCGTTTTACCAGAGACAATATTATTAGAATTGCCAAAGAACATGAAGCGCAGGCTATCATTCCAGGCTATGGCTTCCTCTCAGAAAACCCCAACTTTGCTCGTGATGTTGCTGCTGCTGGGATGGTCTGGGTCGGACCAAGTCCAGAAAGCATAGAGTCTTTTGGTCTCAAACATACGGCAAGAGACCTTGCTACGAAAGCAGGGGTGCCTGTTGTGCCAGGATCCAAAGGATTGATCGCCAGTGAAGACGATGCCATCAAAGAAAGCCAGCGACTGGGATTTCCAGTGATGCTCAAAGCTACAGCTGGCGGTGGTGGTATGGGCTTGGCTACCTGTCAAAATGTTGACGAAGTCAAGAAATCGTTCAACACGGTCAGATCTCGAGGTGAAACTCTGTTCAAGAACGCAGGCATGTTCATGGAGCGTTTCTATCCTGAGAGCCATCACATCGAGGTCCAAATCTTCGGTAATGGATTAGGCAGAGCAATTCACTTTGGAGAGCGAGAGTGCTCTGTTCAACGGAGGCACCAAAAGGTCATTGAGGAATGTCCCAGTCCGTTTGTCGTCAAACACCCTCGTAAGTGTTCCGAATAGAGCAAGACAGGCTTGGCTGACCTAGTACAGATCTCAGGGAGTGTCTTTGTTCTGCGGCTGTTCGCTTGGCAGAGTCAATCAAATATGGCTCAGCGGGAACAATCGAGTATCTAGTAGACGACAAAACAGGAGATTACTTCTTCCTCGAGATGAATACTCGGCTCCAGGTCGAGCATGGGATAACAGAGGCCTGCTATGATGTTGATCTTGTCCAACTCATGCTCAGGCAAGCAAACGCCGAAATACGAGGTGATGGCGGCATCGACGCCTCAACGCTGTCTTCGTTTCAGCCTACTAAGCCTAAAGGGGCTGCTATCGAAGCCAGAGTCTACGCTGAGAATCCAGCAAAGGATTACGCTCCATCGCCGGGTATCCTTCAAATTGTAGAGTGGAACACGCCAAGAAGCACCAGAATTGACACTTGGGTACATACTGGCACAGTAGTCTCGTCTCATTATGATCCTCTTCTTGCGAAAATCATTGTGCACACATCCTCGCGCGAGGATACTATCAAGGTGATGCATGAAGCACTCTCTGAGTCTCGAATATGCGGACCTCCAACGAACATGGACTTCCTCGCTGCCATCATTTGGGATCCCAGATTTTTGAAAGGAGACACCATGACGAAGTTTTTAGCAGAATTCAGCTACTCACCCTCTGCGATCGATGTTATCTCTGGTGGAGCATATACTACAGTCCAAGATTACCCGGGACGACCTAACATGGGCAGAGGGTTCCCACACGCTGGTCCAATGGATCCGCTTGCATTTCAAATCGCCAACCTACTTGTCGGAAATGCCCCAGGCACCGAGGCTCTTGAATGCACGCTAGATGGACCAGAACTCCGCTTTTTGGGCGCCGCCGTTGTTTCTATCTGTGGTGCCCCTATGGATGTAAGATTGGAGAATGAGGCTGTCTCGATGTGGACGCGGCATTCCATCAAAGCAGGCCAAAAGCTGAAGATTGGTAAGACCACAGGTCGAGGCTGTAGGTCCTACCTTGCTGTCCATGGAGGTCTGCCGAGTGTCGCAGAATGGTTCGGGTCTAAAGCGACTTCGCCAGGTGTCGCTGTGGGAGGGTATCAAGGAAGGCAGCTTGTATCCGGTGATCTGTTAGCAACTACCAAAGAGATCCCGAGTCATCTTTCCAAGCCACTAGGCTTACCCGAGAGTCTAATACCGCGATATCCAAGCCAATGGGAGATTCTTACTATGGTAGGGCCATATCAGGATGGCTACCTACTCGATGAAGACGTTCAAATGATCTACTCCACAGAGTGGAAGATCTCCCATAACGCTGCCAGAGGCGGTATTCGCCTAATCGGACCCAAGCCAAAATGGGCTCGGGCTGATGGCGGTGAGGGAGGTGCTCATTCTTCCAACGTTGTCGAATACGGCTACCCAGTGGGAGCATTGAATTGGACTGGCGACGACCCATGTATTTTCCCGGTAGACTGTCCAGACTTTGGTGGTTTTGTCTCTAGTACGACGATTATCAAAGCGGAATACTGGAGGCTTGGACAAATGAAAGCTGGAGACACGATGCGATATAAGAGAGTAAACCTCGAAGGTGCACTTATGATGCGACGAACAGTGAACAAGTTCATTGATGACATTGCTCAGGCCTGTTTAGGCAAGAAAAGCTTCTCAGGCTTGGAGCCACTTGACTATGATAAATTGCTGGACTCCGTCCACTCGGAAAGTATTGGAAATGCTGTCGTGAATCGTCTCGAGGCTAAAGGAGCCCAACCCCAGACTCTTTATAGGCAGGTAAGTATCTAGCCTCAAACCACGAGCACTCTCCGCTGCCAGTAAGATGTTTGCTCATTTTTAAAAAAGGGCGCGGACGACTACCTCCTCGTCGAGTATGGTGACGGGACATTTGATTTAAATCATCGATGTCGTGTCACAGCCCTTACTAAGGCACTCAAGGGATCTAAAGACGGCATCTCATTCTCCAATGGTCTGATCAACACAGTAGGATGCTGTACCTGTATGTTGCAGACCTTTACATACACCATGAACGTCCTGAGTTATAGCTAACTACCTAGCCCTCCTAATCTACTACGACGGTCTCAAAATACCCCAGAAACATCTGATCTCTCACCTCATCGATCTCGAAACCCAACTCGGCGACCTCAGCCACACAAAAGTACCAAGCCGTATCTTCAAACTCCCCATCCTGTTCGACAGCCCCAAAGAGGCCAACGCCATCAAACGGTACATGGAAACCCAACGGCCATACGCGTCATACCTCCCAGACAACCTGGACTTCGTCGCCAAAAACAACGGTCTAGAACGCAAGGACTTGATCAACATCCTCTTGACCAGCAACCTCATCGCCGTATCTGTTGGCTTCTTCGCCGCGCTTCCTCTCTGCTTGCCGGTCGATCCCCGCCAGAGGCTGAACTGTCCAAAGATGAACCCCTCCCGCGTCTTCACCCCCGAAGGCCAAGTCTCCTGGGGCGGCTCCTGCATGGCGCTCTACAACGTCGAATCGCCCGGCGGGTATCAATTAACCGGCCTCACAATCCCCGGCTGCGACATCCTCGGCTCCAAAAGCGGCTATTCCCTCGAACGCCCCTGGCTCTTTGAAGATTTCGACCAACTTACTTTCCACGAGGTCGACGAGAAGGAATACGAAGAACAGCTCGCCCTGTTCCATAGCGGAAGATATGTCTACGATGTGCAGGAGACAACATTCGACATGGCGGAGCACAACAAAATGCTCGAGGAGACGAGGGAGGAAGTCAAAACGGTGCGGCAAAGACAGAAAAAAGCGCAAGACAAGATGCAAACCCTCGAAGACGAGCTCATGGCCAAATGGACTAAAGAAAAAGAAGAGGGCAAAGTCCCCGTGGACAGGGTCGAGGCCTTGATGAACGGTATCCAACCAAACCCCCTTCCGCCTACCAAACCAGCACCCCTCCCCTCCCCCACCCTTCCACTAACCCCCACCAGATCCACAAATCTCCCCCATCACCGCCCCCCTAACAGCAAACGTCTGGAAAGTCGCCTGCGCCGAAGGCGCCACCGTGCGCGCCAACGACACCGTCGCTATCCTCGAGGCGATGAAGCTTGAGATCGCGGTGCGTGTGGAGCCGACCTCCTCTTCCTCTTCTGGGGATGGTGGCAAGGACGGTAGCGAGGGGGGCGGAGAGGTGGGCAGAGAGGAGGGTAGCGAGGATTTAGCAGGTGGGACGGTGGAGAAGGTGCTGGTCAGACCGGGGGATGTAGTTAA
>JAABUQ010006599.1_pt1 | contig 17470 bp, 18 predicted proteins | sample 5560001 | NCBI WGS metagenome assembly JAABUQ01 (sample SAMN10711888, study PRJNA513371) | rock metagenome | isolation source: Antarctica rocks | place: Antarctica: Victoria Land, Finger Mt nord | collected 2015-12-18
GCGCGCGCGAAACGTGATTACAAAATCAAGGTCTCGTGATTGATACGCCTTCGGCGCGTAGTATGTTGCGGAACTGCCTCCGCATAGCACCACGTTTTCGCCGACCGCTGCGAGCGCAGCCGAGACGGCGAAAGCGACGTCTGTAAGCGTTGCGCGAGCGGCGAGCCGCATCAGATTGGCTTCGCCGCTCGCCGTGGACGCTGACGAACTTGTCGAGCAGCGGCGACTGTCTCGGGGTCTGACTGCCCCATTTGCGCAAGCAGATCGCGTAACGGATGATAATGCTGATAGCGTTTGTTGAGTTCATACATTCGCGTCCGGCCCATTGCGCGCGACGCGAGAATCCCGTCACGTTCAAGGTCTGCCGTTGTCCGTTGCACCACCATCAACGGTTCCTTAAGTGCTATTGCCAGCTGGCTCGGGTAGGTTTGCTCCAGTAACCCGATGAGACGAAGAACCCGCTCTCGCGTCCGGGAGCCGAACAGATACTTTGGAATGCGAGTAGCTACGGGCACACGCTAATTATACCGCTTCTGTTGTCATTTAACAACAGTTTAGACATAGGTTAAGCGACGCTCGAACTCAGGTTGTGACGCGTACCGGTTGGGCCGGTGCGGTCAGAGACGTCGTCCCGGCCGAACCGTCGCATTCACCGGGCTGAAACGTCATTCGAAGCGGCTAACGGCGAGGCTTGAGCGCAGCGCTGCTGATGATTTCTTCGGCAGGGAACGCTTTGCTAATAAAGCCGTATTTCGCCAACGCATCGATCAAGGGCTGTAAGTTGCGCTGCTCGACATACTCGGGGTCGATCATCCGCACGCTGTGCGCGACGACATCGGCGGGCGTGCCGCTATAGCTCGCCACGAGATCGACGGTTTGCGCCAGATGACCGTTCGTGTATACTTGCGCTTCGTGCATCGCGCGAGCGAAACGGGACATCATTTCAGCGTTCTTCTGTACGACCGGCGCCATGACGGCAAACCCGGCGTTCTGCGACCGTTTGCCGATCGCGTCGTAGGGCTTCGCGAGGACACGTGCTTTCCCCGATGCAAGCACCTGGCTGACCGCGGGTTCGTTCAGCGTGATCGCGTCGGCGCGACCTTCCTCCAGGAACGCCGTCGCGGCCGAAGCCGGGACCTCGATCAGCTTCACGCTCTTCGAATCGCCGCCGGTCGAATCGATCCACGCGAGCGTTGCCGCAGCGTTGACATCTTTGATGCTCGATGAACCAACGGTTTTTCCCGTGAGGTCGCGACCACTGTGATAGCTTGATGTTTTAAGTACGACCGTCTGTGTCGGCGACGCCGCACCGGTGAGCAAGACGGCTCCGGCGATGTACTGCATCGGGATGTCGCGGCCGTGAGCCTGAAAGAGCGAGAGCGAGTTCGTGTACGCGACCTCCGCCGATCCGCCGACGAGCGCCGCCGCCGCCGCCGCGCCGCTATTGACGAGCGTCGTTGTGACATCGAGGCCGTATTTCTTGAAAATTCCGGACTGAATACCGTAGTACACGCACTTAAAGCCGTCGTTTGGCGGACCCACAACGCGGATCGTCTTGAGCTCTTGCGCCGATGCTTGCCCCGTGGCTGCGGCGCAAAGTACACCGGCAACAGCGGCGATCGATTGGCGGCGGGTCAGGCGCGACATCATCGAAGGTACTTATAGATTCGTGCGCAGCCGCCCTCGCCGCCCTATTCGTCGATCAATCTCCAGGGATACAGCAGTTCGCAGCATCACCTCACTCTGCCGTTCCGGCTATTTGCGTGTGCGAGAGGGCCGAGCATCGTTCGCGGGCTTCGCGGCTCGGCCATTGAGCGATCGCTGTAGAGGTGACATCGTCATCTCGAAAAAGCACCGACCCGCCGCTGCCACACGGGAACGTCGCTCGAGTGACATCGTCCCGTCTCTGGCAAACCGGTTCTCAAGGGCCGCCTTGAGGCGCCAACGATGCACGGCAAAGAACACGTTACGCCCGAACCAGTCGCGTGACAACCGTCTTTTCTGCCTGAACGTTGCAAACGCGAGTGCAAGCACCGCCGGAGCGTCCGTCGCGAATGCAAGGCTCTAACTCGAATGTGCGTCACATTCACCGCGTGTCGATGCAGCACTAACGAGCCCTCTTTTAAACCGAATGCGTATAAGACGCCGGTACGCCCGCTTTAAGCGCCTGTTCGGCCGCGTCTGCACGAACGAGCACTGCACTTGCAGATCAAGCAGGGTAAACGTTGTTAGTCTGACGCGATCTTCGTTCCGGCAAAGGATTCATGAGGCGAAAATGTTTGGTCAATCACGGCCTCAACATCAATCTCGCGAGGGAAAAGCTCGACTTCCTTCAACAGCTGCACGTCGCGCGAGAGCGAAGCCATATGAATTTGAGAGTCTATCGGAAAACCGGCCGGCCGCGAGCCCGTCAACAACTCTGCAGTTTCCGATGAAAGTCTTGATAGCTCCGGAAGAAATGCAGCGTCTGGCGAGCCGTTCATGGTTCCTTCAACATACGCGGCTACGCCGCGCTGATGCGCGCGCAGAAACGCTCGCCCGGCCGCAGGTGAGTGCTGCATGAATGCCGTGCTGAAAATGATGAACCGGTTCTGCCATGGGTTCTCAATCTCGCCTCCGACTTTCCAGCGCCGAAGTACTCCACGCGCCTCCTCATCAGCGACCGCACGCGGCCGACGGTTGATAATCACATCGATCTCGCCCCGAGCAAGCATGTTCCGTCGCTCTTCCCCCTCGTGTGGGACCGCAACGTAACGCACATCACGCAACGCGAGCCCTCCACGACGAAGCACGAACGCATACGTGAGGTAGTCGTCACCGCGGCCCCAAGTGAGCCCGAGCACGCGACCGCGCAATCCCGACTCCTCGCGTAAGGACCCATCGTCAATCAGCGGCGGTCGCGCGAGAAGGGCTGGGAGACCGCGTCCTTTCGTCAAGCGTTCTTGAACGGCGACGGCCTTGAAGCGATCTCGATATTCCGGCCGCGCGCAGAAATCGATGTAAGCGACACCCGCGTCCGATTCACCGCTTGCGACGCTCTGCCAGGGATGATCGGATGGCTCGACGATCTCAACGTTGAGACCTTCATCGCGAAAATATCCGCGTTCAAGCGCGATGAAGACGGGCGCGAAGATGATCTTTGCCGACTCTCCAGGATATCGCGCGAACCGGACGGTTGCAGACCTCACAACGGGGCGCCGCCGCGCCGAGAACCGTTCACAAAGTCTCCCTTTTTCGGGTTCCATTTCACGAAAATTACCGCTGACTCATCGAGCCCGTGTTGATCGCCACTTCGAAAATCGTAAAAGCCGCTCGATCCGGCAAACCCGTGCAAGCTTGCAATGTAGTCGCGCAGCTTTTCCGGCGTCGCCGACGGACCAAGCTTGCGAAGCCCCGTAAGTACGATCAACGCTGGGTCCCAGGCTTGTCCGCTATCGGGCGTAGGATCGACTCCGGCTGCCTTAAACGCCGCATAGAAGTTGTCGATCTCCGTACGGAGCGGGCCTTTCGCAATGGTATCCCGTGCGTAGTACAGCATACCGTTAAAGTACATTTCGGGTGGGGCAAACGAGGCGTATTGCTTTAGTTGTTCGGGCTGTTCGTTCGCGGCGGAAGTCAAGATCGGGAGCCGCACGCCGGCCTCATTGAGACCTCGCAAAAGCGTGCCGAATGCGGCACCCGAGGCCGACGTGATGATCGCATCCGGCGTTGCCGCCCTAACGCGGGCGACCAATGCGCTTACGCTTATATCACCGGGATTGAAACTTTGCCAAACGACAAGCTTAACGTCACGATTTTCGGGAAGCGAGATCGCATAGCGCATGGATGCGTCCGCTGCCTGCCCCGATGCCGTCGTTACCGAGACGTTTGCTATTCGCTTCCAATTGCGGCCGCGTGCGAACCGTAACTGCGCAGGAAGTATCGTCTGTAGTGATGCCGACGCAGAGAAAACGTAACTGCCCTTTTTGGGGCTATAACCGGGCGTAAAGCAGTAGTTGACCGGCCCGCTCTCCATGAGTGGCGCGATCGCTGCGCAGGTCTGTGTCTGGCCCGATCCTAGGATGACGATCGGTTTCTTGGCGAGTATCTGACTTGCCAATTGCACGGAAATACGAGGTTCGGAATGGTCATCGTAAAATTCGAAGTGAATCGGGCGGCCGTTAAGTCCGCCGCTTTTGTTCGCGTACTGTTCAAAAACTTTGAGCGCCTCTGTTTCGGTCTGCCCCACGTACGTATTCGCGCCCGACGCATTGACAATGACGTCAATGGTAAATGGATTTGATGCCGATGAAGCAACCGAGAACGTGAGCGTCATAGCGGCGAATATCAAAAAGCCGTACCGGAACGCGTTCGCGGTGTTCATTGTAGCACCGGCGTCTTTCTCATTACTTGGCCGACGATGGTAAACAGTTTTTGATCGACCTTTTCGGAGAGCGGCTCTTGGCTAGAGACGCCGAGTCCCATTGGAGCAGGCCAGGCGCGCAATGCATGCGCGACCGTGCGGAGGGCGTCTACTGTTAGCACGGCGCCCAGATGGCCACCGCCTACAGCCACACAGCCGATGACGCGACCGTCAAGGTATGTCGGATCGCTTGATTTTAGATCTTCGATAAAGTCAAGCGCGTTTTTGATCCGCCCGCTGATCGTCCCGTGATAGGCCGGCGAGCATATTATAAGACCGGTGCAGCGCTTGATCTCATGCAAGAAAGCCAGAACGTCCTTCGTCCGCACAGCGCCTTCCGCGTATAGTGGAAATTCGAGATCGTTAGCCGCAAAAATTTTCGTCTCTGCACCAAGGCGTTCCGCTTCGTGCAGGGCGCGCCGCAGAACGAGTTCCGATGTTGATTTCGGATTTGGTGATCCGCCGATTCCAACAATGTACACGTGCTACGCTGGCGAACCCGCAAGCTCACGAGCCGTCGCGTGCCAAGGCGCTTCTTGAAGAACGGATTCGCGTACCTCGAACCGGCTCTCGCTGACGTGCATCGATTCGTCTGCGAGCACGGCAAAGGGAAAGCGCGAGTAGGTCACCAATCGGCGAAAGTCCGGTTTGCAATCCTTCACCGAGTGCGCGATACCGAGCGGAATTAAAAACCACTGACCCGGTGTCATCTCGTGGGTCTCCTCAAATTCGGACATATTCCGGCACTCGCCCATAAACTGTAGCCCAAACTCTTCGCTTTCAAGGGCGCGGTGAAACGCAAACTGCTCGCCTACCGTGTTGTAGACTTCCATCATCGCGCACGCGGTAGACAACAACTTCGGCCCCGGTCCCTTGCGTCCGGTGATGTCCGTAAAGAGGTCAAATGGGCGCAGCTTCGTCACTGCGCTAACCGCGCTGTCACGTTCAATGCTGCTGACCCCGATAAGTTCGCTGGCTTGCCGCTCGATCTCAATGGCATCCGCGGGGTCTTCGTGCCAAACGTACATCTTTTCAATAACCGTAGCGGTTGTCGGCACAACGGCGGCAGCGGCCGAAAAATCCGGGCCGCCTATTCGACGGACATCGAACTGCGTGCGGCTCGTGCATTGCTCCTCGCCCATGAGGGCACGTACCGGCTCATGCACGTGGATGGTCATGGTTAATGCGCCGGCATCGCCCGTGCTGCGATGCGCGATGCCGCGCGGAATCACTAAGAGTTCGCCTGCAGCGACGTCATAAACGCCCATCTCCGACTCGACTCGGCGTGCCCCCGCAAACTGAAAAAGCACTTCGTCGAAATCGATGTTTCGATGAAAGAACGGCGCTGGACCAGCGGCCGACTCGACGCTTACGCGCATGTCGTGGTTCGCGAGAAGTGCCACGGGTTGATGCGGCGCACGAATGAGATCGAACGGGCGTAGGTTAGGCGGTTTGCGTTTCCCTTTGGCAGTCCCGCATAAACTTTCTTTCGCGCGATCAGTCCACGCTTCCATTGAGGTCGGAGTTCCAGGTTCCCAGCTCGTCATAAACTCACGAATTTTCGTCATTAGCTTCCTTTCGTCGGCCGCACGATATGCATGCGAACCTGCTCGGGGTTACGAGGTGGACCGCTCGTAGGCGGATCGACGACGTTAGGTTCTGGTCGTAATCCTTTCATAACCAAATTCCGGACTTGAGCGTAATCCGCATCGATGTCGGCGGCGATCCATTCGGGGGCGTGCACGGGATGATGGAAGCGGTACGTCGCGGAAAACACGGCTCGCGCGGCGCTAGCCGCATTCGTTGCGGCAAACTCGCCGCCCGCAACACCGTCGCTCACAATTCTCGTTAGCTGCGATTCCAATCGAGCGACATGCTGCGCGATCACCGAGCGCGCGCCGGTTGCGAGGGACTGGTAGGTGGCGAAAAGCTCGGGATCTTCAAGCGCGTTGCGCCGTTTAAGCGCGACCAAGGTGTCGAGCCACCGGCGCATGCGCTCCGCCGCAGGGCCGTTCTCTGCGCATATCAATGCCAACGGCGAGGAAACTCGCGCGAGCCACTGCTCGGTGACCGCATCGCGAAGCGCGGCTTTGCTCGGAAAGTGCCGATAGACGCTACCATGACTTACGCCGAGCGTTTGCGCCACATCAAGAACGGTTGCTTTCGCGGGGCCAAATCGACGTAGAACGTCTTCCGCCGCTCCAAGTATCTCTTCGACGGTAAGCACGGCTTAAAAGGACCGCGACACGATCAGCCAAGCTGTCGCAGCGGAGCGTTGCTGCATAATCCAACCTATCATATAAAATGACGTAATTCAATAGCTGTCAGCGAAGGCCGCGAACTGCGGTCAAGCCGAAACGCCGCGCAAAAGCGGGATGAAGCGACTCAAAAGTACCGTGACGTTGCCGTATCGCGAATGAATGCGTGAATGCGGTGGAGCGTCGTGTTCCCGAAACATTGCGCAGTTGCCGTAGCGATTGACGAACGGGAGATCGCCATCATACCCGATCACGTACAGAATCGATCCCCCGACGATCTCGCCGAGCGTCGAGACGATCGCAACGCAAATCCACGTCGGCACGCATGGAAACGTCGAGAAGTTGACTTGCGCGGCGAGCGCTCCCGCGGATGGTATGACGATCTCGGTGCGCATCGGTACGCCCATATTTCCGAGCGCAATCGCGAGAAAGAGCCCTAGAGCGTCGCGCCGACGCTACGAAATGTCGACAAGCACGCTTTCGCCGTCGCGTTTCGCGGGGTACGCAGTAATCGGTTCGACGCACGGGAGCATCGTCGCCGCGCCGGTTCGTACGTCGAAGCCGCCGCCGTGCAAGGGGCACAGAAGCGTGTTCCCCTCGATGCTGCCGTCGGAGAGCAGCGCGTCGGCGTGCGTGCAGACATTGTCGGTCGCGAAGAGGACGCCGTCGATCAAGCAGACCGCGAACTCGCGCCCGTCACCCGTCGCCCGGACCGGATACTTCGGATCGAGTTTACCGCTTAACGTAACGTGGATCCAAGTACCGCGTTCGCTCAGCGCGATACCCTCGTGCGGTAATCCTGCATCGGTGACCGTTCCTGATATTTCTCCCAGACGCGATCGTTGCACTCGCGCAGCGAACCAGGATCGTTCACATCGACGCCCATGGATGCGGCTGGGGCAACAAAGTCGTTCGCGTACGTCGGCGGCACGTCGTCATTGGTGAGATAGAAGCCTATGGGATCCCGACCCGCTTCGACCGCTTCGATCCCACGCCGAACCTGCCGCCGGAACAGAACGACACCGCGATCGAGCGAACCCAGATGTTCGGTTGCGTGGGTGTTTATCGCGCCCTGGCCCTCTTGCGCGTCGACGTCGCCCGGGATCCATTGGCGTTCGCTGTAGGGACGCTGGTCGTGTGATTGACCGAACTGCTCGAGCGCGCTGCGCTGTTCGCGCGGCATCGTATCGCCGTCGACGAGATGGCTGAGATAGAACTGCACGCTGTGTTCGTTGTCGATCGGCAGCGTCCAAAACGTCATGAATGGCGCGCTTGAATACTTCTCCGCGCGACCGTGCTCGAAGACCGAACTGATCGTGTGAACCGTGGGGAACACGATCTCACCCGATCGCACCCAGACCATGTCGTCGACGCGGCGAGCGCCCAAATAAATGCAGCCGCCGGGCGTTTCCACCCACGATAGCTCGGGCGAGTTTCCGAACTCGGCGGCAAAGCCGGACTCCCCGCGCATGTGTGGGATCACGTGCAGCACTGCGGTATGGTGCGGGTCAACCGTGTTCTCTTTCATCTGCAGCCAATTGCACCAAATGTCGAGTCGAATGCCCGTTTCAAGCGTCACCCCCGGCAAATCGAAACGGTCGAGCATCGGGAAAACGGGGATGCGATCGGGCGGCCCCATGTAGACAAACACGATCCCGGCGAAGACGTGCGTCGGGTAGGCACCTTGTCGCGCATCGTCGCGCAGACGATTCGCCGCGAGATCGCCCGGCATATCGACACACGTGCCGTCGATCGCGTACTCGCGTCCATGATAACAACAACGCAAACCGTCTTGCGTGATGATCCCGAACTCGAGCGACGTATTCCGGTGAGCGCAGCGCATCTGCAGCGCACCGATTCGGCCGGAAAGGTCTTTAAAAATAACTAAATCTTCGGCCAGCGCGCGCACGCGGAGGGGGACGCGTCCGAGCTCATGCTCGTAGGCGACCGGGTGCCAATATCGTCGCATGAACTCGCCGCCGGGCGTGCCGCGCTCGACCGACGTGAGATAGCGGTCGGGCTCCGCGGATGGGTTGCGGTGATAGCCCCCAAACGTGCCGGTCGTCGCCGGCCGATCGTTCACCATTGCCACGATGCCAACTCCTAACGATTGTTTCAAATGGAACGAAGTATCCGAGATAATCGACCGGCGGTGCGGTAAGTCCTCTACCCGAGTGACGACTGAGCGAGTACCGGCCGTGCGGACGCACACGTCGTGATGAACTCGATGAGCCGATCGCTCAATGCTCGGTCGCTCGTGTCCGAGGCGTTGAGGTGTGCGACTTGCGAGATGTGATTGTGCAGCGGCAAGTACATCATGTTCGGGGTGTGACCGTCACGCGCCGCGAGCGCTTGAAAAAGCTGCAATGTCTGGGCGTGGAACGCCGGTGGATCCAGCTCGCAGTTTCCGAACAAGATCGGAATCGTGGCTGCAAGGCCGGGCAGAGCGTTCGGTAAGACGGCCCCCTCCGAAGCGGCGCCGAGGTACGCCGTGATATTCGGAGCTATAGGGTACGTGTTGAAATCGTATACACCCGAGAACAGACGGCTCCGCGAACGCCGTGGCGGGCGTGCGTATCGGGATCCGCGCCGGCGATATACGTTGCAACGTGGGCGGCTCCGGCCGATTGTCCCATGACGACGATTCGCCGCGGATCGCCGCCGCAGCCGCTAATATGCTCGTGCACCCACGCGAGCGCTTCTCCCACGTCTTCGCCGCCGCTCGGATAGCGCGCGTCGGGCGCCAAGCGATAGGTGATGGTTACGCCGACGAACCCGTTGCGGACAGCCCACAGTCCCACATTGTCATAATAGGGACCGTCCGCCGATCGTTTATCGCCGCCCGTGAAGCCGCCACCGTGGACATACACGAATGCCGGGCGTCGGCTCGACTGCGGTGCATGAAAGACGTCGAGGCGCTGCCGCTCGTGCGTGCCGTACCGGCGATCGCGGTCAACGGTAACGTCAACGTATGGCGGGCGCTCGTGGAGCGGTGCGTAAAGCGCTTGGGTGGCCGCGACCATCTCCGGCCACGGTTTCCCGGTCGCCTCCGCTATCGCGCTCGAAAGTTCAGGCCGCATTTGTCGACACTCCGTTCTGCTCGCTCGTGTCACCATCATATTCGGCCGATGAACGCGCGCCGTTCCGGAACGCGCAACCGTCGCCTTGCAATGACCGCATAATTCGTTTATAACCAGGTCCGGATGGAACGGTTGTGAAGGAGATGCCGTCTGCACCACGCAGCGCGCCACGGCGAGTGAAAACCCTATCGCTTCCCGGCGAACGCGAAGCGGTTCCCGCGTTGTCGATCGAGGCGTATATCCCGTATCTCGTCAATCGCCTGGCGATCACGATGATCGATTACTCGGCCGCGGATTTTGAGAAGGTTGGCCTCACGGTCCCGAAGTGGCGCGTTCTGCTCTCGCTGTGGGAGCGAGGTGAGTGCCGTTTCGGTGAACTGGTGCGGCTCACGAGCATCGAGCCGCCCACGCTCTCCCGCATTCTGAGCAGCCTGGACCGCGAGAAGCTGGTTAACCGCAAGCGCGTGCCGACCGACACCCGATCGGTCGCGGTCACGCTTCGGCCGGCGGGACGCGCTCTCATCAAACGAACGTTTCCGGCCGCGCTCGACGCGGAGGAGACGATGACACACGGGCTCTCGCATGACGAACGCGAAGCGTTGAAGCGCACGCTGATCAAGATGTTCGAGAACGTGAGCCGTCGCAAAGCCGAACTCGCCCGATAACATCCGCCGCTCACATCGCGTTCGCTCGCTCGTTGCGCGTTAAGCGGCGGTCGTAGTAGTCGTAAAAGTTGTCGATATACGGCGATGTGCCGTTGCCGCTGGGATCGAAACGGCGATTGTAGGTATCATCGGGTGCGGGACCTGAAAATGCAAGGCTGCCGGAACTCAACGCAAGCTGCATGCGGCACGCTTCCTCGATGAAGATGCCGTGCACGACGGCTTCCTTGAGCGAGTGACCGACAAAGGTGATGCCGTGATTTTTCATCAGCACGACCGGCGCGTCGCCGAGCGCCGCCGCCAGATCGCGCGCCAGCGCCGGCGTATTGATGAGGCCGGCCGTGCCGCGATATCGGCCCAGCCGGCTGCCGGTGTAATTTGACGCTTCGCCGCTCAGTGCTAACAGCTCGGTCTCCATCGCGGAGAATGCGACCGCATGAAACGGATGCGTATGCCCGACGGACTGAATCTCGGGGCGTACGCGCATAATCTCCGCGTGGATCGGCCATTCGGAGTGGCAGGCGTCGCCGTTCTCTAATCGCCGTCCGTCGAAATCGATGAGCACGAAGTCCGTATGGTCGAAGACTTCATCGAGTCCCCGTCCCGGTTTTTTGAGCCACAAACCGCGGCCGTCCGGGTCGCGCAGCGAGAGATGGCCGAGCGTGATATCGCCGTGACCGTTCTGTTCCAAAATGCGATGACCGCGTGCAACCTGCTCGAGACGGTCGTTTAGCGCGCAAGGGATGGAAGAACGAGGCAACGTTTCCATGTTCGACCTTTCGTGGTACTTGCGCCGGAGGGATTATTCTACTATAAATCATTTCAACTGAAACAGTTTTTCCCTTGCCGCTTCACGGAGGGTCATCAATGACGGTACGAGGTTTCCCTCTGAGGCGCGGTGCGTTCATCTCGGGGGCTGCCGCAGCGATGACGGCGGGCTCGCTGAGACCGGTGCACGCGCAGGCGGCGCCGGCCGTTCGCATGGGCTGCGGTCCCGCGGCGGAAGAACAACTCTGGCTCATGGCCGTACGGCCCGACCTCTGCCCCAATCAAGGCAAGTCCTACACATACAGCCTCACCCAGTTTCCGGCCGCGAACATGCGGATAACCGCGTTTGAAGCCGGCCAGCTCGATGCGGCCAGCAGCAGCATGGTCGGATTACTGTTCGCCGCCTCGAAAGGCGTCGACGTGCGCATCGTCGCGAACCTCGGTGCCGAGAGCCGCAAGTATTTCTCGACGTCGTACTTCGCGCTGACGGAATCCGGAATCACGCTCAACGCCCAAAGCCTGAAGGGCAAGACGTTCGGGATCAACGGCTACCGGCAATCGCTCGAACTCTGGGCGCGGATCGCCGTGCAGAAGCTTGGGCTCGATCCCTCGCGCGACGTGAATTGGGTGATCGTGCCGCTCCCGGAGATGGGCAACGCCTTGCGTGCGAAAAAAATCGATGTCGGCGTCTTCCCCGAAGCGTTCGCCGTTGAAGAGCAAAAGAAGGGCGGCGTCAAGCGCCTCTTCACCTCCGCGAGCGTAAGCGGTATCGAAGAAGAGTTCGACGTGTATTTCTCGCCGAAATTCATCGCTGCGCATCCCGTTGCGGTACGCGGCTGGATCGCCGACTTCCGCAACGTTACGAAGTACTTGCAACAGAACGAACGCGCGGCGCGGCAAGCGCTGATCGATAATGGAAAATGGATTAAAGTTCCGGATCCCGCCTCGTACGTCGCGACCACGCAAGCGAACGATCTCGACCGGACGTACATGAAGCCGAAGCTTGCGACATTGGAAAAATTGGAAGGCGAACTCGTGAAAGCGGGCTGGATCGAGAAGCCGATGGACGTTGCGAAACTCGTCGATAACGCGTTCACGGCCTAGTGTCCCGATAGCGAACCCGTGAGCCTGCTTCCCCTAACGCTCGGCTGTTGGAATTACGATCGCACATCGGCTCTGCTGGACGGTCGCGTTCGAATCGAAGGCGTCGATCTGCGCGCAATTCCGCTGCGGATTGAAGAGCTTTTCTACCGCGTGTTTCACAACCACGAGTTCGATATCACGGAGATGTCGCTCTCGGCGTATATGATGGCGGTGGAAAACGAACCGTGGGAATACGTGGCGATCCCCGTCTTCCTCTCACGGATTTTCCGTCACTCGGCAATCTACGTCCGTGCCGACGCCGGAATTCGAACGCCGGCCGATCTACGCGGAAAGCGCGTCGGCGTGCCGGAGTACACGCAGACTGCCGGCATCACCGCTCGGGGGATTCTCGAGGACGAGTACGGCGTAAAGCCGTCGGAGCTGCGCTGGTTCAACGGCGGCCTCGAAGAGCTCGGACGCAAGGAAAAGTTTCCGCTCAATCTTGCCGACGGCGTCGTCGTAGCCGCGGCGAACGAGAAATCGCTCTCCCAGATGTTGCTCGACGGAGAGCTCGACGCGCTGATCAGCGCAAGCGCTCCCTCGTGTTATTCGCCCGACGGCCCCGTTGTGCGGCTCTTTCCCGATTTCCGCGAACGCGAGCGCGCCTACTACGTAAAGACCGGGATCTTTCCGATCATGCACACGGTCGGCATTCGCCGACGGCTCGTGGAGGAGCATCCATGGCTCCCGGTCAGCGTGGCGAAAGCGTTCCTGCACGCGAAGAATTTGTGCCTCGATGATATCGACGGCACCGCCGGCGCGAACAAAGCGACGGTACCGTGGCTCTTTGCCGATGTCGAAGAGGCGAAAACCTTGATGGGCCGTGATTGGTGGCCATACGGCATCGACGCGAACCGGCGGTCGCTGGAGGCGGCGGCAACCTGGTCGCACCGTCAAGGACTTACCGGCCGCCGGATGCGTCCCGAGGAGCTGTTCGCTCCGTCAACGCACGGCGAGTTCAAGATTTAAGGAACGAGGGAACTATGCAAGACGTAGGCGACGACGCGACGCTCGGCGATCGGATCAGCGCACATGCATCGCGCGGGCGCTTCGTCGCCTCCGCACTTGCGAGCGCCGCGGCGGTTGCCGTTCCGCGCTACCGCGCAAGCGCGGCGCCCGTACCGATCCGGCTCGGCTGCACGACGATTAGCGAAGAGCAAGTCTGGTTGATGAAGTCGCGGCCGGATCTCACCCCTGGTCAGGGCAAGACGTACGATCTGCAGGTGACGCAGTTTCAGTCCGGCAGCACGCGCTTCAAAGCGTACGAGAGCGGCCAACTCGACGGCGGTGTGTCCAGCGCGACCGGAGCGCTGCAAGCGGCCTCGAAAGGCGTCCCGTTACAAGTGGTTGCCGTCGCCGCGATCGAAAGCGGGCACGGCTTCTCGTCGTCGTTCATTGCGCTCGCAAACAGCAAGTATTCGAAAAAACAATTATCCGGTGCGACGATCGCGCTGAACGGATTTCGCGAATCCTTCGAACTGGCGGCACGCATCGCGGCACTCGACGCCGGTATCAATCCCGAACGCGACGTGAAGTTCGAAGCGATGCCGTTCTCGGCGATGGGGGACGCCTTGCGGCAAGGGCGCGTGGATATCGTCGGCATCGTGCAGCCGTTTTACGCGGCTGAGGCGGCGCGCGGCGGTATCAAGACGATCTTCACGACGGCATCCGCGTTGGGTGAAGAAGAGGAGCTCAATCTCTATTTCAATCCGGACTTTCTCGCTCGCGAACGTCCCGCCGTCCGGGCGTTCTTGAGCGACTTCGTTCGGGCGACGCACTACTACACCGACCACACGCGCGAAGCGCGCGAAGCGATCCTGCAACATAAATGGGTGCAGATGGCGCCGACGGTGTATCTTCCGATGGTCGCGCTTGCACGGCGTCCCGATTGTAAGCCGTCGTTGTATTCCTGGCGTAAGCTGCAAACGCAGTTGCTGCGAGCGGGCTTTATCGAAAAGCCCGTCGACCTACAAAAAGTCCTTACATCAAGCTATCTCCCGGCCTGATCGCCGAGAAGCCGGATGTCGATCGTCACGTCGCCAGTCCTCCGTACGCCGCTGCTTACCGTGCGCGGTCTGCGCAAGTCGTTCACGCGCAAAGGCAAGTCGGTCGTCGCGCTCGATCACTTCGACCTCGATGTCGATCGCGGCGAATTCGTCGCGATCGTTGGGCCGTCGGGCTGCGGGAAAAGCACGTTTTTGCACATGCTCGGCGGGTTTGAACCGGCCGACGGCGGGACCATGACGCTCGACGGGCGGCCGGTCCGTGCGCCGGGCCCCGACCGCGGGATGCTCTTTCAAGAGTACGCCCTCTACCCGTGGCGAACGGTGCACGGCAACATCGTTTGGCCGCTGGAAATCCAGCGGATGCCGAAACCGGAGCGCGAGCAGATCGTCGAGCGCCTGATGACGCTCGTCGGGCTGACACAGTTCCGCGATCATTACCCGAATGAGCTTTCGGGCGGGATGAAACAGCGGGTGGCTTTGGCGCGGGTGTTGGCGTACGACCCGCAGATCTTGCTTATGGACGAACCCTTCGGCGCGCTGGACGCGCAAAACCGTGAGTTGCTGCAAGAAGAGCTCGAGCGGATCTGGGAGGGCTCGCGCAAGACGGTTCTCTTCGTTACCCATGACATCGACGAAGCTGTCTATCTTGCCGATCGCGTCATCGTGTTCACCGCGCGGCCGGGACGCATCAAACGCGACATGCGCATCGACCTGCCGCGTCCGCGGGATATCGAGATCAAAAAATCGCCGGCGTTCGCTGCATATCGCAACGAAACTTGGGATCTGCTCCGGGAAGAAGTACTGCGGGCGCGCGATGAGTACCACTGAGCGGCAACTGCGTTTTCCCGCCGGACTGATTGCGCCGGTCGTTATGATCGTTGTTTGGGAGATCGCCGCGCGAATGGGCGAACTTCCGAAGTACCTCGTCGCGCCCTCGGCGATCTTTGCGCAGTTTTGGGTGATGGTTGCGGACGGTGATCTGTTCGTTCACGCGGGCGCGAGCCTCTATCGTGCGCTCATGGGGTTTGCGATCGGTGCGATGCTCGGCGCCGCGATCGGGTTGTGGGCCGGGGCCGTGCGGCCGCTCGAACGGTTCACGGATCCGATCATCTCGCTCACCTATCCGATCCCGAAGATCGCTGTGCTGCCCATCATCTTCGCGTGGTTCGGGCTCGGCGATGCGTCGAAGATCGTCGTCATCACCGCGTCGGTCTTTTATCCCGTGTACATCGCCGCGTTTTACGGCGCGAAGGCGACGCGGACGCTGCACGTGTGGAGTGCAAAGAACATGGGCGCGAACGCGTGGGACATCTTTCGGCGCGTGGTCGTGCCAAGCGCGTTGCCCCAACTCTTCGGAGGCCTACGCATCGGCCTCGCGCTCTCCTTCATCGTGATGTTTACGGCCGAGCTCATCGCTTCGTCCACCGGGCTCGGCTACCTCATCAGTAGCGCCGAAAACCAGCAGCGCTTCGACATCATGTACGTGGCGATCATCGCGATCGGCGCCATCGGGTTCATCGCGGACCGATTGTTGTTGACGGTTCGCCGCCGTGTCCTTACCGGTCAACTGCTTGCGAACGACCTGCCCGGTGGATAAGGTGCGCAGCGCCGCCGGCGGATTCATCGCGCGCTATTATTCGGTTCTCGTCGTTCTTGCCGGCTGGGAGCTGCTCTCCCGCTCGGGCGCGGTTTCGCGGCGGCTCGTTCCCAACCTCGAGCAGATCTGGGCGGCGCTCGTGCATTTTGCGTTGAGCGGCGATCTCGAGTACCACGCCGGCATTACGCTAGAGCGCGCGTTCATCGGGTTTACCGCGGCCATCGTTGCCGGAGTGATTCTCGGGACGCTCTTCGCACGAACGCGATGGTTCGAACGGCTCTTTGAGCCGGTTTTTCTTTTCGGCTATCCGATCCCGAAGATCTCGCTGTATCCGGTGTTGATCTTTGTATTCGGCGTGTCCGACGCATCGAAGATCGCGTTGATTTTCCTCGAGTGTCTCTACCCGATCACGTTGCAAACCCTCCTGGGCATGCGCAGTGCCGATCGAGCGCTCGTGTGGGCGGCACAAAACATGGGCGCGACGCGACGGCAGTTATTTTGGAATGTGCTCGTGCCCTCGGCAGCCCCGTCGATCTTCGCCGGTATCCGCATCGCGTTGCCGATCGCGTTCATCGTCACGATCATCACGGAGATCATCGGCGGAAGCCGGGGCCTGGGGTTTGTCGTCGCGTTCCAGTCGTCGTCGTTCGAATACGCCCGTGCTTTGGCGGCCATCGCGTGCATCGGCGTGATCGGCTTTGCCTTTGATCGCGCGCTCATCGGACTTCGCAATCGAGTCATTTTTTGGCAGAAGGACGCGTCGGCGATCAGCTAACGACGCGCAGCCGTCAACGAATTACGTGCGGGTGGGCGTGCGACCGGGCGAGGGCGAATACTCCGGTGTGCTCGATGCGTTCATCGTCGCTCGCAACCCCGATTCGGAAAGCTCACTGCCCTACCTCATGTATGTTCCGTTCGACGGCGGCACGTGGCTCGCAGTGCGAGAAACGTGGCCGCGATCCGGTCGAACGAATCGCGATCGATACGCGCGAACGATATGGCTACGGTTTTAAAGGGCGCGGCATCGTTGTAGAACGCGTCACCCTACGCGCAGGTGATTACGCAGCATTCATTGGTAACGGTGAATCCGTCGCCGTCGTGGAGCGAAAGACGATGGATGACTTCTGCAAGTCGCTGCTCGACGGGTCGCTTGGGTTTGCGATGTCCGAACTTGCGCAGTGTGGAACGTCGGCCGTCGCGGTCGAGGGAACCTACGCGCAGTTGTTGCGTCGCGGGTATGTGAACGGCGCCTGGCTGGTGAACTGTTGGTGCGGCTGCAAGTGCGGTACCCGACGGTGCCGATCATGTTTATCGAAACGCGCGCGCTCGGCGAAGCATGGACGATCGCTTTTTTTACCGCTGCAGCGAGCGAGCGAGAGATCGGAGCGCCGATGATTTCGCCCGTTGTACCCATGCCGGAAAAACCGGTGAAGCGCCGACGCAAAACCCAGTCACCACCGGCTACTGATGCGATCAGCTAGTGTGCTGACCCGTAAGTTGCTTGACACTTCCGGATCTTTCTCAAAATGGTTTGAGCCGACTTTGTCCACACGA
>JAABUQ010006600.1_pt1 | contig 17466 bp, 13 predicted proteins | sample 5560001 | NCBI WGS metagenome assembly JAABUQ01 (sample SAMN10711888, study PRJNA513371) | rock metagenome | isolation source: Antarctica rocks | place: Antarctica: Victoria Land, Finger Mt nord | collected 2015-12-18
TACCACAATTTCACCGAGCTCATGGCTGAGACAGCGCCCAGATCGTTACACCATTCGTGCAGGTCGGAACTTACCCGACAAGGAATTTCGCTACCTTAGGACCGTTATAGTTACGGCCGCCGTTTACCGGGGCTTCGATTCAATGCTTCGCCTTGCGGCTGACATCCCCTCTTAACCTTCCGGCACCGGGCAGGTGTCAGGCCTTATACGTCATCTTTCGATTTTGCAAAGCCATGTGTTTTTGTTAAACAGTCGCCTGGGCCTCTTCACTGCGGCTGGCATTGCTGCCAGCGCCCCTTCTCCCGAAGTTACAGGGCCATTTTGCCGAGTTCCTTAGCCATGATTCACTCGAGCACCTTAGGATCCTCTCCTCGACTACCTGTGTCGGTTTGCGGTACGGGTTTTTATGGCCTGAAGCTTAGCGGGTTTTCTTGGAAGTCTGTTTACCTGCTCTGTCGCCTTGCCCGGAGGCTCGGCGTACTGTTGGGTTTCGGCAAAACCTGCGGACTTGCCTGCAGGCCCTATACCTACGCCTTTTAACGGACTATTCCGTCAGTCCGCGGCAGTGTCACTACTCCGTCACCGCGTCGCAGCCATAAAAAGTACTGGAATGTTGACCAGTTGTCCATCGGCTACGCCCTTCGGCTCCACCTTAGGCCCCGACTGACCCTGATCCGATTAGCGTTGATCAGGAAACCTTAGTCTTTCGGTGGGCGGGTTTCCCTCCCGCCTTATCGTTACTTATGCCTACATTTGCTTTTCTGCCCCCTCCACAGTAACTTACGTACCTGCTTCGCCGGTGGCAGAATGCTCCCCTACCACTCACGTGTCTTTCAACGCAAGTCCATGGCTTCGGCAATACACTTGATGCCCGTTTATTATCCATGCCCGATCGCTCGACTAGTGAGCTGTTACGCACTCTTTAAATGAATGGCTGCTTCCAAGCCAACATCCTAGCTGTCTGTGCAACCGGACCTCGTTAGTTCAACTTAGCGTATATTTAGGGGCCTTAGCCGATGGTCTGGGTTCTTTCCCTCTCGGCCCTGGACCTTAGCACCCAGGGCCTCACTCCAGCGTATGTTTGACAGCATTCGGAGTTTATCTGGATTTGGTAGGATTTGACTCCCCCGCACCCAATTGGTAGCTCTACCTCTGTCAAACTCGACCGCCAGGCTGTTCCTAAAAACATTTCGGGGAGTACGAGCTATTTCCCAGTTTGATTAGCCTTTCACCCCTACCCACAAATCATCCGGAAGCTTTTCAACGCTTATCGGTTCGGTCCTCCAGTACCTGTTACGGCACCTTCAACCTGTCCATGGGTAGATCACAAGGTTTCGCGTCTACCTCCCCTGACTGTACGCCCTGTTCAGACTCGCTTTCGCTTCGGATCCGTGGCTGAACCACTTAACCTTGCCAGGGAAGAGTAACTCGTAGGCTCATTATGCAAAAGGCACGCCGTCACGCAACCTGTGCGCTCCGACCGCTTGTAAGCACACGGTTTCAGGTTCTGTTTCACTCCCCTGTTCGGGGTTCTTTTCACCTTTCCCTCACGGTACTGGTCCACTATCGGTCTCTCAGGAGTATTTAGCCTTGCCAGATGGTGCTGGCGGTTTCCCACAGGGCGTCTCCGACCCCGCGGTACTCAGGATCCCACTAACTTGACTTCACTTACGCCTACGCAGCTCTCATGCCCTATGGCCCGGTTTCCCACCCGGTTCTGCTTCGTTCCGTCAAATACGTCGTGGTCCTACAACCCCGCCCATGCCGTGACATGGACGGTTTGGGCTTCTTCCCTTTCGCTCGCCACTACTCAGGAAATCACTGTTGTTTTCTCTTCCTCTGCTTACTTAGATGTTTCAGTTCAGCAGGTTTGCGCATAAATGCAATATACCTTCAGTATATTAGGTTCCCCCATTCGGAAATCTGCGGATCGGTTCGTATTTGCCAATACCCGCAGCTTATCGCAGCTTATCACGTCCTTCATCGCCTCTGAGAGCCAAGGCATCCCCCGTGTGCCCTTTCTTACTTTCTTCTACTCGGTACGCTTTTGCCCGCACCGGTATGCTTTTTTGGCCCGTACCTGGTTTGGCGGCAGTAAGTAATTGGCGGCAAGTGTCAAGGCCGAAACCTGTTTACCTAAAACCCATAACCTAATGCTTCAAACCCGGTAGCCGCCTACTGTTGTTTTCCCTTTCAATTATCTTCTTCCAACATGTCAAAGAACGTTTGCCTAAACCCCTAAAGGGCCTTCGGCCTCCCAAAACCCCCTTTAGGGGCATGGGGCGTGGAGAATAACGGGTTCGAACCGTTGACCCCCTGCGTGCAAGGCAGGTGCTCTAGCCAGCTGAGCTAATCCCCCTAAAAGATTCCAGTCGCCGGTCACGGGTTGCCGGTTCCGGGTTTTGCCCTTTACCTTTAACCTTTTTCCCTTTAACCTTTGGCCTTACTTGTAGTCCCGAGCAGATTTGAACTGCTGACCCCTACATTATCAGTGTAGTGCTCTAACCAAACTGAGCTACGGGACTCTTTTTTGCCAGCCTCCGGTCGGCAGTCCAACGTTAGCGCTTGTTGCCAACTGCTAAAGCTTCCTGCTTCCTTTAAACTGCCAAACGTCCTGTACCTGTCGGCCACAGCCACTGTTGGCCTGTCTTTTGGGTTTGTTTTGCCTTTTTTAACGTTTAAGAAATATACATGTGCGTGGCGGGCCGCCGGCATTTGGGGAAGGCCTGCCCTAGAAAGGAGGTATTCCAGCCGCACCTTCCGGTACGGCTACCTTGTTACGACTTAGCCCCAGTTACCGGTCTTACCCTAGGACGCCCCTTGCGGTCACGTACTTCAGGCACCCCCAGCTTCCATGGCTTGACGGGCGGTGTGTACAAGGCCCGGGAACGTATTCACCGCGTCATTGCTGATACGCGATTACTAGCGAATCCAACTTCACGGGGTCGAGTTGCAGACCCCGATCCGAACTGTGAACAGCTTTACGAGATTGGCACCCTGTTGCCAGGTAGCTGCCCGCTGTACTGCCCATTGTAGCACGTGTGTAGCCCCGGACGTAAGGGCCATGATGACTTGACGTCGTCCCCTCCTTCCTCTCTGTTTGCACAGGCAGTCTGTTTAGAGTCCCCACCTTGACGTGCTGGCAACTAAACATAGGGGTTGCGCTCGTTGCGGGACTTAACCCAACACCTCACGGCACGAGCTGACGACAGCCATGCAGCACCTAGTTTCGTGTCCCGAAGGACTGGCCCGTCTCTGGGCCATTCACTAACTTTCAAGCCCGGGTAAGGTTCCTCGCGTATCATCGAATTAAACCACATGCTCCTCCGCTTGTGCGGGCCCCCGTCAATTCCTTTGAGTTTCACCCTTGCGGGCGTACTCCCCAGGTGGAACACTTAACGCTTTCGCTTGGACGCTGGCCGTATATCGCCAACATCGAGTGTTCATCGTTTAGGGCGTGGACTACCAGGGTATCTAATCCTGTTTGATCCCCACGCTTTCGTGCCTCAGCGTCAATCGCACTTTGGCAAGCTGCCTTCGCAATCGGTGTTCTGTGACATATCTATGCATTTCACCGCTACTTGTCACATTCCGCCTGCCTCAGCTGCATTCAAGCCCGTCAGTATCAAAGGCAATGTCCCGGTTGAGCCGGAAAATTTCACCCCTGACTTAACAGGCCGCCTACGCACCCTTTAAACCCAATAAATCCGGATAACGCTCGGATCCTCCGTATTACCGCGGCTGCTGGCACGGAGTTAGCCGATCCTTATTCTCAGGGTACGTTCAGCCCGGTATGCATACCGGGGTTTATTCCCCTGCAAAAGCAGTTTACAACCCGTAGGGCCGTCTTCCTGCACGCGGCATGGCTGGTTCAGGCTTGCGCCCATTGACCAATATTCCTTACTGCTGCCTCCCGTAGGAGTCTGGTCCGTGTCTCAGTACCAGTGTGGGGGGCCATCCTCTCAGATCCCCTAGACATCGTGGCCTTGGTGGGCCGTTGCCCCGCCAACTAGCTAATGTCCCGCATGCCCATCCCTGTCCTATAAATATTTGATCATTGCACAATGCCGTGCTGTGATTTCATGCGGTGTTAATCTCTCTTTCGAGAAGCTATCCCCCAGACAAAGGTAGGTTACATACGTGTTACGCACCCGTGCGCCACTCTCATGGGGCCGAAGCCCCAATCCCGTCCGACTTGCATGTATTAGGCCTGCCGCTAGCGTTCATCCTGAGCCAGGATCAAACTCTCCATTGTAAAATGTGTTGTTCGTTCCGGCCCTAATTGTACCTCAATATAGGACCTGTAAAATTACCATGCCAGGCCCTTCCCCTTTTTTACCGGCGCGGCCCCCGTTTGGGAAGCCCCGCCACGCTACATGTTATATATCTTAAAAGAACTTTCCCGCCTCCCCCTCACGGTTCGGCATTTATCATCGTTGCCCGCACTCCCGTGCGGCATTGTACCTTTCTGTGCTTCCGGCCCCGGGGCCCTCCGGCCCCGTTTGCCTTGCCCCTCGCCGTCCGTCCGTTTTCCCGTCCGATTTGGGAATGCAAAGGTAGGAACCATTTCCGCTTTTCCAAATTTATTTTGAAAATAACCCTGAAGGCCTTTGGAAGGCGCAACCGCCCCCTTGCAAGGGCCTGCACCCACTTCCTGCCCCTGGGCCTTCAACCCGACCGCCCCCCTCGCGGAAGCGGACGCAAAAGTAAGAAAAAAACAGCCCATAGAAAAAACTCCCCGTCAAATCACACAAGAATAATCATAAGCACCTGATAAAGAACAGGAAAAAATCACAACAAAAAGAAAAAACCCTTCCATACCCCCTCTTAGCACAACAAAAAACCCACCACAGCCCCCCTTATGGACCCATACCTACTATATTATTACACACAATTTAGGTAAATAAAAAAGCATAGAAAATAAACCGAAAAAGGTTTAGGGCCTGTTTAAATTTTGTTCAACATATTTTAGATGCGCCTTTTATCACTAAAAAACATTAAACCGCTAAGTTTTTTGTATTGTCACAAAACACAAAAACAAAGTTTACGGGCATAAAAGAAGCACTGATAATTTTTCAGGTATAAATTCAAACAGGCCCTTAATATAGACATAACACAAACATTTGCTACTCGAACAATCAAGTGCCTCAGTATTGCCCCGTGGCCAGCAAGGCCAACGTGCAGGCCTCCAATGTCCCTATCCCCTGTCCTTCGGCCAGGCGGCCCAGTTCCGGGTTTTCGCTCCCAGGGTTAAACCATTGCGAATGGCATAACAGAAAAATTGCAGCACCATGTTTTACCCATAAAAACAGCATCGCTCCTACCGATGCTGCCCATAACAATTAACCACGATACTACTTCCCAACAAATTCAATTCCTCATCGGAAAGTTGCAAAACATTCAAAGTTCCAACCGTATCCACCAACTGCGCTACCGTTCGTATCCCAACAACAGCACTGGCAACAACTTTAGGCTTTAAAGCAAATTGCAAAGCACATTGTGCATTACTTCTGGTTTTACCGGAAACTTTGACAATGGCTTGTGCTGTTTTTAGCACCTCTTTTTCGGTATAGTTTAAATAAGGTTTTGCGGGTTTATCAACTAATAAACCTTGCGCTACGCTGCCTCGTGTTACTACGCTGATCTGGTTTTTTTCAAGCAGGTCAAAACAACTTTCTTCTGGCCGGCGGTCGAGCAAACTGTATTGCATCATCACACTGACTATGTTTGCTTTGGCTACGTATTCGCGGACAACATTAGGGCGAATGGAAGAAATGCCGTAATAACGGATTTTCCCTTGTTGTTTTAGCAATTCAAAAGCTTCGATGGTTTCGTCCATATTGTCTTCCATGGTGCCCCCATGCAATTGGTAAAGATCGATATGATCCGTTTGCAAGCGTTTTAAACTTGCTTCAACTGAAGATAAAATATAGCTTTTGCTTGCGTTCCAGGTTGTACTGCCGTCGGCCTGGCGCTGGTTGCCAACTTTGGTTGCCAGAATAATATGGTGCCGATTGGATTTCAGGAGGTTTCCAAGTTTGATTTCATTTGCACCATCTTCATACAAATCAGCGGTATCAAAATAATTGATGCCGAATTCCAATGCTTTGTTGACCAATGCTTCATTTTCTTTTTCGCTTCCGCGAAGCGACATGCAGCCAAATCCGATTTTGCTGACGGATAAGTCTGATTTTCCCAATCTTGCATATTCCATTTTTATTCGTTCAGGCTTTTTAACACATCAATAGTGTATTGAACTTGATCGGGATGCACATCCAGGTGTGTTACAAAACGAATGCGGCGTAAATCATTAGCAGAAGCTTTAATTCCTTTTTCCGCTAATTTTTGCAGATAATAAGATGCTTCTTTTACCGTATCAAAAATAACAAGATTGGTTTCTACCGATAAAACGGAAGTAACCCAATTGCAGCTTTTCAAAGTTTCTTCGAGCAACCTGGCATGGTCATGGTCCTGCTGCAAACGTTCTACCTGATGGTCCAAAGCATAAATTCCGGCAGCGGCCAGAAAACCGGCCTGGCGCATTCCTCCGCCTAAAACCTTACGCACACGACGGGCATAAGCAATACTGTTTTTGTCGGCTAAAAATACAGATCCGACCGGCGCGCCCAAACCTTTTGAAAGGCATACCGAAATTCCATCGAAATAAGTTCCGTAATCTGCAGCTTTATCTTTGGTAAAAGTTAACGCGTTGAAAATACGTGCGCCATCCAAATGCAATTTGATGCTTCTTTTAGCACATAATTCTGCGATCGGTTTTATTTGTTCCAGGTGATAACAGTTTCCGCCGCCTTTGTTTACCGTATTTTCCAGCACGACCAAACTTGTGTGCGGATAGTGGACGTTATTGACATCGTTAATTTCCGGCCCGATCGTTCCGGCTGTTAAAATGCCTCGTTCGCCATTCAACAACCTGGTGGAAACGGCAGAGTTAAAAGCAATCCCGCCGCCTTCGTAACGGTAAACGTGCGCGGTTTGGTCGGCAATCAATTCGTCCAAAGGTTGGGTAAAACATTTAATGGCGATCTGGTTCGTCATCGTTCCGGAAGGACAAAAAATTGCTGCTTCCATCCCAAACACTGCGGCCGCTTTTGCTTCCAGCGCATTTATCGTTTCATCTTCCCCGTAAACATCATCGCCTACTTTAGCGCCCCACATGGCATCCAGCATGCCTGGCGTAGGTTTGGTTACGGTATCGCTTCTTAAATCAACTGTCATTTTTTATTTTATGTTTTAGCCGCAAAATAAGGCAATTCATTATACTGCGGCTTGAATTTTATATTTATTTGTGCTTTGCGATAAACGTTTTACAAAAATCCTGGTCTCAGCAAAAGTGATCATACTAAAAATATAAAAACATGGTTATTCCTAAAATTAAATTAAATACAATGCGCTTACCCTTTTTACTGTCTTTGTTTTTGCTGACTGCCTTTTCGGCTTCGGCACAGCTCGGTTTAAACCAATGGGACGACGGCTATTTTTATGATGCTTCCGGGAAAAAAGTAAGCGGACAAATCGTTGTCAGCCCATCAGGCAGAGGCCCGCAAAACAACGAAGGCTTTATTTTATTTAGAAAAGATAAAGGCGAAGAAAAAGAAACCTTAACGGCTTCTATGATCCGTTCTTTTGTGGCCGGAAAAGACAGTTTTACCGTTGCCCATGCACCGAGATCGGAAGCCTGGACAGGCAGAAGCATTGATTTTGTAAAGGTTTTGGTGGATGAACCGCTTAAATTATATGCCACAACGGGTGGCGGCCGTGGTGGAATGTCGCCCGGGATTAGCCCAAGTTTTGGTATTGGCGGCGGCAGTTTTGGCAGCGGCGTGGGTGGTGGCTTAGGCATCAACCTGGGGGGCGGCCGGGGCGGCAAAGGTAAAAACGCATATTTTTATGGTGATAACCCGAGCAGTTTGACGGAATTGAAAAGGGAAAACTTTATCCCAATCATGACGGAAATTATGGCCAGCCAACCGGATATTGTAGAAAAGATCAAAAATAAAAAATACCGCTATGGCAACATGGACCAGCTGATCCTTGATTTTTATAAGCTAAAAGAAGCACCTCCTAAACCATAATTATACTGCTGAACAATACTTCAGTCATAAAAACCTGTATGCTTGAGTGTGCAGGTTTTTTTTGGTGGGAATTAGTAGTTAATATTGTACTTTTAAAACCTAATATTAATTTTAGCATTTATGATCATAATAGCAGACGGCGGCTCTACAAAAACCAATTGGTGCCTGATAAACGAATACGGTAAAAAAGTATATTTTAACACTGAAGGCTATAACCCTTATTTTTCTGATACGGCTTATATTATTAATTCGCTTATCGAAAATTTACCTGCTGACCTTAAAAAAGACGACATTACCGAATTGTATTATTATGGCGCAGGTTGCGATGTGGCCGACAAAGTGAAAATGGTGGAAGATGCGATAAAAGTGGTATTTAAATCTGCTAAAGTTTTCGTAGGCCATGACCTGATGGCTGCTGCCCGGGCTTTGTTGGGCATCAATTCTGGTTTTGCTGCTATTTTAGGTACCGGAACCAATACCTGCATTTACGACGGCAAGGATATAACTTTCAAAATAAACTCTTTAGCATATATATTGGGGGATGAAGGAAGCGGTTGTTACATCGGCAAAAAACTGCTTGCTGATTATATACGTGGTTACATGCCACAAGAAGTAAGGGATAATTTCTGGGAAACCTTTCAACTTACTTCTGATGAAATCATTGATAACATTTATACCAAACCTTTGCCAAACCGTTTTTGCGCCAGCTTTAGCAAGTTTGTTTATGACAATACGGCCAACATTGCCTACTCACGCAATTTGGTAAAAACTTCCTTCGAGGATTTTTTCCGCAACATTGTAAGCCATTATCCCGATTATAAAAATTACTCTTTTAATTGTATTGGCTCTGTAGGCTATAACTTTAGGAATGTGCTGGAAGAAACAGCAAAAGAATACGGAATGCCTTTTGGCCGCATCATTCGTTCGCCAATTGACGATCTGGTAAAATACCATTTAGAGTTGTCGCCATTGTCACCGGCCGAATAAATACTTCTTTTATCATACAAAAACCTGCTTCAACAAATATTGAGGCAGGTTTTTTGTTGAAACAGAATGCTTCTTTGTTACCATAAAAAATAACCGACAAAAGAAGCCTCACCTAAATCCTCTCTGAAGGAGAGGACTTGAAAACCATGGCTCTTATTGATTTTACCCCCTCTCCCTTGGAGTGGGTTGGGGGCGAGGCTAATTTTAAGGTGCTAAAAGAAGCATTATATATTTACATTCAATTCGTTCTGAAAGATTTTGTTGTACTTCCGCCTGTCAAAACGGTAAAGTGTAGCAGCACGGTACGATACACCTTTTTGCTTCTCGTCCAGTTCCTTTAAAAAACCATAACTCAGCATTTTTTTTCTAAAATTGCGTTTGTCCAATTTTTTATTCAGGATGGCTTCGTAAAGCAATTGCAATTGTGTCAGGGTGAATTTTTCGGGCAGCAGTTCAAAAGCAATGGGCTGGTAACTTAACCTGCGGCGCAGTTTCTGAAAACCGGTTTCAAACACTTTGTCGTGGTCAAAAGGCAGTTTGCCCAGTTCGTTTACCGGATACCAAAAGGCACTGCGCGCATAATTGCTTATCGGTTTCAATTCTTTTTGCCCGTCAACCCTGATAAGGGCATAATAAGCAACCGTAATCACGCGGCCTTGCGGATGCCTGTCCACATCACCAAAAGTATGGAACTGCTCCATGTGCAAATCGCGCAGGCCGGTAAGTTCATATAAAATACGTTCGGCGGCATCGTCTATACTTTCATCGTTTTTTACAAAATAACCCGGTAGTGCACGTCGTCCTTTATAAGGGTCTTCGTTTCTTTCAATCAGCAAAACCTTCAGTTCGTTTGCCTGAAATCCGAAGATCACACAATCAATAGAAAATACCGAATCAAATTTTGGCAGTATTGTTTCCAAATAACTATTTTGGCAAGCTATAGCCCTGCCTCTTCAAATTTAATAAATAATATATTACTTAGTGTAAAGATTACACCTTATCTTCGCACAACATGGAGCCGGTTAAAAATGTCTAAAATAAAAAAGATTGCCGTACTAACTTCGGGCGGGGATGCGCCGGGAATGAACCCATGCATCCGTGCTGTTGTACGAACAGGCATATTTTTTGGTTTACAGGTTGTTGGTGTAAAGCAAGGCTATCAGGGCCTGATCAATAACAATATGTACGATATGGACGCGCGTTCGGTCAGTAACATCCTGCATCTCGGCGGTACTATCCTAAAAACTGCGCGCTGCCTGGAATTTAAAGAAGAAAGCGGTTTAGAGAAAGCTTACCAAAATTTAAAAAACAGGGCTGTTGACGGCCTGATTGTAATTGGCGGTGACGGAACTTTTACCGGGGCCGAGCGTTTTTCGAATATTTACGATATACCCGTTATCGGCATACCCGGTACTATTGACAATGATCTGTACGGATCTGACTTTACGCTGGGTTTTGATACTGCTACCAATACGGTAGTGGAGGCACTGGACAAAATACGGGATACAGCCGATGCGCACGACCGTTTGTTTTTTATAGAAGTAATGGGCCGCGATTCGGGCTGTATTGCCTTACGTGCCGGTATTGCCGGTGGTGCAGAAGCTATTTTACTGCCCGAAAAAGAAACAGCTATTGATGAACTGATTGAAAACCTAAAATCCGGCAGTAACAAAAAAACTTCCAGCATTGTAATTGTAGCCGAAGGCGATAAAAACGGTGGTGCTTACGGCATTGCAAAAAAGGTAAAAGAGCACGTTCCTTCTTATGATGTTAAGGTAACTATTTTAGGGCATTTGCAAAGGGGCGGCAGCCCGAGCAGTTTTGACCGTGTACTGGGGAGCCGTTTAGGTTATGCAGCCGTAAAGGCTTTAATTAATGGCGAAACCCGTAAAATGGTTGGCTTAAAAGGCAATACCATACAACTGGCAGAACTGGAAGAAGCTATTTTGCACCATGAGTTTAAACTCGAGCCGGATTTGTTGGACATGGTTGATATTTTAGCTATTTGACGTGATGATCGCAGTTGTGTATAGTGGTTCTAACTTTGCAAACTGGAAACTGGCACAAAAGCAAACTGTGGTGCGCTCTTTCAAAACCAGCGGCATCAATCCTTTTGCCAATGATGAAAAAAGCATCTTCAACCTGCTTAACAAAAACATCCATCTCATCCATCATGCAGAAGAAATAAAAAAAATATATTTCTTTGGTCCCGGCATTACTTCAAACAAACAAAAACAAACGGTTTACAATGCTTTTTCTAAGTTTTTTCGTTTTGGAAAGGTGGTTATAGAAGATGATATTTATGCAGCAGCACTGGCAACTTGCCAGGACCGTCCAGGCATTGTTTGTATCCTCGGAAGCGGTTGCAACGCAGCTTATTTCGACGGAAAAAAAATCAAAACGAATAACTACGGCTTAGGTTATATATTAGCAGACGAAGGTTCTGCAAACTGGATCGGAATGAAAATAGTTAAAGCCTTTTTGAATAAAACCCTGCCGGACGAACTGGCTAAAAAATTCTCAGAAAAGTTTGACCTCGACAGAAAACAGATCCTGGACAAAGTATATAAGCAACCGCAACCTTCTGTATTTTTAAGTTCTTTCCAGGGCTTTGCGAAAGAAAACATAAAAGAGGCATACATAGCTGAGCTGGTAAAATCCGGCTTTGATAAATTCATCTCGCTCTATACGCTTCCGTTAATTGAAGAAAATCCTGGAACTGCTGTTTATTTTGTAGGTACTGTAGCTTCTGCTTACCAGGACCTATTACAGCAAAGTGCATGCGGGCAAAACATTAACATCACAAATATTATTAAAGAACCTATCAACAACTTGTTAACACATCTAAATAAAAACTAAAATTATGAAAATAGGAATCAACGGCTTTGGCCGTATCGGCCGTCTGGCTTTCCGGGCTGCTATCAACAAACCCAATATTGAAATTGTTGGAATCAATGATTTGGTTGACCCGGATTATATGGCTTATATGTTAAAATATGATTCTACCCACGGAGAGTTTAAAGGGACCATTGAAGTTAAAGACGGCCATTTGGTGGTTGATGGAAAAACAATCCGTGTTACTGCCGAAAAAGACCCGGCCAACCTGAAATGGAACGAAGTTGGTGCCGAAGTGATCATCGAATCTACCGGATTATTTTTAACCAAAGAACTGGCGCAGAAACATATTGATGCCGGCGCTAAAAAAGTAGTGATGTCTGCACCTGCAAAAGACGATACGCCTACTTTTGTAATGGGCGTAAACCATAAAGAGTTAAAGGCAGGGCAAACTATCGTTTCCAACGCAAGCTGTACTACTAATTGTTTAGCTCCGCTTGCTAAAGTTTTGAATGATAAATTTGGTATTGAAGAAGGCCTGATGAGCACGGTACACGCTACAACTGCTACGCAAAAAACAGTGGATGGCCCGTCTCATAAAGACTGGAGGGGCGGCCGTGGCGCTGCTCAAAACATCATCCCATCCTCAACTGGTGCAGCAAAAGCCGTTACTTTGGTTATCCCGGAACTGAAAGGGAAATTAACCGGTATGTCTTTCCGCGTTCCGGTTCCTGATGTTTCCGTGGTTGATTTAACCGTTAAGTTGCGTGATTCTGCTACTTACGAAGACATTAAAAAGGCCATGAAAGAAGCATCAGAAGGTGAACTGAAAGGTATTTTGGGTTATACCGAAGATGACGTAGTTTCTCAGGATTTTTTGGGCGATCCGCGTACTTGTATTTTTGATGCAGGCGCCGGTATCGCTTTGAATGACAAATTCGTAAAAGTTGTGGCCTGGTACGATAACGAGTGGGGCTACTCCAACAAATTGGTTGACATGGCCGAAGAAGTTGGCAAACTATAAGCCATACTAATTTTTAGGTGCTAAAAGAAGCATCTGCAAAAACAAAGAAGCCGGTTTATCAAAACTGGCTTCTTTGTTTTATACTTACTTGTCGTTTAGTCATCCTGAATTTATTTCAGGATCTCTCAGGTAAAGGGAGCGAACCTTTCATTTGGGATGCCGAAACAAGTTCGGCATGACAAAAAAAACAGCACTAAACCTGCTTCTTTTACCGGTGTAAAATTACGCAATCCGTATCGTGCTGCTACGCAAATTTCTGAGCGGGTTAAAATCCATACTTCTTTTATTGGTTGATTTTTAGTGAATTACAAGTTCTTGTTTAAATTCTGTTTGCTTTATAATTAATGCTGACAGATAAATTATCAAAGCTTTTGCATTAAATTTATTGAAAAAATAAAACCATCAAAAATCATGGAAACACAAGAAAACCCTACTAATGTTAGCCGGATCGGCTCTAAAATTGATTTAAAAATTGCTGCTAAATGGACAAAATATTACCGCCAGCGGTATCCCGGTGAAACGGTCTCCCAATTATTTGGAAGAAATGCTTATGATAACCTGCTGAAACAGGAAGACTGCCAGGGCATCCGGATTTATTATGCCAATAGCAAACCGCTTACTATGACACAAAGGCTGGTGCTTATCCTTATCAATTTCCTCAGGGATGTTTCTGGTATTGTAGGCGAAAAGCATGTGATCCTGGTAGGCACAAACAGTAAGGGTGTTGATCAGATCGCCATTATCCAGGGAAAGCAAAAAAATACAGAAGGGATTCAAACCGATCCATCTTTAAAAACAGAAAGTTTCGCTGCTTTTGGTGAAGGCAACGGAAGCAGTTTGTATGAGCAGGTTATGCCTTGCCCAGGAGCTGGTGGTTGTCCCTCTAATGAATTAACGAGGTAATTAGTGGTAAACCTAAAAACAGGATGGATATTACTCAAATTTTAACTTATATTTCAATTGCATCTGCATTATTACCTATAATAGCAGCCATTATAAATTATAAATATTTAGATTATACTTTAAAAACAGCAGCTGTCTTTTTCATTATATCGGGCCTGTTTGATCTTTTATTATGGATAGTTAGCTATTTAATTAGGGTCTGCTGAGAAATAGATTTTATTTTGAAATATAAGGAGTTATGAGGAAATTAGTTGGATCAAGTACAAGGAAAAATGCAAAAAGGTTCAAAAAAGCGTGCATCAGCTCCAACTTTTGTCAGCCCGTCACAATTAGTACTGTCGGGATTTGAGACACCATTTTCTCAAAAGCTTATCCGGACGAACCGGTGGGTTATTTTAGGGGAAAGGCTTCCTTGGGACGGGCTTTGTAATGTTTATACCAGGCAGGCAGGGTTAAGCCATACCGGCAGGCCGCCGATCAGCCCGCGTGTTGTGATCGGTTCACTGATCATCAAGCATATGTGCAACCTGGATGACCGGGAAACGGTGGCCCAGATCGCTGAGAACATGTATATGCAGTACTTTTTGGGTTATTCAAGTTTCCATCCTGAACCGCCGTTTGATGCCTCGCTGTTTGTAGGGTTCCGCTCGCGTATGGGTCTGGAGCAGATCGGGGCTATCAATGAAAGGGTTTACGCCCTTTATCAGTCGATGATGTCAGACAAGGGGGCTGGGCCAGCTGCCGGGAAGAAAAGCGATGGTGGGGAAAATCATACAGATACCGGGCCGGAGCCTTGCGCAGGTCAGCCGGATGGTGACCGGGCCGAAGGCGGGCAGCAGGCCGCAGAAGCTGTAACGCATAAAGGGCGTGTGCTGTTGGATGCCACAGCTTGCCCGCAGGACATCGCCTATCCGACCGATCTGGGGCTATTGTCCGAATCCAGGGAAAAGGCGGAAGAGCTCATCGATGAGATTTATGACCGTGCGCTGCATGACCGGAAGCCCCGCACTTACAGGAAAGCAGCCCGGAAGGAGTTCCTGAAGATTGCCCAAAAGAAGGATAAATCAAAGGCAGCTATCCGAAAGGGGGTGGGCAAACAGCTCAGGGACCTGAGAAGTATCGGTCAGCTGCTGGATAAATATGACCGCTTCCCGCTCAATCCCCGTCAGCAAAAATACCTGATGGTCGTTCACACGCTTTGTCAGCAGCAAAGAAAGATGTTCGATGATAACAAACATACGGTGGAAGACCGTATCGTGAGCATTCATCAGCCTCATGTAAGGCCTATTGTCCGCGGTAAAGCCGCTGCCAAAGTGGAATTTGGCGCAAAGGTCCATGTTTCATTAGTGGACGGTTATGCTTTTTTAGATGAACTGGGCTGGGATGCCTTTAACGAGGGCAGCCATATGATGCAATATGTGCAAAAGTACCGGCAGCGTTTCGGCCATTACCCGCAGGAGATCCTGGCAGACCAGATCTACTGCACCAGGGAAAACAGAAAGATCCTGAAAGAAAAAGGGATAAAGCTTTTGGCAAAGCCCTTAGGGAGACCACCGGCAGTGAAAAAGGAACACGTAAGACCGGGAGAAAGGAATCCGATAGAAGGCAAATTCGGACAGGGCAAAACGGCTTACGGGCTGGACAACATCAAAGCCCGGCTGAAGGATACCTCAGAATCATGGATTGCCTGCATCTTCCTGGTGCTTAACCTGGTCAAACTGGCCGGGGCGGCACCCTATTGCCTGATTGTAAAGATACTGAACAAGTGTTTTTCAGCAACAGGGCAATTACTCACCGTATCGCAATTACAAACCAATGCTGTCATTATACGTCCCACTTCTTTTCTGAAATGCAAGCTTTGAGCTTTTGAGTTTTTCAGCAGACCCTAATTAAGTATAGAAATTTATTTCTAATTTACGTTGGCATGCTTAACAATGCGCCCCTGTTACATCTGTTTAATATCATTAGTATTGTGTTTTTTAGTAGCATTTATTATCGGGCTTTTCATGGAAAGCAGCTTAAAAACTTTACGGTTATTACATCCATCCTTACTTTGGCCACTATTATATTTTTTTCTATCAAAAACAGTATATGGACTTATCCTTCAACCTCTAACACAATTTTAAGCATATTTTTAATTCCGCTATCCCTACTTTATTTTTATCAATTACTCAATAGGCAGGAATTTGTTCACATAGAAAACCAGCCTTTGTTCTGGATCAATTCTGGTGTGCTGATATATTTTTCTATCAACATATTTTTATTTATGCTTTTTAATCGTCTGGGAGATAATTATAAAACTAGTTATTACATGATACAATCTGTAACCAATACTATTGCTAACCTTTTCTTTGCCATTGGATTATCTTGCAAACCACAGAAAATAACTTAACTTCTGTACTTATTGTAGGTACATTTGTTGTCGTTCTGCTGATTGTTTTTTTGTTCCTCTTCGTGATCATTTACCAGAGAAGGATGATCAAAGTCCAGGAAGAACGAAGAAAATTACAGAATGAAAAGCAAAATGACCTGCTGCATACCATTTTGGAAACGCAGGAGAGCGAGCGGAAGAGGCTTGCCGAAGACCTGCACGACAGCGTTGGACAGGTACTTTCGGCCGTCAAATTAAACCTGCATCGTTTGGATAAAACCTGCGCTGCCGACGAACAGACTATTCCTTTGTTAATAAGCAATACCCGAAATTTGATCGACGATTGTATTCAGGAAATCCGCAGCATTATCCAAAATGTAAGGCCACCGCTGTTAACTGATTTTGGATTAGTTGAAGCACTAAATGATCTGTGTATTAAAATACAACGGACAACCGGAATCGAGGTAACTTTTAAGCATGAAACAGAACAAGAAAGGTTTAGTGCTGAAATTGAAGTTACACTTTACCGTATTATGCAGGAACTTTTTGGCAACTCGATCAAACATGCCAATGCTTCTTTTATACACCTAAATCTATTAGTTCAGCACAACCAACTGTTGCTGACTTATCAGGATAATGGTTTGGGATTTGATATTTTGGGCAGTAAAAACGGTTCGGGTTTAAAGAATATACAAAGCCGAACGGATTTTATCAAAGGAAAAATCGAAATAAAATCCAAACCGGACGAAGGTATGTCGGCAGAAATAAAAATTAATTTAGTAAGTTGATTTTCAACCTTTAATATTAATTTTAAGGATAAAAATAGCACCATGTCTGTTATAAATTTAGCCATTGCCGATGATCATAAAATCTTTAGGGAAGGTTTAAAAGCGACGCTGGAAGATTGTGCCGATTTAAACATTTTGTTTGAAGCCGGAAACGGGATTGAACTGGTTAAACAATTAGCTTTTAAAAACCCGGACGTAATTTTGATGGATATTAAAATGCCGGAAATGGATGGTATGCAAGCAACGGCTTACATTCAGCAAAACTTTAGTCACGTTAAAGTGCTGGCTTTGTCAATGTTTAACGAGGATAAATACATTCTGGATATGATGAAGGCTGGTGCCAGCGGCTACCTGCTTAAAAACGCCGAACCGCAGGAAATTATAGATGCAGTTTTTATGGTGCATAAAAAAGGCTATTATTTTAACGAGCACCTTTCCATTACGCTGGTAAAGCAATTTATGGGG
>JAABUQ010006601.1_pt1 | contig 17458 bp, 14 predicted proteins | sample 5560001 | NCBI WGS metagenome assembly JAABUQ01 (sample SAMN10711888, study PRJNA513371) | rock metagenome | isolation source: Antarctica rocks | place: Antarctica: Victoria Land, Finger Mt nord | collected 2015-12-18
GGACCGACGAAGTCCAGCACCGCTGCCAAACCATCCTCCAAACCAAAGCCGACGTCTACACCAGTGCTGTCGACGCGATCCTTCAGTCTTCCACCCATGTAGATCCCACCTTGGCTTTGGTTTAGGCAAGCCAGGAGGGCACGTGGCGAGATCGTCCGCAGGCCAAGCCAGTCCAGGGCGGCCGCCATTGGCGGCGCTAGTGCGCTCACGACATGCAACCCCCGCGGCGCGGGCGCAGCGACGCACCCACGTCACTGTTGTGGTCGGATCGACAGGGTGCTATGCCAGCTCAGAAATTAGTACGGCGACACCGTTGGGACGATCTTGCCGCAGGCCTGAAGCACGAAGCGCTGTGGGTTCGGGGCCGTTGGCGGGGGCGACAGCGGCTGCGTGTCCAGACGAACGGACATCGTCCCCAGCGCGCTCAGCGGGGCGTACTGCGGACCGGTGCGAACAGACGACAAGACCGACCTGCCGCCGCCGGCCGGGGTGGCCCACGGCCCGACGAGCATCTGCGCGAACGACAGCGAATTGTTGGTGGGCAGACACGCCTTGGGGCTGGTGGGGACCGATCCCGTGTCGTAGAACAACGAGTAGTAGGTCTGGAGCGGGTTGAGCCCGGTGGCGCTGCCGCTCACCGTCAGCGAAATGCCAAGGTCGATGATGGTGGCGCTAGCGGAGATCGTGCCGCCGTTGACAGGCGCCAGCGTGACGGCTCCCTGTTGGGGGTTGGTGGCCGACGCGGCCATGGCCGCGATGGTACGTGTCAAGAGTATGACCACGCCCACGATCAGGGTGAGGAGTAAGCCAGCCTTCTTCACAAGAGCTCCCAGCGCAACAGGAACGTCGTCACCAGTCACCATCGGCCGTTCGTGGCGGCGACAAGTTCTTAAGTCCAGGTCATAGGCGCACCGAGGCGACGTCGCGTGTGTTTCTACGAGGGCGGCCCTCGTCTTTCCCAAGGCCGATGGATGGCTGCGCGCGGAAAAACGGGCAGCCAGTCGAAAGTGTCAGGCCGCGCCGAGCGACGACGGTGAAAGTCAGGCCAAAGGCGGCTGAAAGAAATCCTAAAGTCCGCCTCGCTTTGGACCGTCCCTGTTCTGACACTCACCAGCGGGTCAGCAAGCCTGGTGTGGGAGCTCGGTCCCCACTGAGGTGGATCACGGGGCCACCGTACTGGTCGGTCGCCGTCTCCAGGCAGTGATGTCGGCCCGGTGACAGGAGTCCTACTTCAAGCGTTAACACAAACGAGTAGTAGCGCACCTATCGCGGCAGCTGTCGGATCGGTAGCGTCAACGGCTGTCGGGCTGAAAGCAACACTGACGGCGCTGGTGCGCACGGCAGGCCTGACGCTCTGGGAGGGCGGGATGTTGATCTACCGCGGGCCGCTGGCACGCGCCGCGCGCCGCTGCGCATGGCTTTTTTTGTTCCTTGTTGGCATCATTGCCGCCAGTTTGCTGGGCCAGGCGCCGATGCCCGCCATGGCCGACACCACAACGAAGGTCGTGTGCCCGCCGGCGGCAAGAACCGGGTGGAGTGCAACCGCGACGAGCTCGGGAGACCCGTGTCAAAGCAAGCTGTACGTTCGGACGACTTTGTCTGGGGCTGCCCCGGCGAGCGTCGATTACACGTTCGCCGGGCTTACGGCCCCGAGTTACCACGTGTGGGTTTGGGTCGGGCACACATACGCGAATGCTGGCAACGTCCATTACCACGTGGATGCCCACAACTTCTCTCACGGCGGCTACGTCGATCAGGAGCGTTACACCGACCGTTGGGTGCAGCTCAGCGACTACGGCGCGGTTGCCTTCTCGCCTGAGTCCGGCAAGATCCACGTCAGTGTCGACAATACGGATGCGAGCGCAGCGAATCGGGGCTGCGCCTCGGGCAACGGCACCTGCTACGTGTCGGCCGACGCCATGGCCGTCTCGACCGACGGCCCGCCCGGCACGCCGCCGCCTACGACGCTGAACGATTACCCGTGGAATGGCCTGCGGGCCGGCGGTGATCCGTGGGGCATGGGGTACGGCGAGTGTGTCTCCTACGCCGCGTGGAAGATCTACGAGAACAAGGGTGGCAAACAGCATCCACCCTTCGTGCCTGACGCCGGCTGGCGGCCAACAGACGCGGGCATCAGTCCCGTGACATACTACTGGGGCAACTCCGACGCCTGGGCTGCCAGCGCCCGCCAGCGCGGCATTCCCGTCGACAGCGCTCCCCGCGTCGGCGATATTGCCCAGTGGGGTGACATTCCAGGCACATTTGCGATCGGCCACGTTGCCTACGTGTACGCGGTCAACGGCGATGGCTCCATCGAGCTAGCCCAGTACAACCTGCGCTTGAACCAGCAGTTCTCAACGCTACACATGCCGCGCGGCGGGGCGTACGACACCAGCTTTGGCCTGGGGCGTTTCTTCGTTCCGTTCCCGCAAAACTTCATCCACGCTGGCGACTGAGCGCGTCAGCGCGAACGCTGGCTCCGGCGATGGGCCGGAGCCAGTCTTCGTTTGCTCACGCATCAGACTGGCACGCAACAACCCTGCGACTGGAGGTTGGTGCGCTTATGACCTGAAGCACATTGACAGCCTGCATTGGCTAGCGCCGTCCGCGCCGCCGCGGGCGACGTCTTACCATCGTCCCAAGTACCTAACCATTGTGTGGACCGGCGTGCCCGCTCGATCCGAAAGGACGTAGATCCTGTGCCTCTTCTCGCAGCTCGAAAATCGGTCATACCCTGGTTGCACCGACTAACCCAGTCTCGCCGCTCCGTCCGCCTGGCTCTTACCATCCTGGCTAGCCTCGCCGTCATGGTGCCCGCGGGCACGGGCATTGCGGCCGCGGCTCCTAGCGCCAATTCACCGCAATGCGGACAGATGACCGGATCTCTCAGCGCGCCAGACGCCACGCACGTGCAAGCCAGCCTCTCCTGGCACGTGGCTGACGTGTCCCGTTCGTGGGGAGACAAAGTCCTTTACACTATTGCCCTCGGCACACCGGTCACGACGACCCTGTACGACAGCGGGACGTACAAGCCCGGCACCATCTTTTATGGCTGGAGCCCCGGCCATACGTTTCTGCTCCCGTCACACTCAGGGAGTTTTCAGGCCTCTGCCCACGTCACCGCCGAAGTCGACGGGTTCGATACGAATACACGTAGTTATTTGACCTGTAAGTACGACTTCTATACGTCCACGACGGTACCGGCCCCCACGCCAACGAGCTACGCGGCGACGACAGGGCCGAACTGCACGCAGAACGGCAGCCAGGGCGTCGTCGTCTCGACGCCGGACAACACCTGGTACCCGACCTCGCAGGGCGGTCTGGTTGGCAGCGGCTGCAACGGCCAGTACCTGTGGACCCACTCCAACGGCAACACGGCCTCGGGCGACACCGTCAAGTGGTGGTTCCACACCGGCCTCGCCTCGAGCGCCACCTGTGATGTGCAGGTGTACGTTCCCGCGACCAGCTCGATCGTCGCCACGGCCCACCCGGCGTACTACGCGATGTACGACAACAACGGCAACACCCACGTGGGTGGCTTCACCGTCGACCAGCTGAAGGTCAACGGCTGGCAGGACATGGGGCGCTGGCCGGCTGCTGGCGGGTCCATCTCCGTCGTGTTGGACGACCGCGGCCCCACCGGCTACGGCGTGGCTGCTGACGCCGTCCGCGTGAGCTGCTCCTCCTAGCGAGCAAGACGGCGCCCGCCCTGGTACGGCACTCGTGAGCGGGTGTGCCCGACGTTTGTAGCACGTCGCGACGCCCTGACGTGGCGGCAGCAGCCGGCACGCTCCCGCCCCGGGCGCAACCCTCACGTGGCGGGAGCAGCCGCCACGCTTTCGCCCCAGGGCTACGCCCGGCCTCTCCCAGCGGGAGAGGCGGAACGGACAGCCTCTCCTAGTCTGCGAGACGTGGCAGAAGCTCCCTCTCCCTCTGGGAGAGGTTGGGGTGAGGGTACCGGCGACGCGTACAAACGCTGGGCACACCCCTCGTGAGCCGTACCAGGGCGGCGACGTCCGGCCGGGCGTATCATGCGTGGGCCCTGGGCCTGGCAGCAGTCAGGAGCAGGCTCTTCTACAAGCTCGATCTCATGGTCTACATACCGTTCCAGCGCTCAGCTGACGGCTGAAAGCTGACGGCTAGCATGCGCTACCGGCTGCTCGGGCGCTCGGGCATGAGCGTCTCCGTCCTCAGCCTCGGGACCGTCTTCTACGGGACCCAGGTGCCGGCTGCCGACGCGGTCCCCATCATCCACGCCGCTCTCGACCGCGGCGTCAACTTCGTCGACACAGCGGAGATCTACACCCGCCCGGACTACGGCGCCGCCGAGACGGTTCTCGGCCAGGCGCTGGGGTCGCGGCGGCACGACGTCGTCCTGGCGACCAAGAAGCGCTACGACCCGGCCCAGTTCCGGACCGGGACGCCGGCCGACCACGGCCTGTCGCGGCGGCACATCGTCGCCGCGATCGAAGGCAGCCTGCGCCGACTGCGCACCGACTACGTCGACCTGTACTACCCGCACCACGTCGATCCGGACGTCGCTCTGGAGGAGACACTGCGCGCCTTCGACGACCTCCTGCGCGCCGGCAAAGTGCGGGCTATCGGCCTGTCCAACTACCCGGCGTGGCTGACCGTCGAGGCGCTCTGGATCGCCGACCGCCGGAGCTTCGCGCCGGTCGTCTGCGTCCAGACGCTGTACAACCTGCTGGACCGCTCGCTGGAGCGGGAGCTCGGCCCGGCCTGCGCCCGGCACGGCGTGGCGCTGGTCCCGTACAGCCCGCTCGCCGGCGGGGTGCTCACCGCCAAGTACGGCGCCCAGGCGGCGCCTGCCGCGCTGTCGCGGAACCGGGCAGCCGTCGTCGGCCACACGCGGGACGGTCGGCCGAGCCACATTCCTCTGCTGAACGAGCGCACCCTGGCCGCGGCGGACCGCCTGGCCGCTGTGGTGGGCGACCTCGGCCTCACGCCGAGCCAGGCGGCGCTCGCCTGGACCGTGCACCAGCCAGGCGTCGCGTCGGTCATCATGGGCGCCAGCAGCGTGGCGCAGCTCGCGGAGAACCTGGCCGCTGCCGACGTTGCCCTTGACGGCGAGGCGCAGCGCCGGCTGGAGGCGGCGGTCGACGGCATGGCCCCGCCTCCAGCTCCTGGTGCCGGGTCTCCTCGGTAACCTGGGCCAGTGCAGGGGGAAAAGGGAGGACGCGCGACGCCTCGCCATGAGAAACTAAGCGCCACGGTCTTCCCGTCCACCGATTGCCCATGAGCCGTTCCGTTGCGAGAGCCGCGGGTCGCGCGGCGCCCGCCCGCGCCCGCAGTCGTGTGCCATCGCGGGTGGCCGCGCCGCCGCGGCTGGCGCTGACGTGGCGGTCGCTGGTGCTGCTGGTGGTCCCGCCCACGCTCGTCGTCGCGGTGATCCTGGCGGTCTTCGGCCCGGGCTACGTGCTGGACACGCCCCAGCCGGAACCCCAGCCGAGCGATGCCATCGTGGTGATCAGCGGCGACGAGGCGATGGCGCGCTTCCAGGAGGGGGTGCGCCTCTACCGGGCCGGCCTGGGCCGCAGCCTGGTGTTCTCCGGCGCGGCCCGCGACAACGGCACCAGCAACGCCGACGTCATGCACGACATGGCCATCGCAGCGGGCGTACCGCCGAGCGCGATCGTCGAGGACCCGCTTGGCGAGGACACCTGGGGCAACGCCGTGTACACCCGCGGCCTGCTCGAACAGCGCGGCGCCCGCAGCGCCATCCTGGTGACGTCGCCGTACCACGCCCGTCGGGCGAAGCTCACCTTCGACGCCGCGTACAAGGGCAGCGGTATCGGGCTGGCGGTCCACTCGGCCCCGGACGGCGAGTGGCGCAAGCTCTCGTGGTGGCGCGACGCCGAGACGCGCCGGCTGACCTTCTCGGAGCTCCAGAAGCTGGCCTACATCGCCGTGACCGGCCAGTACCACTGAGCCCCGCTATCACCGCTTTCACCAATTTCACCATTTCACTGAAGGTCAGCCGGGCCCATAGCCGGTCAGCTCCACGTAGCCCTGGCCCAGTGGGCTGCCGTCTTCGCCCGCTAGCGAGACGGCGCCTTCCCAGTAGACAGGGACGTTGGCCGTCAGGTCGGCGTGGCCCGGGAAGTAGAGCTCCTGGTCGGAGACCTGCGGCGTGACCACCAGCCGCGGCGGGCCGGCCGCGAACGTGAGGCGCCAGCCGGACGGGTAGGTGGCGCGCGTGTGCGGGCTGGTCCAGTGGCCGGTGGCCTCGGCGACGACTGCGCCCGGGCCGAGGTCGCGCACCGTGCCGTCCGCCAGCACCCGGGTGCCGTAGACGCCCGTCGTCTCGCCGTTGGCGCTGCGCAGCACGTACAGCATGAGCTCCGTGTTGTCGTTCAGCTGCAGGCTGTACCAGTCCCAGCCGCCGCCGGCGACCACGAAGTTGCCCCACTGGTGGTCCATCCAGGCCTGGCCGGACACGGACTGCCAGGCGTCGCCGCCTGACCGCAGCTCGCCCGAGACGGCCAGGCGGGTGCGCGAGTAGTAGTACGAGCCGCCCGGCGGCCCGTAGTCGATGTACCCGCCGTTGTGGAGGGCCGGCGGCTTGAGGTCGCGCAGGTGGAGGCGGAGGCTGTACGGCTGCTCGGCGCCCGGGCCGGCGTCCATAGCGGCCGCGATACTGTCGTCCCCGCCCCCAGTGGTCGGCTGCGTCAGACGCCACCCCTGCACGTCAAGGTCGAAGCCGGTCTGCGGGTCGCCCGAGACCACGTGCGCCTGGTGGCTGAAGGTCTGGCCGGCGACGTCGGTGACCGCGAAGTGCGCCAGGTAGCCGGCTGGCGCGCCGCTGCGCCGGACCTGGAAGATGGTGAACTCGAAGCCGTACTCCCGCGCCTCGGCCGGGGTGCGCAGGTGGCCCGTGTAGTACCACCACTCCATCAGCACGTCGTGTGCGCCCGCGTCCTGGGGGAGCTGCACCGGCGGGACCACTGTTGGCGTCGGCGCTGGCGCCGGCGGCAGTGGCGCGGTCGGCCGACCACAGGCGCTGAGAGGCAGAAGAAGCAGCACCAGCAGGGCCAGGAGACGGGCGCTACGGGGCATGGAGCCCTCCCATCGGCAGGCGGCGTCTGACCCAGCCGGGCGCCCACCAGTTCCAGTCGCCGAGCAGCCGCATGGTGGCCGGCACCAGCAGGGCGCGGACGAGTGTGGCGTCGACGAACACGGCGATCGCCGTCCCCAGGCCGAGGGCCTTGATGAGCACGATGTCGGCGGCGACGAACGACAGGCTGACCAGCACCACGATGCCGGCGGCGCTGGTGATGATGCGGCCGGACTGCTCGAGGCCCAGGGCGACGCTGGCGCGGTTGTCCAGGCCGGCGTCGTGCGCCTCCTTGATGCGGGACAGCAGGAACACCTCGTAGTCCATCGACAGGCCGAACAGGACGCAGAACATGAGGATGGGCAGCGACGCTTCGACGAAACCGAGCGGGGTGAAGCGCAGCGGGCCCGACAGCGCGCCCTCCTGGAAGACGACCACCAATGCGCCGTAGCTCGCCAGAATAGACAGGACGTTCATCACGATCGCCTTGGCGGGGATGACCACGGAGCGGAAGGTGACCAGCAGCACCAGGTAGATGACGGCCACCACGAGCAGGGCGGCCCGTGGGAACTGCTCGTACAGGCGATCGGCATAGTCCACGACCCCGGCCGTCCCGCCGGCGACCAGCAGGGAGAAGCCGGCGGGCGGCGGGGTAGCCCGAATAGCGCGCACGAGGTCCTTCGCCTGCACCGCGGTCTGGCCGTAGCGACCGACCGCCGTGACCACCACCACGTCGTCCCGCACGGTGGCGTGGGCGACCGCGCGGGCGAAGGGGTCGGCGATCCGCTCGGGGTCCGCGTACAGCAGCTGGTACTGCGCCAGGGTCAGGCGCGGGTCGAGACTGACGATGCTCTCCACGCCCGTCACCCGCGGGTCGGCGGCGACCTGCCGGGCGAAGGAGTAGAGGGACGCGACGCGCTCCGGCGTGAGCGCGGAGCCGCCGGTCGACTGGAAGACCATGAGCACGGGCGAGAGCTCGCCCTCGCCCCAGTGCTCGCGCAGGAGGTCGAAGCCGCGCCGCGACTGGACGTCGGTTGGCAAGATGGAGGCGTCCGGCGCGCCCAGCTGCACCCGCAGAAAGGGCAGGCCCAGGCCCACCAGCAGCACCAGGAGGGGCACCAGGGTCGCCCACGGGCGCGCCATCACAGCGTGGGCCAGGCGGCCCCACAGGCCTGCCCGAGCCGGGTCGGCCGCGCCCGGCCGGCGCAGCCGCCGTACCGGCAAGGCGTCGATCCGCGGCCCGAGCACCGCCAGGACGGGCGGCAGCAGGGTGAGGGCCGCCAGCACGCTCACGGCGACGACGAGCGAGCCGGCGACGCCGAGGGAGCGCAGCGCGCTGATGTCGAACAGCAGCATGGCGAGCATGCCGACGCAGACTGTCAGGCCGGAGAACAGGACGGCGCGACCCGCGGTGGCGACCGACCAGGCGACGGCGTCCTCGACGGAGCGGCCGCGCGCCATCTCCTCGCGGAAGCGGCTGACGATGAACAGGGAGTAGTCGATCCCTAGGCCGAGCCCGAGCATGGTGGTCAGGTTGAGCGCGAAGATGGACTGCTCCGAGACCCGGCTGACGCCGACCAGCGCGGCCAGCGTGACGACGACGGAGGCGCCGCCGACCAGGCCCGGGACGGCTCCCGCGACGACCGACCCGAAGACGAAGAGCAGCGCGATGGCGGCGAAGGGGAAGGAGATGAGCTCGGCGCGGCGCAGGTCGCGCTCGGTGACGTCGTAGATGTCCTGGTAGAAGATGGCTGGGCCGGTGAGCGTGACCTGGAGGTCGGTGCGCTGGAGCGCCTGGGTGATGAGCGTGGGGACGTCGCGCGACTCCTCGGCGGCGGAGCGGATGGCGATGGTGGCGTAGGCGGCGCGACCGTCCGGGGCGATCTGGCGCGGGTCGTCGGTGGGGGTGGTGACGTGGTCGATGACGTCCAGGCGGCGCACGCCGGCCAGGGAGGCATCGACCTGGGCGAGAAAGCGGGGGTCGGTCGCGGCGAGCCCGCCGGCGCCGTCCTGGTAGACGGCGTAGACCATGAGCGAGCTGGCCTGGAAGCGTTGGGCGAGCAGGGAGCCGGCGCGGGCGGCCTCGAGGTCGCTGCTGCTGAAGCCGCCGGCGGAGAGGGCGCGGAAGACGCCCGGGGCGATTGGCACGGCGGCGATCAGGACGAGCAGCCAGGCGCCGAGCACGGGCCAGCGCCAGCGGTACAACCAGCACCCGAACCGGAGGGACATGCGGTGACAAGCTATCAGCAATCAGCCGTCAGCTATCAGCTATCGGGCGGACGAGCCGTCACCGTAGACTGCTCCAAAATGTTCGGGCCTGGCCGCCGCCTCGTCCTCCGGTTCCTGCCGCTCCCGCTCGCCCTCGCCCTCCTCCTGGGCTGCGGGCGGCCGGCCGATCGACCCGCCCGCGGCGCGGCGCCCGGCGGCAGCGGCGACGCGCCCACCTCCGCCGTGCCGCCAACGCTGGCTGTCAGCGACGACCGCCTCCGCCCGCCACTGATCCTGTCCCCCGGCCCGGAGCCGGTCCCAAGTCCGGCCGAGGCCGCGCCCAACGTGGTCCCTGACGTGAGTCCGAGCCCGAGCCCAAGCCCAAACCCAGCCGTCGCCGCGTCGTCGGCGGCCTCGCCAGCCGCCAGCGTGCTGCCGCCAATCGTGCGCACTATCACGCCCGCCGACGGCACCAGCGCACCCGCCGGTGCCCCCGTCGTCGTCTCGGCGGTGCTCGTCGGGCGCGGCACGGATCTCGCCGACGCTGTCCTGACGATCGATGGCGTCGCCATCGGCGCAGTCGACCAGCAATCGCCGCGGCAATGGACCATCCGCGCGTCGCAGCTTCTGCCCCCGGGCCAGCACACCGCCCGGGTGATAGTCAACGACGCCGGCGGCGGGCGCGGCGGCTTCACCTGGCGCTTCACCGTCGGCGGCGGAGAGGACGCGGTCCCCAAACCGCGGCCGTCGCCCGCTCCGTGAGCGTGAGCGTGAGCGTGAGCGTCGTGCCGGTCCAGCCCAGGCGCGTCGGCGTGCTCGGCGGTGGGGCGCTTGGCCTGGCCGCGGCGTTGCGTTTGGCTCAGGCCGGCTGGCAGGTCACCCTGTTCGAACGGGAGCCCCAGCTCGGCGGGCTGGCGGCAGGGTTCAGCGTCGGGCCGAGCGCGCTGGAGAAGTTCTACCACCACATCTTCCGTACCGACACCACGGCCATCCGCTTCATCCAGGAGCTCGGCCTCCGCGACCGTTTGCTGTGGGGGACGCCCAATACCAGCGTCCTCTACCGCGGGCGGACCGCCAGCCTGAGCACGGCGCGCGACGTCCTCCGCTACCCGTTCCTGCCGCCATTGGACCGGGTCCGCCTCGGCGCCGGCATCGCCCTGCTCAAGGCCATCCCGGACGAGCGCGTCTTCGCCGGCCAGACCGCCGCCGCCTGGATCCGCCGCGTCATGGGCCAGCGGGTCTACGACGTCCAGTGGGGGCCGCTGCTGCGCGGCAAGTTTGGCGACCGCGCCGAGGACATAGCGATGAGCTGGTTCTGGAGCCGCGTCCACGAGCGGACGGTGAGCCTCGGCTACGTCCGGGGCGGCTTCCAGCAGCTGTACGACGCTCTGGGCGCCCGCATCCAGTCCTCAGGTGGCCGCGTGCTGACGGGCACCCCCGTCACGCGGATCTACGCGACCGGCGACGGCATCATTCTGGAGACCGACGGAGGCGAGCCCCACCACGTGGAGCGGCTGCTGGTCACGCTGCCGTCCCGCCTGTTCGCCCGTCTGGCCACAGACCTGCCCGCCAGCTTCGTCGAGCGCTTTCCGGGACCCGAGCACTACGGCGCCCACGTCGCCATCCTGGCGCTGGATCGGCCGCTCACACGCGGGGTCTACTGGCTCAACATCAACGACCGCGACTTCCCGTTCCTGGCGCTGGTCGAGCACACGAGCTTCCTGCCAGCCGCCGACTACGGTGGCGCGCACCTGGTGTACCTGGGGAACTACCTGCCGATGGACCACCCGCTGTTCCGAGCCACCGACGAGGAGATCTTGGCCCGCTACGTAGCAGCGGTCCAGCGCATCGTGCCGACGTTCGCGCCGGGCTGGGTGCGGCAGAGCTGGGTGTTCAAGGCGCCGTTCGCCCAGCCGATCGTCACGACCGACTATCTGGACAGGCTGCCCCCGCACCGCACGCCCCTGCCCGGGGTGTACCTGGCGAACATGGCGCACGTGTACCCGCAGGATCGCGGCCAGAACTACAGCTTGCGGCTGGGCGAGCGCATGGCCCGGATGATCGCGGACGACTGGGCTCGCCTGAGCGCGTAGCGCGAACAAAAGGAAGGGCCTAAGTGGCAGGTGGAGCTCAGATGACGAGAAACAAGCAAGACTTAAGCCTTGAGACCACCTGCTTAGGGTAACGTTCGCCCGGCCCCGCTCGTTTGCAGGGGAGCGCTCGGACGACGACGGCGCCCGCGCACCGCGGCCCGCCGCGGCTGGCGCAGCTCAATCCCCCAGCGAGAGGAGGCGTTGCGTTCGCGATGCCGTACCCTGAGACCTGTCCCGAATGCGCCGGCCCTTTCCGCAACACCGGGACCCACTTCACGGCGCGCCGCAACGAGGTCGGCCGTAAGGTGATGCTCGAGCTTGGCTGCCAGAACGTCAGCCGCCGGTTCTGGTGGGACTTCACCCAGGGGAAGCTCGCGGGCGGCGACGGGCGCAACGGTGCCACCCGTGACCTCGTGGCCGCCCAGCCAGCCGCGGCCACGGTCACGGCCACAGTGGGGACGAGCGGGACCAACGGCCACGTCGTCCACGAGGATGCGCCGCCGCCGGCGCCGTCGGCTCTGGCGTCGCCTGCCACGTCACCTCCGCCATCAACCCTGGCGGTGGCCGCCGAGCCCGTCGAGCCGGCCGCTCCGGACGTCGCGCCTGGCCCGGTGATCGAGTCGGCCGAGGAGGCCGGGATCATGCAGCGGATGCCTGAGCCCCTGGGCGGTGCCAGGGCCACGTTCCTGAGGCAGCTGGAGCTGGACCTTCTCATGCTGCGCCAGATGCGGGGCTGGCTGTTGTCCGAGGACGCGCGGCGCGCCGCCGAGGTGGCGGCCGGTGCCACCGAGGCGGCGTACGAGCGGCTGGCCATCGCGCTGTTCGGCAGCACGTTGGCCGAGTTGCTGGGCCCGAACGTCCCGAGCGCCGCCCCCACTCCCTCCGTCTCCGCCGAAGAGCGGCTGGAGCAGCAGCGGGAGAAGGCGCGGATTCGGGCCCGCCAGCGTCGAGCCGCGCTGAAGCGCGCCAGCGAGAGCTGAGCCGCCCAGCGGAGGGGTACCATCTGCGTGCATGACCCCCGTCCAGTCTGAGGCTCAGGCTCGCGCCGACGCCCGCACAGGTACAGTCAATGGCGAGTCGCCGACGGGCGACTTCCGGTTCGTCGGCAAGCGCACGCTTCGTGGCGACGGTCCCGAGCGGCTGACCGGGCAGATCCGGTTCACCGCGGACCTCAACCTGCCGGGTGCGCTGTACGCGCGTCTGGTACGCAGCCCGTACGCGTCGGCCCGCATCGTCTCAGTGGACGCGGGCGCTGCGCGCGCCGTGCCCGGGGTCAGCCACGTCCTGACCGCGCGCGATCTGCCCGTCCCGGACATCGCCGCCGCCGTCGACAAGCGCCGCATCCTGTTGGCGCTGGACCGCGTGCTGTACGCCGGCCAGCCGGTGGCGGTGGTGCTGGGCGAGACGGCGGCGGCCGCCGACGACGGCGCGGCGCTGGTCGAGGTGGAGTACCAGGCCGCCCAGCCGGTCGTGGACGTGCTCGCCGCCATGGCGAGCGATGCCCCCGTGGTGCGCGCCCGGCGCGAGGTGGACGCCGAGGAGCTCGGCATGCACGGCGCGGCGCCCCAGGCCGAGCAGGAGACGGACGAGCCGCAGGCGCCGAACGTGGCCAGCCGCACGCGGCTGGCCCGGGGCGACGTCGAGCAGGGCTTCGCCGAGGCGGACCTGGTGCTCGAACGCGAGTTCCGGACGAACTGGGTGCACCAGGGCTACATCGAGCCGCAGAGCTGCGCCGCGTCCATCGACCCCCTGGGCAACCTCACCGTCTACGCCTGCACCCAGGCGCTGTTCCACACCCGCTCCGAGGTAGCCCGGACCCTCGGGCTCGCGGACCACCAGGTGAAGCTCCAGGCCATGCCCGTCGGCGGCGGCTTCGGCGGCAAGTTCGGCCTGCTCGAGCCGACGTGCGCCGCGCTCGCCAGGGCGACCGGCCGACCGGTGTTCCTGGTGTACTCGCGCATGGACGAGTTTGTCGCTGCCGATCCGGCGCCGCGGTCAGTGCTGTCGCTCAAAGTGGGCGCCAGGTCTGATGGCACGCTGACGACGCTCAAGGCGCGGCTGATCTTCGACGCCGGCTGCAATCCCGGGGCCCCGGTCGGCATCGCCGCCATCCTGATGGGCTCCTTCTACCGCTGGCAGCACGTGCTGCTCGAAGGCGCCGAAGTCCTGACGAACAAGACCGGGACCGGGGCCTACCGGGCGCCAGGCGCGCCGCAGGCGGCCTTCGCTATCGAGAGCACAGTGGACGACGTCGCCGAGGCGCTCGGCATGGACCCACTCGAGCTGCGGCGGAAGAACGCGGTGCAAGAGGGGGACGTGCGCGCCGACGGTTCGCGTTGGCCGCGGATCGGGCTGCTGCAGTGCCTGGAGCGCGCCGAGCCCATCTACCGCGCTGAGCGCGCCGCCGCTGGGCCCGGCGAAGGCGTCGGCATCGCTCTCGGCGGCTGGCCGGGGGGTATCGAGCCGGCCGCCGCCGCCTGCCGGCTCAACGCTGACGGCTCGCTCCAGATCTCGCTCGGGTCGGTCGACCTGACCGGGACGAACACCACCTTCGCCATGGTCGCCGCTGAGGCGTTCGGCCTTGACGACCCGTCCCAGGTGCGCATCAGCTCGGTCGACACCGACGCCGCGCCGTACGCCGGCGCCTCAGGCGGGAGCAAGATCACGTACACGGTGGGGCCGGCGGTTCTGCAGGCGGCGCAGGACGCGCGCCAGCAGGTGCTGCGCGTCGCGGCCGCCGAGCTGGAGGCGTCGGTCGACGACCTGGAGATCGTCAGCGGCCGGGTCCAGGTGCGCGGTGTGCCGGGCAAGGCGAAGACTCTGGCCGAGATCTACACGTTGAGCGCCTCATTTGGCGCCAAGCACGCGCCGGTCCAGGGGCAGGGCCGAACGGCCGTCACCGATCGCAGCCCGGGCATGGCGGTCCACGTGGTCCGCGTGCACGTGGACCGCGAGACCGGCCGCGTCACCCCGGTCCGCTACGTGGCCGTGCAGGACGTGGGGCGGGCGATCAATCCGGCGACTGTCGAGAGCCAGATCCATGGCGGCAGCGCCCAGGCCGTCGGCTGGGGGCTGCTGGAGCAGATCGTGTTCGGCGAGGACGGATCGGCGGTGACCGCCAGCCTCATGGACTACCCGCTGCCGAAGTCGACGCAGGTGCCAGACCTCGAGGCCGTCCTGGTGGAGGTGCCGTCGATCGCCGGGCCGTACGGGGCCAAGGGCGTGGGCGAGCCGCCGGTGGTGCCGGGCGCGGCGGCGCTGGCGAACGCGGTCAAGGCGGCCTCGGGCGCTCGCGTCACCGAGATGCCGCTCACAGCGGAGCGGGTTAGGCGGGCGCTGGGAGAGCTCTGACAGCTGGAGACACTGCCAATAGGTCTACAGCGCGGTCAGGGGCTGCTCGCGCTCGGCGCGGTAGGCGGCCAAGCTGTCTGCGCTCGCCTGAAGCGGGGCCGGGTCGGCGCCCGACTTGCTGGCGTAGTCGTCCAGCGCCGCCAGGCCGTGGTCCAGGTGCTCCAGGGCGAGCAGGTAGGCACGGCCGGCCGCGGCGGACCGCGGCGGCACCGGTAGCGAGCGCACCCGGTCTGTCATCCGGTCGACGTCGCTGCGGAACTGGTCAAGACGGTGCCGCGCGTCCTGCCAGCGGCCCGCCGCGCCGACCGCGGGTAGCTCCTCGGTCCGCCAGCGGTCGGCGTCGTTCACGGTGCCCTGGAAGTCGGCGTCCATCTGGCGCAGCTCCTTGGCGTAGGCGCGCTGCCACAGGTCGTCCGTGTGCATCTGGTCGGCCGCGTCGATGGCGAGCAGCCCGCCGGTCTCCGGCACGCGCTCCAGGACGCGGTTGGCCCGGTACGCCACGAGGGCCAGCCCGGCGTGGTCGCGCGTCAGGGCGGCGAGCACCTCCAGCTCGCTCTCGACAGCCATCGCCTCCTGGTAGGCTGACGCGTCAGCTTCTTCGAAGAAGGTGCCGCGCAGGCGGGATGTGCGCACGAGGGGAGCGAAGGCGTCGATTCCGGCCGCGGCCGCGTCGCCAAAGTCGCCAAGCACACGGTCCTCGGAGCCCGGAGCATCGATGGGCGCGCTCATCTCCCTGGCGACCGCCGTGACGCTCGGCTGGGCGGCGACAAACACGTCGGCCACGCTGCGCTCGTACAGGAGCTGGACACCGTAACGGGTCGCCGTGGCAAGGCCGGCCGCCGCCAGGATGGTGGCGATGAAGAGCCAGCTGATGGGATCGCGCAGCACCCGGCGGCGCTTACCTCGCGCTCGTGCCGACGCTGCTGGCAGTGGCGGCCGCGGGCAGGACGCTCTCGCCCACGTCCCACGGGTAGACGATCCAGGCGTCGGTCTCGTCCACGAAGAAGTCCGGGCGCGCCCCGGAGAAGCTGGACCGAGCCGGCTTGAAGTGGAGCACCGCCGTCTCGGGCCGGCCGCTGGCGTCCAGCACGCGCTCCCTGACGGCCATGATGGTGCGCCCCGAGTCCCAGACGTCGTCCACGATCAGCACCCGCTTTCCGTTCAGCAGGGGGTCGGCCGGGAACTGCAGAAAGATGGGCTTGTCGAGGGTGCGTTCGACGTCGGTGTAGAACATCACGGCGGCGACGAGGATGTTGCGGACGTTGAGCCGCTCGCTGACGATGCAGGCCGGCACCATCCCGCCGCGGGTGATGACGAGCATGACGTCGTAGTCGCCGGGCAGGCTGTCGGCGAGCCGGATGGACAGCTCTTCGATCTGCGTCCAGGTGAGGTGCTGCTTGTTCATCGTCCCAGCTGCTCAGAGCTTGGAGCTCAGAACTCAGTATACGGAGGCTCGGCGCCCGACCCACGGCCGCCAGCCAGCGACGTCGCCGTGCATGCCGGCGGCGACCAGCCGCGGCGGGAACCGGGCCAGCAGCGACACCACGATGCGCCAGTTCCGGTCGCCGTAGCGGGCGAAGCGGCGATTGAGCCAGTAGGCGATGGCCATCTCGCGGCCGTACTGAGCGTGCCAGGCGCGCCCGTAGGCCGCCAGCAGGGACGGGTCGCGCGCCCGGGCGGCCGCGGCCGCGACCTCGCCCGCGAGCCGTCCCGCCCGTATGGCGTAGCGTATGCCTTCGCCAACGAGCGGCGATGCCTGGGCCGCGCTGTCGCCCGCCAGGAGCAGGCCGTCGACGTGCAGCCGTCCCACGGGCGCCTCGGCCGGGATCGTGCCCGTGTGCAGCTCGATCGGCTGCCCGCCGCGGAGGGGCGCGGCCAGCGCCGGGTGCCGCAGGAGCCGCTCCAGGAAGGCGCGCGGGTCCAGGTCGGAGTTGGAGTTGGAGTTGGAGTCAGGTCGCAGCAGCCCGACGCCCACGCGGACGCGCCCGTCGGCGTGGGGGAAGGCCCAGGCGTAGCCGCGCGGCGCAACCTGGCGGCCGACCAGCAGCAGCGCCAGGTGGGGGTCGAACGCGGGCGCCACCATGTCGTACTCGGCGCCGACACCGAGGCGACGGAACGGGCCACCGAGCCCGACACGGGCGGCCAGCGCCCGCGGCGTCCCACTGGCATCGATGGTCACGGTAGCGCGCACGGAGCCGTCGCGGAGCTGCACGCCGACGACGCGACCATCCTGAAGCAGCGGCGCGGTCGCGGTGGCGCGCAAGCGGATGGCCGCGCCGGCGCCGACCGCCCGGGCGGCCAGGCTCTGGTACACGCCGCGGACGTCGAGCACGCAGGCCACGGGCCGGGCAAAGCGCCAGCGCGCCTGCCGGCCAGGGCCGATGAGCCGCACCTCGTGGATCGGGTGGGCCAGCTCCGCGGGGATGCCGAGCGCGGCGACGTCGCGCAGCCAGGAGGCGCCGCTGCTGCGGATCGGCGTCCCGATGGCCGCGGCGCGCTCCAGCACGAGGGTGCGCTGGCCGGCCGCGGCGGCGGCGTGGGCGGCGGCCAGACCGGCCGGCCCGCCGCCGACGGCCAGGACGTCGACGCGCTCGTCGTCGCGCTCGGTAACTGTTCAGAGTCGCGGACGAGGGGCGGACTACCGGAGCGGGGAGTCGGCCGGATAGGCTGACGGATGGCGCTGCAGCGGGAGGTGGTGGGGGTGCTCTCGCACGCCGCGTTGGTGGATCTG
>JAABUQ010006602.1_pt1 | contig 17458 bp, 18 predicted proteins | sample 5560001 | NCBI WGS metagenome assembly JAABUQ01 (sample SAMN10711888, study PRJNA513371) | rock metagenome | isolation source: Antarctica rocks | place: Antarctica: Victoria Land, Finger Mt nord | collected 2015-12-18
CGCGGAGGCGGGCGTGAACGCCGATAGGTTCATCAGTTCGCCCGCTTTTCGATCAGCACGCCGTAGCCCTCGCCGACCGCGACCAGCTCGCCGATCGCTACCGCGCGCCCACCCACGGTCAACCGCACTGGAAGCGACTCGCCGGCCGGGCCGAGCGAGAGCACGCTGCCGGGCGCAAGGCCGGATAATGTCGATAAGGGCACAGTGATGCTGGCGAGTTCCACCATGAGCGGGATCGGATGGTTCGCCATCGTGGAACCGTCGGGTGTCGCGGCGGCGGTATCGGGTTCGATCGACATCGGTGTCTCCGGAGATAGATCGCTGATCGAAAGGACGCGCATACGGGGCGGCGCGGGAGTGAAGCGGCCATGCGCGGTACGCTCGGCGGTGGCGAGGGTGACCGGTGCGTCAGCGGAGAGCAGAAGCAGATCGCCCGGCGCGAGCGCTGCCATTTCGAACGAGCACAGCAGCGGCCCCGCAATGCTGACGACTACTGGCAGTTCGAGCGTGCCAAACTCCGCCCGCACATCCGCGCGCAGGGGCGGCGCGAGCGGCAGAGTTGGCGCGACCGCGAGCCAGGCGCGGGTAACTCCATAAACGAGTGCGATCACGACCGCGTCGGGCGCGGGCCGCTGGACAAGCGCGGTCGGCATCAGCTCCAGCCCCAGCGCCGCCTCGATCGCCACAACGAGCGGTTCGCCCGCGCCGAGCGCGTCGGCGGCGGCGAGCGGATCGTTGGCGGACAGACGAAGCAGCAACGGGCCGGGCTCGGTATCGAACACGATCCAACCGCCTTCGGGAGCAAGCTCGACGGTTTCCGCCGTCAGCGTCGCGTCGCCAACCGTCACGCCATCGAGCGCGGCGAGCAGCAGCGTGCGCAGCCCTGCCATCCCCGGGGCGATACGCGGCAGCCGCACGTGCAGCGACGCCATGCTCATGCGAGCGGCTCGGGCCTGACTAAGGGCGCCGGACCCAACCTGGTCAGTAGCGACACCGACGCCGCCGAAACGCCGATCAGCATCCTTTCGCCGTCGACCTCGATCACCACGACGCGCTCGCGCGGGCCAACGGGCAACGCGCGGACGAAGCGCAGCGCCGGGCCGACCGCGCCGGGCGTAGCGCCGGTCGCACGGTCCTGGAAGCGGCGCAGCAGGCGAAGTGCTCCCCAAGCTAGCGCGAGCACGAAAGCGAGCGCGACAAACGTGCCGAGCAGGCCGGTGGCGGCGGTACCGACCGCTCCGCTCATTGCGCCTCGACCTTCGCAGCGGCATCGGCCTCCTCGCGCAATTTACGCGCCCACAGGATGACCTGCGCCACCGCCTCGAACATCTCGCGCGGAACATGGTCGCCTGTCAGCCCGCGCTGGTAGAGACCACGCGCGACCTCGACATGCCTGACCACGGGGACTCCAGCTTCCTCGGCGGCGACGCGCATCAGTTGCGCGAGATCGCCTTCGCCCTTGGCCGATATCACCGGCACCGGGCATTCCGCCTTGTCGTAGTCGATCGCCACCGCGATGTGGGTCGGGTTCATCACGAGTACGTTCGCCTTCTTCGCGGCATCAACAGGATTACTCGTCGCCATCTCCTGGCCCATCTGCTTACGGTGGCCTTTGACGTGCGGGTCGCCCTCATTGTCTTTGTGCTCTTGGCGAATATCGCGCAGGCTCATTTTCATCTTCTTCATGAACGACGAGCGTTGATATACGAGATCGACGATCGAGACGATCAGGAACGTGCCGAGCGTCCACGACAGCATCTTAACCGCCAGACCACGGCTGAGATCAAGCGCGGCGGCGGACTGCGCGACACCGGCGGTCGGGCTCATCTCAATGGGCGCGGCGCTGATCAGGCTGAGAATTTCGGCGAGCGAACCCTTGAGCACAATCCAGGTCAGCAGCCCGCACAGGATCACTTTGGCAATATTCTTCAGAACCTCGATCAGGTTGTCACGGCTGAACATCTTCTTGAACCCCTCGATCGGGTTCATCTTGTCGAGCGAGGGCTTCAGCTTTTCAAAGGTGAACACGCCGCCGGTCTGCGCGACCTCGACCAAAACGCCAATGATGACCACGGGCACGAACGCCAGTCCGGTCAGCCACAGGAAAGCCGAAGCCGCACCCCAGCCTAGCGCGCCAAGCGAATGGATAAACTCGTCGCCACGTCCGATCGAAGCAGTCGTCGCCGTGAACAACTCCGACAAGCGCTCGCCCGCATACGCCGCGCCCATACTGAGCACCAGAATCCAGGCGAACAATTCTATCGTCGAAGTTATGTCCTTCGACTTTGGTATGTCGCCCTTCTTGCGCGCGTCACGCAGGCGTTTTTGCGTCGGCTTCTCGGTCTTGTCGCCGCCGTCGTTCTTATCCGCCATCCATCTTCCCGAGTGTAAACCCGGGCGAATTCATTGCGTTACATAGGCCAGCCTACGCGACACACGTCCTGTGGCGCATTCGCAAGCGAACTCACCTATCCTCGTGGACTCCGCCGGACCCCTCCGCATCGCCACATTCCCTCGTTCTCCGTAGTGGTAGCGCCGTCAACTATTTTAATAATGGAACGGCTCTGTTCCACGCCTAGTCAGTCCATTGCAGTAGTAAAACGACATTTTAGGAATGGCCGAAAGTCTTGACGTTCTCACGTCAGCGTTTTACTGGATTACAACAATCAATGCTTTAGGTTAACCTATACGTGTGGCGTTTTGACGCGCAACTTTTTTCAGTTATCCTCCCTGCGAAACGAAGTAAGTTGTTTTATCGCGCTTAATTAAGCACTTGCTACGAATATGACGGTGGATTAACGGCGCTCTCGATCGGTTGCAGGGCGAGCTTCCGAATACGTCGACCCCTCCGCACCGCCGTTCACGCGCCGCCTTATAGACAGCGCACATAACGGAGCATTTCTTGTTGTTTCGGACTTTGGTCTTCGGTTGTCTGGTTACGCTGATCACGCTTCCAGCTCGGGCAGACATCTCGCTGGCGAACCCGGCAGCGTCCGATGCAATCGACGTTGTAGCAGTCGATCGTCCGTTTGCGGTAGCTATCGCCTATCCGGGCACGGCCACCGGACCCCGCTCCGCTGAGCGGTTCGGGCGTGCCGAGCGGCTCAAGGTAAACGCAACCTCCTCACCCGTCAGAAACGCCCCCGCTATTATCGCGGCAGCGCGAGATAATGGCGTAGACCCTTGGCTGCTCGCTGCGGTGATCCAGGTTGAATCGGCATCGCGGGCACAGGCGCTTAGCCCAAGAGGCGCGCGCGGGCTGATGCAACTCATGCCCGATACCGCGCGCAGCGTCGGCATTTTCGATGCGCAGTCGCTGTTCGATCCAGGGGTCAACGTCGAAGCCGGCGCACGCCAACTCCGAGCGCTGCATGCCCGCTTCGGATCGCTCCGCCTCGTACTCGCCGCCTACAACGCGGGCGAGGCGGCCGTCCGTCGCTATGGCGGCGTGCCGCCGTTCGCCGAAACCACCGCCTACGTGGCGCGCGTCCTCGCCCGCTACCGCCAACTCGGCGGCCGCTCGTGAGCGTAGCCCGCTATCTCGCGGCGTCGGGCGCAGCACCGCGCGTCGGTTTTGCCGCACGCTTCAGCGATCTCGCGCTAGTCGCCGCTGTGGTGTCCATCATCGGGCTGATGATCCTGCCATTGCCGGTAGTGGTCATCGATCTGCTGGTGGCAATCAACATGATGGCGGGCATCCTGCTGCTGCTGTCCACGCTCTACATCCGCACCGCGCTCGATTTGTCCGCGTTCCCCGCGATCCTGCTCGTCAGCACGCTGTTCCGCCTCGCGCTGTCGATCGCCACCACCCGTATGATCCTGCTGGAGGCCCAGGCGGGGCACATCATCACTACCTTTGGCGAGATGGTCGTGGGCGGCAATCTGGTTGTCGGCCTCGTGGTCTTCCTCATCATCACGATCGTCCAGTTCATCGTCATCGCCAAGGGTGCCGAGCGCGTCGCCGAAGTCGCGGCGCGCTTCAGCTTGGACGCGATGCCGGGCAAACAGTTGTCGATCGACAGCGACTTGCGCTCGGGCCTGCTCGACAAGGACGATGCGCGAGCCAAGCGCAGCCGGCTAGAGGCCGAATCGAAGCTGCATGGCAGCCTCGATGGCGCGATGAAGTTCGTGAAGGGCGACGCGATGGCGTCGATCATCATCGTCATCGTCAACCTGATCGGCGGCCTCACCATCGGCGTGCTGCAGCGCGACATGAGCTTCTCGGACGCGATGCACAGCTATTCGGTGCTGACGATTGGCGAAGGGTTGGTGGCGCAGATCCCCGCGTTGCTCTCGGCGATGGCGGCGGGGCTGATCGTGACGCGCGCCGCCGACGATGATCGTGGGCAAAACCTCGGCGAGACGATCCGGATGCAGCTCACGCAAAACCCGCGCGTGCTCATCATTGCGGGATTCATCGCGCTAATGATGGGCTTCATCCCCGGATTCCCGACGATCGTCTTCGTCGGTCTCGCGGGTGGCGCGCTGTTCGGCGGCGCGGCGATGCATCCGCGGCTGAAGCACCGACTGGCGCGCGCGATCGCCCCCGCGCAGGCTATGCGCCGCGCGCCGCCCGAGCCGCTGCCCGCAGCGCTCACCGCCGCCCCGCGCGAGCTGAAGCCGATCGTGCCGCTGCTGCTGCTCGTCGAAGCGCCCGCGATTTCGCCCGCCTCGGCGCGTGCGCTCGGCGTGGCGCTCGCCGCGATGCTCGACGCGCTGCAATATCGGGTCGGCCTGCCTTTGCCGCGCATCGACCTGCACTTCGAGCCGGGCGCGTCCGATGCGCCGCGCTGGCGGCTGCTCGCCTTCGAAGTGCCGATCGGCAGCGGCGCGCTCGATCCTAACGATTTGGCCGACGTGCCCGAACAGGTCCGCGCCGCGCTCCGCCGCCATCTGCGCTCGTTCCTCGGCGTGCAGGAGGTGACCAACCTGCTCAACCGGCTGGGTGCGGAGTATCCCGAGGTGGTCAAGGAAGCGGTGCGCGCGATGGCGACTTCCAAGATCGCCGAGGTCGTCCGGCTGCTCGTTGCGGAGGAAGTGCCGCTCAGGAATATGCGCGACGCGTTGGAAGCGATGGCCGAGGCGGGCGCGCAGGAGCGCGACACCAACCGCATCGCCGATCTGACCCGCATCGCACTCGGTCGCTACCTCAGCCAGCAAAACGCCGAGGACGGCGTGCTGCGCGCACTGGTTGCGTCGAACGAGATGGAGGACGTAATCCGCGCGGGGGTCCGCCGTATCGACGGCGTCGACCGACTGGCGATCGAACCCGCGCGTGCGCGCGAAATCATCGACGCGATCAAGGCGGCGGCCGAACAAACCGGCGCGCGTGCGCTGGTGACAACCTTCGACGTGCGACGTCCGCTACGCCGCCTGATCGAAGCCGAATTGTTCGACCTGCCCGTGCTCGCGTTCAACGAAATCAGCGAAGGAGTGAAGTTGGAAGTCGTAGGCCAGTTGCAGCCGCCCCCCGCCCCAGAAGCCGTGCCGCACTATGCGATGGCCGCCGAGTGAAGTTCCTTTGCCGCGCCATCACGGTCGCCGCGCTGTTCGCCTGCGTGCTGCCCGCCCATGCGGCTCCGATCCCATTCGGCGACCGGCCCGTGACCATCACCGCGCGCGAGGAGCCGATCGAGAGCTTCCTGCGCACTTTGTTCGGCCAGATCGGACGCCCGGTCACGGTCTCTCCCGCGGTGACCGGCGCGGTCAACGGGCAGTTCAATGGTCCACCGCAAGCCGTGTTCGCCAACATCGCGCGCGCGTTCAATCTCGCCGCATACTTCGACGGCGCGGTCGTCCACATCTATGCCGCGAACGAGGTCGCCGCGCGCAGCTATCAGTCCACGCCCACGGCTGCGCGCCGCACCGTCGCGGCGATCGGCGAACTCGGCTTGTCGGACGCAAGCAACCACGTGCGCGTCACGAGCGGCGGGATGCTGATGGCGATGGGCACGCCTCGCTTCCTCGACCAGGTCGGCGAGATCGCGCGCGCGCGGATGGAGGACATCGCCACACCGGGCCGCGCCGGGTACGGACGTACCGCGTCGGGCGCACCAATGGCGGACGCGCTTCAGTTCCGTGTGTACTATTTACGTTACGCACGAGCAGATGACACTATCACAACAACGAACGGCCGCGAAACCCGCGTGCCGGGCGTCGCCAGCATCCTGCGCGGGCTCGTGCTCGACTCGTCCGACCCGTCGGGACAAAGTTCGCACACGATCCGGCCTACCGCCAATCGCCTGGGTGGTCGTGGCTTGGCGAGCACGCCGCCCGACGCGAACCAAGCGGACGCCAATCCGCGCAACGCGTTTTACGATCGCTTCGACCAGTTCGCCGCCGCGAACACGATTGATGCCGACGCCGAAGCTCGGCCCCCGGCGGTGCCGATTCGCATTCAGGCCAACGCCGCATTGAACGCGGTGATCGTGCGCGACGCGCCCAACCGCATGGCCGCCTACGACGGGCTGGTGCGCGCGCTGGACGTCGAGCCGCAGGTGGTCGAGGTCGAAGCGACGATCATCGATCTGGATACGCAGCGGCTCCAGGAACTCGGATTGAATTGGAACCTAGCGCTCAAGAACTTCAATCTCGGCATCAACAACATTAATCCGCTGAGCACGCGCGGTGCGAACATCAGCACGATCATCGGCAACAACAACCAGTTCATCGCGCAGATCAACGCGCTCGCCTCGAAGAACGCCGCGCGGATCGTCGCCCGGCCGCAGGTGATGACGTTGTCCGATATCGAAGCGGTGTTCGATCGCACGCAGACCTTCTACGTTCGCGTTCAGGGCCAGCAGTCGGTCGATTTGTTCAATGTCAGCACGGGCACGGTGCTCCGCGTCAGCCCGCACGTCTTCCGCGATCACAACCAGACGCGCATCCGGCTGCAATTGGCGATCGAGGATGGCACGCTTACCGCGCGGACGGTCGACAACATCCCCGTCGTCGAACGATCCGAGATCACCACGCAGGCGCTGATGCTGGAGGGGCAGAGCCTGCTCGTCGGTGGGCTGATCGCCGACACGACGCAGCGCTCGCGCGAGAAAATCCCGGTGCTCGGCGACGTGCCAATCCTTGGCCAGGCGTTCCGCAACAGCCGCACCAACCGCGCCCGCACCGAGCGGCTGTTCCTGATCACACCACGCATCGCCCCGCTCGGCCGCGCCGACGCCGCCACCATCGGGGCAAAGGCCGAAATCGACGCGCCGCTGCCAGTCGCCCCCATCAAGGATTGGAACCGCAAATGACCGACCACCAGTTCGTCCTGCGCGTGCTCTCCGGCCGTCTCGCCGGGAGCGAGGTGTTGATCGACGCCGAAGTGCCACTGACCATCGGCCATGGTTTCGACAACGCGGTGGTACTGCGCGATGCCAGCACCGGCCCGGTGGCGCTGACGTTCGTCGCCGACAACGAGGGCGGGGCATGGATCGAGGTGCGTGAGGGCGCGGTCGAACTGCTCGGCCAAACGATCGCCGCCCCCGGCCGCGCGCTGTTGCCGCCGTATATTCCACTGAAGGTCGGAGCGTTCACGCTCGCCTGGGGCGGCGCGCTCAGCCCGCGCTGGGACGACGCGCTGGCGCTGGCGGGCGCGCGTCCGCCAGCGCTCGTTCCGGTCGATGCGGTGCTGGCGACCAACCTGCACGAACTCCGGCCGCCGCGCACGCTACTCCAGCGCCTGTCCGAAATCGGCGACCGTTTCCTGAGCCGCAGCGTCTACGTCACCGGAGGGGCGGTGCTGACGATGCTGCTGCTCGCTCCGCCGCTGGTGTCCGCGTTGACGCAGCATACGCCGCCCGTCGATACCGTGCGCGCCGCAATCGCGGGCCGCTATCCCGAACTGTCCGCCAGCACGACGCCGACTGGCGAGGTGCTGGTGACAGGCACGGTCCCCGCCGAGGCGGACAAGGGCCGCATCGAAGCGATGATCGCACGCGCGGGCGTCGGCGCGCAGGTCTCGGTGCAATCGGGCGAGGGTTTGGCCGACGCGGCGGCGCAAGTGTTCCGCGACAACGGCGTCCCCGCGCACGGCGTATGGTTGCGCGACGGCGTCGTGCGGCTGACGACCGGCCCGGTTCCGGCCGAGACCAAAGCGCGCCTCATTAATCTCGCGCAGGGCGACGTGCCCGGCCTCATGCGGCTCGAAGTGAGTGCACCCGACGCGGGGCCGCTCGGTTCGGCGCTTGCGGGCGACGCGGCAGCGAAGCGCGTCGCGAGCGTCGTCGCGGGCGATCCCGGCTACATCACCACCGCCGACGGCGCGCGCTATTTCCCCGGCGGCTTGCTGCCGACCGGCCAGCGCCTGGTTTCGATCGTCGGCCGCGAAGTCACGCTCGAGCGCGGCGGTGCGACGACGCGACTGATTTTCTAAAGTTCACCAGCAGAGGAGACGTAAGCATGACGACCACTACCCCCACCAATGGCCTCGACAATCTCGCGCTTGCCCCGATGACGGGCAATCTCACGTCGAAGAACTCCCCCAATTCCTGGTTCGAGGCGCTGAGCCAAGCCTGGGGCCAGACGCTCGACAACGAGGCCAACATTCTCACCAAGGAGTCGAGCACGATCTCGGCGGGCATGGACAACCCGAGCCAAATTACCCAGCTCACCGCCGAGTCGCTCAAGATGAGCTTCCTGTCGAACAGCTCGTCGTCGTCGATCGACAGCGTCGGCAAGGCGCTCGAGACGATGGCGCGCAAGGGCTAATCGATGAGCATCGAAGCAATCGGGGCGGCGGCGGCGCAGTTCGCGCCGCAAGCTATGCCCCAGCAGATGGGCTACGGTGCGTCGCTGACGGATGTCGGCCAGTTCCAGGGCGCGCTCGCTTCGGCGGGCGCGTCCGGGGTGGCGTCGCCGTCGGCGGTATCGGCCGCGACGCCGGACCATGTCGGTCCGGCGATCAAGGGAATGTTCACCAGCCTGGACAAGGTGGACAGCGAAGCACGGACCGTGGCGGACTTCGCCGGTCAGGCGGCTAACGCCGGGCAGACGATGAAGCCCGGCGAAGTCGTGCAACTGACGATGCGCTGTTACGAGTTCATGTTCCACTGCCAACTCACCAGCAACATCGCCAACCGTTCTTCGGATGGCCTTACACAATTGTTCAAGCAACAATAAGAGGACGACGCTCGATGCGCGCGCTCAAAGTCCCCGCAATCGCGTTACTGCTCGCTCTCGCCGCGTGCGGCGAGAGCGAGCTTTATACCAACCTAACCGAAGCGCAGGCTAACGAAATGATCGCGGTGCTGCAGAATAGCGGCATCGACGCATCGAAACAGGCGCTGAAGGACGGTCACTGGAGCATCTCGGGCCCGTCGGATAAGTTCGCGCAGGCGGTCGATATCCTGCGCACGCAGGGGCTGCCGCGCGACCAGTTCGACGATCTCGGCAATCTATTCAAAAAACAGGGTTTCGTGTCTTCGCCGCTCGAGGAACGCGCACGGCTGGTGTTCGGGCTTAGCCAGGAACTCGCCCATTCGGTGAGCGAGATCGACGGCGTCGTCGAAGCGCGGGTGCACCTGTCGTTGCCCACGCCCGATCCATTGAACGAAACCAAGACGCCCGCCTCGGCGAGCGTCTTCGTCAAATACCGGCCCGGCGCGAATCTCGTGCGCGATACCGGGCAGATCAAGGCGCTCGTGGTGAACGCGATCGAGGGGCTGACCTACGACCGCGTCACCGTCGTGCTGTTTCCCGCCGCCCCCCTGCCTGGCCCGCGCGAACCCGATCTGGCGGCGCGGCTGAGCGAATATGCTGGCGTGCTGATGATCCTGGGCCTTGGCGGGGTCGGACTGGCGGCAAGCTGGTTCGTAACGCGTCGCCGAGCTGGCGGCCGTCGCGCGGTGGTGCTGCGCAGTTGAGCACTCCCGGCAACGCCGTCGAAGCACGCGCCAATCTGGCCGACGCCGCGCGCGTGCTTACCGCCACGCGCGGTGGTTGGCGCGATGCCGCATTGGCGCGCGCCGCCGAGGGCCGCCCTGCCCCCGGCTTCGGCGACCTGATCTCGCTGCCCGATTGGGTGCGCTGGCCAACCCCTGACCGCGCGCGGTTGGCGCGGCTGGTCGCGCTCGCCGACCTCGCGCCGCGCCTCTCGCGCGTCGTCGACGGCGCGGTGCTTGGCGGCTTGGCGGCGCTCGTCGGCGCGTCGGCGCTCGACTGGGCGATGCGGCAGGGCGAGGGCCTGGACTTCGTGCCGCCGCTCGCTGTCGCGCCCGCGAGCGAGGCGTTCGACGCGCGCGGCGTCGCCCTACTCGCCGCCGCGTTGCCGTCCGCCATCGCGGGCGAACTTGGGATGGTGCAAGCCAATCCCGCCCCTGCCCCCGATCTCGCGCGGCAACTGACACAAACCGCGCTCGAAGCCTTCGTCGATCTCGCACCCACGATACCCACCGCATGAGCTGGCTGCTGCTCCACCACGGCCCCGCCGCGACGCTCTACACCGATACGGTGCGCGTCCCCGCCGCCAAGACGGGAATGGTCCACGATACGCTCGCGCTCCTCGCGCGCGCCGAGGCGACCGCCGCCGCGATCGACACCGCTGCCGCCGAAGCTCGCTTACAGGGTCACGCAGCGGGCGAGGCGTCGGGCCATGCTGCCGCCCACGCCCACGCGCTCGCCGAACTCGCCGACGCGCGCGCCGCTCACGCCACCGACGCCGCCGCCGCGATCGAGGCGACCCGTGCGCAGGCGACCGCGCTCGCGCTCGAAGTCGTGCGCCACATCGCGGGATCGCTCGCGCCCGATGCGGTGCTCGCCGCGCTTGCCGAACAGGCTTTGGACCGCGTGATGCCGGGTCGCGTCACCGTGCGCGTCGCGCCGGGGCAGGTCGACGCGCTTGCCCGCAGGCTCGCTCGCCCCGAGCTGCGCGTACTGGCCGATCCGACGCTTGGCCCGCTCGACTGCATCCTCGACACCCCCGATGGCCGGGCGCACGCGGGCCTGACCGCGCAGCTCACCCGCGTCGGCGAGGTTTGGGAGGTCGCCGATGCCGCCTGAAGCGACCTCGCTCGTCTCGCGCCTGCACGCGCTCGATCCACTTGAACGTCGCGGGCGCGTCGTGGAGGCGGTCGGCACCACCGTACGCGTCACCGGATTGGCCGCGCGCATCGGCCAGTTTTGCGAGCTGATCGAACCCGATGGCGCGCGCATTGCCGCCGAAGTCGTCGGCTTGGCAAACGGCGCGGCGATCCTCACGCCACTCGGCACGCTCGCTGGATTGTCGCCCGGCGCGGAGGCACGCCTGCTCCCCGGCGCGAGCCATGTCCCGGTCGGCGAAGCGCTGTTCGGCCGCGTGCTCGATGCGCGCGGGCGACCGCTCGACGACGGACCGCCCGTCACCGCCAGCCAGAGCCGCCCGGTGCAGGCCGAGCCGCCCAACCCGCTGCACCGCGCGCCGATCCACACGCCGTTCGCCACCGGCGTGCGCGCGATCGACAGCGTGCTGACGCTTGGCGTCGGCCAACGCATCGGCGTGTTCGCGGCGGCGGGTGGCGGCAAATCCACGCTGATGGGGATGCTCGCCCGCCACGCCGACGCCGACGCGATCGTCATCGGCCTGATCGGCGAACGCGGCCGCGAGGTGCGCGAGTTCCTGGAGGACAGCCTCGGTCGTGAGGGTCGCGCGCGCTCGGTGACGGTCGTCGCCACCTCGGACCGCCCCGCGATGGAGCGGGTGCGCGCCGCGCACGCCGCGACCGCGATCGCCGAGGGCTTCCGCGCCGAGGGTAAGCGCGTGCTGCTACTGATGGACTCGGTCACACGCTTCGCCCGCGCGCTCCGGGAAATCGGCTTGGCGGCAGGCGAGCCAGCAGTGCGGCGCGGCTTCCCGCCTAGCGTCTTCGCCGAACTTCCCCGCCTGTTCGAGCGCGCGGGCAACGACGCCACCGGCTCGATCACGGCGCTCTACACGGTATTGTTGGAGGACGAGGAAGGCGGCGACCCTGTTGGCGAGGAAGTCCGCTCGATCCTCGACGGCCATATCCACCTGTCGCGCAAACTCGGCGCGGCGGGGCATTATCCCGCGATCGACATCGGCGGCTCGCTGTCGCGCCTGTTCCCGCGCGTCAGCACCGCCGAGCAGCGACCGGCGGCCGAGAAACTCCGCGCGCTGCTCGCCAAATACACCGAAGTCGAGTTCCTGTTGCAGGTCGGCGAATATGCAGCTGGCCAAGACCTGCTCGCCGACGAAGCGATTGCCAAACAGCCCGCGATCATCGCCTTCCTGCGTCAGGCCGCCGACGCGCACGTCGATCCGCGCGCGGCGCTCGCCGAACTCGCGGGCGCGGTCGCGTGACACCCAGCCCGCAGACGATCGCACAGGCGGGCGCGCTCGTGCGGCTGCGCGCGCTGCGCCGAGACGTGGCCGCCCGCGCACTCGCCCGCGCGCGCGCGGCGCTGGAGGAGGCGGCGCGCGCGGTGGTCGCGGCGGAGAAGCAGGCGCAAGCTGCCGTGGACGCGCATAGCGCGGCGTTAGCAGGGCTGCGCGCGTCGACCGAGGCGATCGCGCTCCACCTCGCACACATCGCCGCCCGCGCGGACGCGCTCGCGGCGGCTCGCGTCGCGATGACCGAAGCCGAGACCGTCCGAGCCGAGCGGGCGCAGGCCGCGCACGACGCGGCCCGCGCGCTCGCCCGCCTCACTGCGCGGCACGATGCGCTCGCCGAACAACATCGGACATTGCGCAGGTCGCGCGCGCGCGCGTCCGAAGCCCGCATCGCCGACGAGGCAAGCGTCTGCGTCGTTAAAGCCCGCAATCGATGGTGATCGGCCAGTCGGCTCCCGCTTCAGCTGCCGTTACCGCCGCGAGGACGTCGTTCGTTCCCGCCGTCCCCGCGAAACATGTCGCCGATCCGGCCAAATCAGCATCGTCGAGCCGAGCCGCCCGGTCGGTCGCATGGGGCAACCCGGACAGCGAAGCCGAGACCGCGTTCGAGCGCGAGCTACAAGCGGGCGATCAGGCTGCGCCGCTTCCTGGCGCTCTCCCGCCGTTCGCGCCGCTACATTACTTTAGTTCGCACGGACGAGACCGGGAAGCGGCCGATCCCGCTCCGGATGGGAAAGCTCCGTTGCAAGCCGGGCTTACGGCCTATGAAGGCGGCCCGCTCCATTCATCGGCGACGTTGCCGCAGCAGGGTATGCGGATGCCCTCGGCGGCGGAGCACCAGATCGGCACCTTTCGGGCTAACGCCGATATCGGACTGCCATCGTCCTCCACCGCCAGGGTGGCGGATCGCCCGGACGTGACATTGCGCATCACCGAAGCCGGCTCGCTCGTGCGGGAGATCATCGTGCAGCGAGCCGCCGATGGTAGCCTCGCCGTAGTAATCCGCGCGGCGGACGCGCAGTCGCTACGTCAGCTTCGTGCCGGCGCGGCCCAGCTCAAGCGCATCTTCGACGACAAGGGCCGCGCCAAGGTGCGCTTCACCGTCGAAGCCTGCTAGCTCAGCCGCCGCCCCGCGTGCGTCCCTACCGCGTCCGGTAGCTCAGCCGCACGAAGCCGAAGCGACCCGGCGTATCGTAGGTGCTCGAGTCGAACGCCGCGTTGTTGCAGCTCGCGCACGGCGGCGGGTCGCGGTCCAGCACATTATTTACGCCGACCGTCAGCAGCAAGCGGTTGTCGAGCACCGGCGGGCGGAAACCGATCGAGGCGTCCAGATAAAGTTTGGGCGCCAACCGGGTTGTGTCGGCAGTATCCTGGATCGCGCTGATGTAACGCCCCGTCACGTTGGCTTGCACCGGGCCAAGTCCCCAATCGAGCGGGCGTTCGCCTTGTAACGAGGGAATGCCTGATCGGGGCCGCGTTCGGTGCCATCACGCGCGATGCGGATGAAGCCATTGGTTGCGGGCACGATCTCGCGATATTTCAGCATATAGGTGTTCGAGAAAAACAGCCCGAAGGTGCCGATGCCGGTATCTGGCGAACGGTAGGTAATTGTCGCGTCGATGCCGTTCGTCGTGAGCGCGCCGATGTTTTGCAGCAGCGCGTTGATGCCGAGCACGTTGCCTGTCGCGGCGCTGCGTCGGATCGCGCCGCAGCTTAGCGCGTCGCCGGTCTGCGCGCAGCGGCTGAGCAACGTGTCCGCGCCGACCGCACGGATCGCTCCTTGCAGGTTGATGTCATAGTAGTTGACCTCGAAGTCGAGGCGCTTGGAAAAGCCGCTGTTCCGCAGGAACGAGTGGCTGAGCACGACGCCTGCTGTGTAGCTGTTGCTTGTCTCGGGCTTGAGCGCCTTGTTACCGCCGGTCGTGACGCCGAGTTGGCCGCCCGTCACACCGCCGTCCTGGACGTAGTTCGCGATCGTCGCGGGGACGCCGTTCGCGATGCAGGTCGCCCGGACGTTCGCGGGCAGGCTGGCGCTGTTGTTGCACGGATCGATCAATTGATTGTCGAAACGCGATGCCGCGCCGAACAGTTCGCCGATGCTGGGCGCGCGGAAGCCCTGCGCCCAGTTCCCCCGGAACGTGATGTCCGGGCTGGGCTGTCAGAGGAACCCAGCCTTTAGATTGGTTGTGTCGCCGAACAGCGAGTAGTGCGAATAGCGCACCGCGAAGCTTGCCTCGAGCAGGTTGAAGAACGGCCGCTCCTTTAGGAACGGCGCACGGAACTCGCCGTAGAGTTCGTCCGCCCTGATGCTGCCGCGCGCGGGCTGCGCGGGAATGTCCGCGCCGAGCCCCGCCGCGACGATCGGATCGGGATCGAAGCTACCGAACTGATAGCGGTGTTCGTACCCCGCCGCGAGGCCGAGCGGCCCGCCGGGAAGCTGGAACAGATCGCCACTGATGTTCGCGGTAAAGTCGGTCAATCCTGCTTCGACTTGTCATGTTCGGTGAAACCGATGAAACCGAGCATCGCCGGGGTGATTGTTCCTTGGCCGCCAAACAGGTCCAAAGGAACGCACGGCCCGGTGCAATTAGCGATCGGGCCGACGGCTTGTTGCAGCCGCGCGGTGTTGACGTTGCCGGTGAAGTCCTGATGCGCGTCGTTCAGGCCCTCGATCGCGTTCACGTCCCAGAAGAATTTATGATCGCCGATGTGGAACGCACCATCGAGTGTCCCGGTAAGGTAGAAGGTATCGACCTGCTGGTCGAAGTGGCGCGGTCCCGCCTCGATCAGGCGGCGGCGCACGGTGTCGTAGGTCACCGGCCCGCCGTTTGTGCCAGAATTGAGCGTGAAGCCGAACGGGTTGTAGGGATTGCTCGCGTCGATCGAAATCGTGTCGAGGAAATTGCCGTTGCCGCCGCCCGGGCCGATGAACAGCGGTTCGGGCGCGGCCTGGTTCCCCGATTTGCGCTCGTTGAAGATGGCTTTGACGTGCGCGGTGACGCCGCCGAAATCGGCGCTGGCGTTGACGAACCCGCCGTAACGCTCACTCGGTGTTACGAGATAGTTGTAAGGCTTGTTGTTAAACTTGTCCTCGTCGCCGAACAGCTTGAAAGAAGTGTTGGTGCCGAAAGGATCGAGCGGGTTGTAAATCGGCTTGCCTTGCGTTGGTGCGCGTAGCGCGAGCTTTTGCAGCTTGCCCGTTACCGGATTGACCACGTCGAAACGCCCGAGCAGCGTCGCGCTCGAGCAGTTTCCTGCCAAGCAGCTTGTGGCATAAGGGATCGGATACGCCGAGATCGCCCGGTTGCCCGCGAACACCGCATCCTGCTTCGTATAGCTGCCGCCGAACACCACGTTCACGCGGTCGTTCCCCGCGCCGTAGCTGAGGTTGTAGTCCTGCGTGGTGCCGTCGCCCTTCTCGAAATAGCCGCTGACCTGGGCGGAGCCGTCCCAGCCGCGCTGCTTCTTCTTGGTAATGATGTTGACGACACCCGCGATCGCGTCCGAGCCGTAGATCGGGGCTGCGCCGTCCTGCAACACCTCGATCCGCTCGATCGCGCCATTTGGGATAATGTTCAAATCGACCGAGGGCGGAATGCCGCTCGCCGAAGCGCCGGGCACCAGCCGCAGCCCGTCGAGCAGCACAAGCGTCCGCTGCGCGCCCAGATAGCGGAGGTCGATCTGCGCCGCGCCCGCGCCGACGCCGCTGCCGTCGGGTGGATTGCCAAGATTGCCCGAGCTGTTGTTGCGCGTGTTCAAGCCGCCGCCCGAGATTGGCAAGCGCTGCAGCACGTCGGCGGTCGACGACAGCCCGGTGCGGTCGATCGCGGCGCGGTCGAGGAAGGTGATCGGCGCGGCTAGGCTCAAAGGATCGCGGCGAATGCGGCTTCCGGTGACGACGATCTCGCCGGTGTCGCCCGCGCCCTGAACCGTCGTCGCTTCCTTGGGTGCGAAGTTGCTCGGCGTCGTTGGGTTGGTGTCGGTCGGCGCGGTCGCCTGGGCGAAGGCGGTCGATGTAGCGAGGAGCGACAGCGCCGCGACTGCGCAGCCGGTTAGAAGTGAACGCTTGATCATCCCACACCCATCAATGAATAGGCATTCAGTTTTGCCCGTCCAACGCGGATTGCCAAACGGATTTGTGCGTTGCAGCGCGGGTGCGCGATCTTCGCGCAAAGATGTGACGCTTGTGCAACAGGTATGTGTTGCGAGGCCGTCCTCACCCCCGCCAGGGGGAGATCACTACGTTGACCCGGTCGCCGCCGTTCTCCAGCAGAGCCAGGCGCAGCCGCTCGCCGCGCCGCAGATGCAGCAGTCGGTCCCACCAGTGCCGCAGCACCATCTCGGGTATCAGCACCGCCACGGATCGCCCTGGGGTATCGGCGTCGAGTTTCTCGATCAGTTCCAGCAACGGCTCGTGGATCGTGCGGTAGGGCGCGGGGATGCACATCATCTTGGGCGATGCGATCCCCCGCGCGGCGAGCGGCGCCGCCACCTCGGTCGCCCAGCGCGCCTTCAATTCGGCGGTGTGCTCCTCGGCCTCGGGTCCCGCCAACCGGGTGAGATGCACCGCGATGACGTCGGGCGACAGCGTCATCGCGAACGCCAGCGCGCGGTCGCTCATCCGGTTGCGCCCCTCGACCGCGACCAGCACCGTAGGCGGCTCGGTCTCGCCGAGCGCAAAGGCCGACGTCGGTTCGAGCGCCGCATCCTCGCGGTCGTAATAGCGCCGGATCGCGCGCAGCAGCGCGATCGTCGCGGGGATCGCCAGCACGACGATCCACGCCCCCTCGGCAAGTTTCGCCGCCAGGATCACCGCGAGCGCGACCGCCGTGGTGACCGCCCCCAGCCCGTTGATCGCCAGCCGCCCATGGTTGCCGCCCGGCTGCTTGCGCCAATGCGCGACCATCCCCGTCTGGCTCAAGGTGAAGGTCAGGAAGGCCCCGATCGCGAACAGCGGGATTAGCCGGTCGGTAATGCCGCCGAACACCAGCAGCAGCGCACCCGCCGTGACGGTCAGGAAACCGACCCCGACCGAGAACACCAATCGCCGGTCGGCCACCGCGAAACTGCGCGGCAGGAAGCCGTCCTGCGCTACCAGTTTGCACAGGCGCGGGAAGCCGACGAAGCTCGTGT
>JAABUQ010006603.1_pt1 | contig 17451 bp, 18 predicted proteins | sample 5560001 | NCBI WGS metagenome assembly JAABUQ01 (sample SAMN10711888, study PRJNA513371) | rock metagenome | isolation source: Antarctica rocks | place: Antarctica: Victoria Land, Finger Mt nord | collected 2015-12-18
TGTTAGGGAAGGGCAAATAAAGAGCAGGACGAAAAACGGGAATGCTCACGCCGTTGGGCCGGAATCTCTAGCCCTTCCCTAACAGGGGAGGGAGCGACACTGAGGCAGGATGCCGCAAGTGCCAGGAACGAGCGGGAGGGGTTCTTCTCCGGGTATAATCCCTCCATCATGCGCCAATTCGACACTGCCCACGACCCACCCGAAGCCATCCGCGCCGCCCTGACCGCCCGCGACCATGCCAAAAACGCCCAAATCGAAGCCGTTGTCCGAGGCATTTTAGACGACGTGAAAGCACGCGGCGACGCCGCCGTTCTCGATTACACCCGCCGCTTCGACTGGCCGGAGGCGACCATTGAAGCACTTGTGACAGATAACTCACCCGATGCTTTTGAGCAGCAATGGGAGGCACTGCCAGACGGCCTGCGCGGAAGCATCATGTCGGCTGATGCCAACATCTATGACTTCCACCAAGCAGAAAAAGGGCACCTTCAATCCTGGATGAACTTCTCCGGGCCGGAGTTTGCGCCGGGGCCGCAGGGAGCGCGGGCTTTAGGCCAGATGTTGCAGCCTGTCGAGCGTGTGGGCATTTATGTTCCTGGCGGTAAAGCTGTCTATCCTAGCACAATTTTAATGGCGCTCCAGCCTGCCAGCATTGCCGGAGTGACGCAGTTTGTGATTTGTACCCCCTGCAACAATCAAGGTGAACTTTCGCCGCTGATAGAGGCGGTAGTCTACTGGCTGAAGGGCCAATCCATCGGCGACTGCCGCGTGTTCAAGATCGGCGGGGCGCAGGCGATTGCGGCGATGGCTTACGGCACCGAAACCGTGCCGAAGTGCGATGTGATTGTCGGGCCGGGCAATCAGTATGTCAATATCGCGAAGAAACTGGTTTACGGCGAGTGCGCGATAGATATGCTGGCCGGTCCGTCGGAAGTGGCCGTCATCGCCGACGAATACGCAAACACGGTCTTTGCCGCCGCCGACATTCTGGCCCAGACCGAACATGGACACGACAACAAAGGCGTCTTCTTCTGCCACTCATGGGACGTACTCGAAAAGTGCAAAGCCGAACTGTCCCGGCAGCGGGCGGCGCTGTCCCGGAAAGAAATCTTGGACGCGACGGCGCTCAATTTGATTTTTGTCAAAACGAACTCGCTGGAAGAGTCGCTGAAACTCTCGAATGTCATGGCCCCGGAGCATTTGGAGCTAATGGTACGGGAGCCATTGGCCGCGCTGCCGCTGGTCAAAAATGCCGGGGCGGTGCTGCTGGGCGAGCATACGTCGGCGTCCGTCGGCGACTACTGGGCGGGGCCGTCCCACACCCTGCCGACCGCCGGGGCGGCCCGGTTCTCTTCGCCGCTGTCAGTCAATACATTTATGAAGCGCACCAGCGTTGTCTACTACTCGCAGAAGGCCGCCGAAGAAGCGGCGGAAGAAGTCGCCCGGTTCGCCGAAGCGGAAGGCTTTGACGCCCATGCGGCGGCGGCGAGGCTGAGAGGAAGCCCCCTCCCCCGCGACGGGAGAGGGGAGTCAGACTCGGAGGCGGCTTCTTACCCCTCTCCCGCGCAGCGGGGGCAGGGGTCGGAACGCAGTTCCGGGGGTGGGGGCCACTCTTAATGCTTTACACCACTCCTCACGCCCAGGCCAAGCGCCCGGAAATTGACGCCGTCATCTTTGACATGGACGGCGTGTTGATTGACATCTCGCAAAGCATCCGGGTCGTCAACTGCCTGGCGGTCCCCTACTTCCTGCGGACCGTGCTGGGCTGGCCCGCGCCCGACGACCTTCTGACCTCCGCCGACATTGAGCTGTTCAAGAACGCCGGCGGCTTCAACGACGACCTTGATTTGAGCTACGCGCTGGTGCTGTTCTATGTCGCCAAAGGCCGGGAGAACCCCAGCGCGGCCCCGGAAACTTTGAACGTGCTTCAGCCGAACTTGAACCGCTTTGCGACCCGCATCAAGGAGCGCGGCGGCGGGGTCCGCGCCGCCGAAGATATTCTGATGGAGCATCTCACCCGCGACGACAAGCTGGCGGTCGAGACCGATTACCGCAAGCACCTCATCAAGCAGGTTTTCCTAGAAATGTTCGCTGGGGAGCATTCGGAGCGCATCTACGGCTTCGCGCCGACCCTCTACACCGGTCCCGGCTTTATCAACCGGGACGTGCCGCTGCTGGACCTGTCCAAGCTGCCCGCCGATAAGATGCTGGGCGTCTACACAGGTCGGAGCTTCGAGGAAGCCCGGTTCGGCCTAGAGCTGTGCGGCCTTTTGGACCGCATTCCTGAAACGCACATCATCACCCAGCGCGACGGCTTCAAGAAGCCGCATCCCGGCGGGCTTTTGGCGCTCACTCAGCGGCTCGGCTTCACGAATGCCGTCTATCTCGGCGATACCTGGGACGATCTGCGGACTGTCCAGCGCTTCAACAATGCACCCATTGGAGATGCCCGCTTCCTCTCGGTGCAAGTGCTGACCGGCCCGGCAGGCGCAGCCAACGAGCGCTTGTTTCGGACATCAGGCGCAGACGTGATTGCCTCCAATGTCAACGAAGCGCTGGACTGGGTGAACGGAGAATAAGAACAAGCCCACGGGGCTGAACCCCCGTGCTTCAAAGAGCAAGCTCCCGCCTCAGCACTGGTTGCCCGGAGGGGCGCGGGCGAAGATATCAGGGAAAGTCCGTTGCCCGCACCCCTCCGGGTAGCCAGTGCTGAGGCGGGGAATCGCCCTTCAAAGCCCTGCCGTTCAGGGCAGGGTACTCTTCCTAGCCCTGCATCCACTCAAGCCCCTGCGCGGCCCAGCCGTGCAGGCTGTCCCAGTAGACGCCGCCCTCGGCGGGGCGTTCAAGCGGCAGGTCGCGGGCGATCATTTGGAGGGCCGTCAGCGCAAGCCGAGGCGCGAACTCGCGCCGGGTGACGCCGCGCCGCCACAGGAACTGCTCGACAAAGCCTGTATGCACGAACGGGTAACAGTCGTAGACCCAGACCATCGCGAGGCCCAGCAGCGGGTCGCCGTAGTGGCCGAACGGCTGCACGAACTCGACCAGCGGGTTCTTCTGGTACGCTGGGCCGCCTGGAGCGCCGAACGGCTCGTCAAAAGCGCTTTCCGCAGTGATCCGGTAGGACAGCGGGAAGAAGTGGCCGTAGGAAGTGTAAACGAGCGGGACGGTGATGGCTGGGAGCGCGGCCTGCACGGTTTCAAGTGCGCCGGCAAACCACGGGTCCGCCAGCCACCGGGTTCGTTCTTTGCCTTCTTCGGCCAGCCACGGGTCGGCGTTCCACCGGGCGTCTTCCGTGAGTCTTGCGGCTTCATCGGACAGCGTCCTGTGTTCCAGCGCCGCGCCGGCGGGATCGGCTTGCAGAGCGGCAGTGAGGCTTTGCAGCCGGTCAATCGCCTCGAAGGCTCGCTCGGTCGCCAGACGGATACGGTGCGGTGTCCCGCCGAGCGCCCACAGCAGCAAGTTCTCACCGCGCGGCGGCTCGCAAAGCGTCAAAAAGTCCGCGCCGTTCCAATTCTCGACATCGCGCTGGTCTGCGGGGCGCGGAACCGGGCCAGCCAGCAGGCGCGGGCCGGGGATGCCCAGCCGTTCCAGTACCGGCAGCAAGGCTGCACGCGCGGGGTCAATGTCGCCGCGAAAGTCGGCGGCCGTTTCAGTGCCGTCCGGGAGTGCGAGAGTCACACGCGGGCCGAACGGCATCCAGGGTTCGATGTCGGTTTGGACTGACAGAATGCGAGCGTTCGGGAACGCAGCGGTCAGAAGAGAATGCTGAAGCTCGGACAGGCCGAATGTTTCGGACAGGCCGAATGTTTCGGATAGGCCGAATGTTGGGTTGGACATAGGTTTTCCTTTGGTGAGCGACGGTTTGGGGACAAATCCCGGAAGACCGGCGCGGAGAGTGCGCCGCGCTGCCGACAAGCGGCTGCGGACGGTGTTCAGAGGAATGCCGAGGATAGCCGCGACTTCTTCCCGCGACCAGCCGCCAACATAATGCAGCAAGAACGTTGTTTGGTGCGCCGGGGACAGGCGGCTGACCGCAAGGCGCAGCGTGTACGCTTCGGCGTAATTCACTTCTGCGGCGGCTTCAGTAAGGGCACTCAGCGGCTCTCCCAGGCGGCGGGTGCCGCGACGCCGGCGGTAGTCGGCGCACAAAGAAAGCGTGATGTGCCGGAGCCAGCCCGTCAGCCTGCCCACGTCCCGCAGCTCCGGCAGCCGCTGCACCGCATAGACCAGCGCCTCTTGCGCCACATCCTGCGCGTCGTCCGCGTTGCCGAGGGTGTGGAACGCCAGCGCAAGAACAAGCCGCCGGTGCCGCTCAGTCAGCCGCCCCGCCGCCATCCGGTCTCCTGCCAACGTGCGGCGCACAAGCTCTTTGTCTGTGTTCTCTTTCTGCTGCATGATGATAAGGCGCGGTGGAATTGGAAAAAGGACCACTTGTTTGGTACAATGCAGTAACTATGGCACAAGAACGCACGGCGACGCGGGCGCGGCAGACTTCTGAAACGCAAATCACGCTGTCGGTGGCGCTTGACGGCGACGGCGGCAGCGAGGTTGTCACCGGGGTCGGCTTTTTCGACCACATGCTTACCCATGTCGCTAAACATGGCCTGTTGCATTTGACGGTTCACGCGACCGGCGACCTGCATATTGACGACCACCACACGGTCGAGGACATCGGAATTGCGCTGGGGGAAGCCCTGCGCGAAGCCGCCGGGGACAAAGCGGGGCTGACCCGCTACGGCTTCTCGCTGCTGCCGATGGATGAGGCGCTTGTCTCCTGCGCCCTCGATTGGAGCGGGCGCGGCCTACTGGTTCACGACTTTCACTTCCCCTCGCCGAAGATTGGGACGTTCGATACCGAACTGGTGCCGGAGTTCTTTCGCGCCATCGCCGCCCATGCCGGCCTGACCCTGCACTTTGAGCAGCGGCGCGGCGCGAACTCGCACCATATCGCGGAAGCCGCGTTTAAGGCGTTCGGACGGGCGCTCGACATGGCAAAGCGGCTGGACAGCCGTGTCAGCGGCATTCCCAGCACGAAGGGGATATTGTGAAGCCAGGGGTGTAGAAACCCCCGTCACGGAAGCGTCCTTTGGACAAAGATAGCAAAGTGGCTTTTTACGCTTCTCCGTGTCCGAAGGACATTTCTTTGCCGGGGGTTTCTACACCCCCGGCGTCTTATGAATATGAATGTAATCACGTTCCCGCGCTCATTCGCCGCCGACATTTCGTACCGCATGGGCGCGGTTCTCTTTGCAATGGTCGGCGTCATCGGCCTGGGTCTTGCCGTTTCCCGCCATCAGAACCAGGCTGTTCTCGCGCTTGCCTTGCCGTTCTTAGTCTTCTTCGGCGCGGCGCTGCTCTGCTGGACATTTGCGCTGACCGTGGACGACACCGGCCTGCATCAGCGGTCTATCTTGGGCCGCAAAGATGTTACCTGGCAGGAAGTGCAGCGATTGGACCAGAGCCGGGCGTATTCCATTCACGGTGCGACTGATCAGGAGCTTGTCTGGATGTCTTTGGTCTCCACCGCCGCTCAGGAAGCCATCGCCGAAGAAGCCATTCGCCGGGCAGGGCTGCGGCAGTCCAAAGCAAAGGCTGTTTACCCATTGAAGCGGCAGTGGGTGCGGTAGGAACCCCTCCCGCTCGTTCCTGGCACTTGCGGCATCCTGCCTCAGTGTCGCTCCCTCAGCACTGGCTCCCTGGAAGGCCCCTGTTAGGGAAGGGCAATAAAGAAACAGAACAAGAGTCGACGTGTTCACCAAGCAAGAGCCGACGTACCCATCAAGCCAATCTTTTCTTCTCCTCAGTCTTTTCCAAAGCCCTTCCCTAACAGGGGCCTTCCAGGGAGCCAGTGCTGAGGGAGCGACACTGAGGCAGGATGCCGCAAGTGCCAGGAACGAGCGGGAGGGGTTCCTAAACGCGGGAGGGGTTCTTATGAAAGTCGCCATTATTGATTTCGGCATGGGCAACCTGCGAAGCGTCGAAAAAGCCTTCCACAAAGTCGGCATGGACGGTGCGTTTGTCACCGCCGACCCCGCTGAAGTGGCGAGCGCCGACAAGGCCGTCCTGCCCGGCGACGGCACGTTCGACCAGACCATGCACTCGCTCCGGCGCTCCGGGACAGACCGGGTTGTTTTAGAGTTTGCCGCGTCGGGCCGCCCGTTTTTAGGCATCTGCGTCGGGATGCAGGTGCTGCTGACGGCCAGCGAGGAAGGCGAACAAGGTGTAACCGGCCTCAACCTCGTGCCGGGCCGTGTCAAGCGCTTCCCCGCCGGAACGGGTATCAAAGTCCCGCAGATCGGCTGGAACACGCTGGAATTTGCACCCCAGTCGCCGCTCGGCGTAGACCTGCCCGGCGCGTCGCCGATGGCCTACTTCTTGAACTCCTACTACTGCATACCCGATAGTTCCGCCGACAGCGCCGCAACCACCGAGTACGGCTTGCCGTTCTGCTCGGCGCTGCACCGGGGCAATGTGTGGGCGACCCAGTTCCACCCGGAAAAGTCCGGCCCGGTCGGCCTAGCAATTTTACGAAACTTTGCGAAGCTGTAGACGCGGGGAGGCAGACCGTTGGGGCAGATGATTTTTGACATTGTCGTGCTTGTGCTGCTCATCCCCCTGAGCGCGGTTGTGCTGGGCATCGGCAGCGGCATTGTGCAGCTTGTCTTGAAGTCGTCGGAGCGGCGGATGGAGATTCGGCTCAAAGCGCAGCAGGGCCAGAACGGCGACATGGTCAAGCAGCTTGAAGCCCTCCGGGCGGAGATCGCCGCCCTGCGCGACACGACGACCCAGTACGACATGACCAACGACCATATCGTCCAGCGCTTAGAAGAGCGCCTCAGCCGCATTGAGACAAGGGCCGCCGGGCAGTCGGCGCGGTCCACTTCAGAACGGTCTACTTCAGAAGAGCCGCGTCGGCGGATTGGGCAGGGTTAGGAGAAAATCATGGGCCACGAGATTTTTGGCGACGTTTTGCAGCCACTCGCCTTCTTTGGCGGGATCGCAATGATTATTCTGGCCTCGGCGAAGGCCAAGCTGGATCACCGAAAACTAGACATGATGCGCGGGCAGCCCCTCGAATCACGTCCTGCCGCAAGCGAGGGCAAGATTTTGGCCGAAATGAAGGCCATGCGTCAGCAGATGGAGCAGATGCAAAGCACAAACCACCAGTTTGACCTGTCGTTTGACGAGGCCCTGAACCGCTTGGAAGGCCGCATCAGCCGCCTGGAAACCAAACCTGTCGTCAGCACGACAACCAGCGCCGACTCGCCGAATACACTCCGAAACGGCCAAAGCTTGTAGTATGAACACCCCTGAATACAGCTACGAACGCGGCGGCCATTCTGCCTTTCGCACCGGCGAGTACGTTTTCCACCAGCTTATCCCTTATATCGGCAACAAGCGCAAGCTGCTGGGGCTGATCAACCAAGCCATTGCTAAAACTAACGTCGCTTCGACCGGTACGTTCTTAGACTTGTTCGCTGGAAGTGGTGTCGTGTCGCGCATGGCAAAGAAACAAGGATTTCGAGTCATCTCAAATGACTGGGAGCCATACGCGCGGGAAATCAATCAATGCTACATCGGCTGTAACTCGGCTCCGGAATTCGCGCACTTCGGCGGCTATGAGAACGCTATCGCTCAACTTAATGCCGTTACCCCTGTCGAAGATTGGATTACACGCCACCTCTGCCCTACCGATGATGAGCATTACGATACTGAACGGGAGCGGATGTTCTACACGCACTCTAACGGAATGCGGATAGATGCCATGCGTTTGCAGATGGAACAGTGGCAGACGGACGGCCTGCTGTCCGGCTTAGAGATGTCATGTCTGCTCGCACCTATGCTTTATCAAGCCTGCTACACCAGCAACACTAGCGGCGTCTTCAAAGGCTTTCATAACGGCTGGGGCGGACAGACTAAAACCGCGCTGTACCGGATACTGTCCCAGTTTCAAATTAAGCCCGCCATCTTTTATGACAACGAGCAAGCCAACACGGTTTATCGTATGGACGCGGAGCAGTTAGCTGAAAGATTGCGAGAAAACGGCGAGACCGTAGACATTGCCTATCTTGACCCGCCCTACAATCAGCACCCCTATGGCAGCAATTACCATGTCCTGAACACAATTACGCTCTGGGACCACCCGCCGCTCACAGAAAAAATCGAAGGCCGCAACAAGGCCGCCATCCGCGAGGATTGGCGGACAGAAAGACGAAGCCCATACAATCATCGCGGTGCCGCTACTGCTGCTTATGACAGATTGCTTCAGTCTCTCGATGCTAAATATATCCTCACCAGCTATAGCACAGACGGTACAATTCCGTTGCAAGACCTTGTAGAAGCCTGTATCAAGCGCGGTCAAACTGATCTCGTACTACAGCAGTACAAGCGCTACCGCGTTAGCTCTCAGCGGTTTTCAGCAAAGCCGCTGAATGTTGAGTTGGTGCTGATTGTGGACAGGGGGAAGAGACACAGGGGCGTGAGCGCAGAGGCAATTTGTGACAGCATCTTATGTCAGGAAGAAGCGGCACTGGCAGTCAGAGACAGAAAAATGGCTCCGGCATAGCTGCCGGAGCCGAAATTTTTGCGGTTTAATTTGTTTCTGCGCTTTTCGTCAGGTCAATCGTGATGTCGGCGGAGCGCGGCTTGGCACGCAGTCCGGCCCCCTGCGGGTCATAGACAATCCGCCAGCGGTCCAGCACGTCCCGTCCGAGAAGCGAGGGGACCTCTTCCATGTCGGGATCATATGGCATGATTTCTGTTTCCAAATCATAGCCATAGAGGGTGCGGGCAGGGTCGGCGAAGATGAGAATAGCCCTCTCGACAAAGCTGTGGACCGTCCCGCCGATGCCGCCGCATTCGCGGTCGCCTTCCAGCCGGTCATACGAGATGCCGAGACGCTTGACATCCCCCGGCATGAGGACCGAGGTATCAGCCCCGGTATCCATGAGAAACGAGATGTTGTCCTCAATGCCTAGCCTCGCCGGTTAGGATACCGAGTCAGAAGATTCATTCGCCGAGAAGAAAGCAGCTTGGTATCTTTGCGGAACTTTTGCAGTTCGGTGTCCAAGCGCCTGGGATCGCCGATGATCTCTCGCAGACTAAGTTCGTTCATGGTTATCTCCTAGCGGCGGCGTAGGAAGGCGGGGATGTCTACGTCGTTGTCGGCAGCCTGACGCTGGGGAGACGGCTGCTCCGGGGCGGGCTGGGCCGCACGGCTTGTTTCGGCGGGCGCGGCGGCTCCGGCAGTGGCCGCGACGGCGGCAGGGCGGGCGGAGACGGGCGGCATCGGGCGCTGCTGGTCGAAGCCAGTGGCAAGCACCGTGATCCGCACTTCGTCCTTCATGTTCGGGTCCTGGACAATGCCGAAGATGATGTTCGCGTCTTCCGCGTCGGTGGCCTGCTGGATCAGCTCGGTGGCTTCGTGGACTTCGGCGAGCGTCATGTCCGGGCCGCCGGTGATATTGATGAGCGCGGCGCGGGCGCCTTCAATGCTGGTTTCGAGCAGCGGCGAGGCAATCGCGGCCTGGGCGGCGTCCACGGCGCGGTGATCGCCGGATGCAACCCCGATACCCATCAGCGCGGTCCCGGCGTTCAGCATGATCGCCCGAACATCGGCGAAGTCAACGTTGATGATGCCGGGGATCGTGATAATGTCCGAGATGCCCTGCACGCCCTGACGCAGCACGTCATCGGCCTCTTTGAACGCTTCCACAAGCGTAGCCCGCTTCTCGACGACGCCGAGCAGGCGATCATTCGGGATGATAATCACCGTGTCCACTTTGTCTTTGAGGTTGTCCACGCCTTCGTCGGCCAGCCGCGAGCGGCGCGGGCCTTCGAATTTGAACGGCTTAGTGACGACAGCCACCGTCAAGATGCCCAAATCTTTGGCGATCTCGGCGATGACCGGCGCGGAGCCGGTGCCGGTGCCGCCGCCCATGCCGGCGGTGATGAAGACCATGTCCGCACCTTCGAGCGACTTTTTGATGTCGCTTTTGGACTCTTCGGCGGCGTTGCGCCCGACTTCCGGGTTGCCGCCCGCGCCGAGGCCGCGCGTCAGGTTCTCGCCGAGCTGGAGTTTGTAGTCGGCGGCGGAGATGTCCAGCACCTGAATATCGGTGTTCATCGCAATGAACTCGACCCCGGTGAGGCCGGCATCAATCATGCGGTTGACGGCGTTCGTGCCGCCCCCGCCGCACCCGATGACTTTGATCTTGGCGAACGGCGTGAGTTCCTCGCGGTATGCGACTGCCATAGTGAAATTCGTCTCCCTTGAAAGCGTGGATAATTTTGTGCTTATGAGTGCAATCGTTTATAATACCGCAAATCGGGTGCAAGTGCAACTTTTAGGCAGTAGGGCTGAACGACTTTGCTGCTTCCAGTTCAGCCGCTTTCGCCGCCTCCATCTCTGTTAATGCTTTTTGGGCGTCTTCGCGGCTTATAGCGCTGCGAAATGCCTCAAAAGCGTCATGGTAACGATCTGTTTCCCTCTGGACCGGCGCATAAGCTTTTGCCCGTTCCGCTTCATTGCCTCTGTCTGTTGGAAGCAAAAAAACATGAGGCTGAGGATCAGGCTCCTGGTAGTTCCAAGAGCCTTCCAGTTCTTGAAGCTTTGATGCCTCATCATAAGCATCTGCCGCATTACCAATGTAAACGCGCAGGTAAAGCCGCCCAGCCGACATAGTTGCCCCATGCGTGATCAGTGTCGCCTCAATGCCTCGCTGTTCCGCTTCTTGATTGAGCCAATCATAGATTTCCTGACGGGAAGAAATGCGGCGGGTGTTCGCTGTGATTGCCATAATTAGTTTTCCAATGAGCGGGTCGGAGGCAAAATATCCCCAACACTTTTCACGATAAAATGAGCGTCCTTTAAAGCTATTGCAGAGGCAGCCTCCCCGATGACAGCTCGCATCTCATAATCCGCTGTTATCCGCAGCTTATAAAGAACTGAAAGACGTGCTGAAAGATTATACCGCTTGTTCTGATCCAAAAACGACATCCGCGTCGTTCGGAGAAGCTCAGGGGTCACTTCATGGCTCCAAGCGTCACGTCCTGCGGGCGGCCTTTGTTTTGCGTACAGCAAAACCGCGGTGACGGCTTGGTATGCTGCATAATAAGCACGGCTTGCGGCTGAACAGGAATGCCCACGCTGATGCAGAAGGCCGGCGGCGTCCAAAGAGTCATCTGCCCGGTACCGACAATACTCCCAAGCATCCATGCGTTCGTTCCTGATTTTTGTGTCTTCGCTTGCCATTCGTATCTTTGTCACTTACCCGCCGCCGAGAGTGCGGGACATGATGCGGGCGAAGAAGCGGTGGAACTTGCCGAGGAGGGTGTTTTCGCTGGGAAGCGACCGGCCCTGGTGGTAATGGCGAGCGCCGTACTGGACCAGGCCGATGGCGGTGGCGTAGATCGGAGAGCGGAGGTCGTCGGAGATGCCGCCGATGTCGCGCGGGCTGCCTAAACGGGTCGGCATTCCGGTGACTTCGCGGCACAGCTCGGCGGAGCCGAGAAGCTGGGAGCCGCCGCCGGATAAGACAATCCCGGCAGGCAGCATGTTGTAGTAGCCGGACTTGAGGATCTCCTGGCGCACCATCAGAAGCAGCTCGTGCATCCGAGGCTCGACAATCTCGGCGAGAATGCGCCGGGGCAAAAGGCGCGGCTCGCCCGCGCCGAGGCTGAGGACTTCAAACAGCACATCGGGGTCCATGACCTCGGCGGTCGCGGCGGCCTGCTCGCGCTTGACCCGCTCGGACTCGGCAAATGAGGCCCGGAGGCCGACCGAGATGTCGTGGGTGACATGGTTGCCGCCGACCGGGATAGCCGACGAATAGTAAATGTCGCCGTCTACAAAGATCGCAATGTCAGTGGTGCCGCCGCCGATGTCGGCGATGCAGACGCCTAAGTTTTTCTCGTCCTGGAGCAGCACCGACTCAGCGGTCGCAATCGGCTCCAGCACTGTGGCTTCAATCGTCAGGCCGGCTTTATGGACGCACTTGGCGACATTTTGGAGAAACGTCACCGCGCCGGTGACGATATGGGTCTCGACTTCAAGCCGTGTGCCGGACATGCCGACGGGGTAGCGGATGCCGTTCTGGCCGTCAATGGAGTACGAGCGGGGGATGGCGTGGATGATTTCGCGGTCTGGGGGAAGCACAATGACCCGGCTCTGATCTTGGACCCGCTCGACATCGTCCTGAGTGATCTCGCGGTTCGCGTGGGTGATCGCAATGACGCCGCGCGAGTTCAGCGACGCGACATGTTCCCCGGTCACGCCGACGACGACCCGGTGAATCTCGTAGCCGGACATAGCGCGGGCCTTTTCGACGCTGTCCACAATCGCCTGGGCCGCGCTGTCAATGTCAATCACGACCCCTTTGCGGATGCCGTTCGACAGAGAATTGCCGACCCCCACAATGCTGATGCGGCCCGGCTCCTCGATTTCCGCGACAACGGTGCAAACCTTTGTCGTTCCAATGTCCAGCCCGACAACGCAGTCCCTCGCCACCTCCTATGCTCCCCTCATCCCGTCCCTAATTCTCTACTGTTCCCAATTTCGCTAACTTTGCCGGTGCTGCTCTTGGCGGCCTTCCATCCAGTGCCGCCGGATAATGGACAGGTTTACAAAGATGCGCCCGCCGAGCGCGACGACCGCCGCAAGACCCAGCGGCTGGCCCATCACATCGCCGAGGTAGGCAAGAAACGCGGCTAAAAGCGTGTTTGTCAGGAACCCCGACACAAACACGTCGCTCTTGAACTTGCCCTCGGTTCCGGCCCGAACTCCGCCGATGAGCGAGTCCAGCCCGGCTAAAGCCGCGAGCGAGAGATACTGGGCGTATTTCGCCGGAAACTCCGCTCCCGACAAATAAACCAGGCCGAAGCCGAGCGCCCCCGCCAGCAGTGCAAACCAGCCCATAGAGTGACGTTACGCTCCCGTGCTTTTTGACGCAGACGCCGACTTCTCCGGCGGCACCGGCAGCGCATATTTCGGCTGAGTGACGCCGCTGTACGCCGGGATTACGAGGCGCTTTGCGGGCTGGACCGCGAACATGGCCTTGTCATACTGCTTAATCTGGGCGGCGATGCCGTTGGAGATATTTAACGCGGTCTCTAGGGTCTGCGGCTTGCCGATAGCCCGGATCACATACGGCGGTGTCTGGGCCGTGTTGTTGACAAAGACCGTCGGCCCCGCGCACCGGATCGGGCTGACCGCGCCGAGGCGCTGGTCATTGACCGAGATCGCTTCCGCGCCCGCTGCTTTCAGCTCGTTGACGACTTGGTTGATGTCGGTGTCGTGGATAATGTTCGGCGGCGTGATGCCGACCGGCATTGCGCTCGGATACGGGGTCTTGCTGTCGCTGAGAGTCACTTCGACCCCCGGCCCCTGCACGGCGGTCAGGCAGGCCGCAAACTTAGCCGTTTTCAGGTCCGAACCCAGCGCCCGTGTTTCCGCCGAGTTGGACGATGCCCCGTTCTCATACTTTGTAATCTGGATCTGCTGCGCTTTGGTTGTGCGCTGTAAGTCGTCCACCTGCCGCTGCAAGATGTCCGATGCGGTCACGGCTGTCACATGAGTGACGGCCTGCTGGGTCCGTACCGAAAGGGCCAGCATGGCGCCTAAGATGGCGCACAGCAGGAACAGGGTCATCCACCAGGTCCGGCGGTCCTGTTTCGGCGCGGTTTGGAGCAAATCGCTTTTTTGGAGCGGGTCAGGTTTGATGTCCAAAGTGCGGTCTGTGGTATGTTCTATTTCCAGTGCCATTCTGCGGGCCTCAATTATTTCTTACGATTGCACTTGCAACGGTGCGCGGACGCCAAACAGGCTGCTGCGGGCAGCTCACATCAATATAGGCAGCCCGCGCGGATAGCGCCCCGCCGTAAGCGGACAGGGCGGCGTCGGCCAGCGCCATCTTCCACGGCAGCGAGTCGGACTGGCCCAGCCGAATCTGCGGTTTGCCCCTAGTATTTAAGCACATATTCAGGTTTTGGTCAACTGCTATTTTTGCGCCTGTCCAATCCGGGCCGGCCTGGGTCAGCGCAAGCAGACGATACGCATCCGGCAGCCAGACCACTGGGAGCGGGCGACCGAGTTCAACCGTGTCCGGCATCGCCGAGACGGCGGCTTCAATCACCGGCAAGTGAGGAGTCGGTGCGTCTAATTGCCGGTACGGGACTCCCTTACGGTCCAAAAGCCAGCACTGGGCGTTCGCCATCAAGACGGCGTAGGGCTGACGCTCGGTGACCGTCAAAACCAGTGTGTCCGGCAGGCGCACAGTGCGCTCGGCGTGGTCAATGACCGGGTCTGCCGCGAGGCGACGGGTCAGCGGCTGGCGCAGCATCCACAGGACATTGGTGTTGTTCGGAACTTCTGCTTCGGCGAACACCTGCTGCGGAGTCAGTGTCTGCGTCCCGTTGACACGCACTTTCGTGACGTGCAGGCCCGGCGCGAGCGCCAGGGCGGCCAGGTCGCCGAGGGCCAGCAGCACGGCGAACACCAGCAAAGCCCGGTTCCAGTCCCGCCGCCGCCGGTTGGTTTTGCGCCGGGAAACCCGCTGCTGGTGCTTCGCCGGGATCGGCACGCCCCGGCTGTCCGTCATTTTGAGGTGTGTCCGCTTGTGCATAAAGATTTGCTCTTGGGACCGCAGGAACCAGCACTGGAAGTGCCGGTCTACTGTTGAATGAAAGTATGCCTGCGGCATTACTGCGTATCGAAGCGACTAAAGATTAAGAAATGCCTCTATTGGCTGATCCGCAGTGTCGGAGACACTTTCACTCAACAGTAGGCCGGCACTTCCAGTGCCGGTGCCGGTGCTTTTGTGCCTCATTCCAAAGCCAGCGCAATCAATTTATCCAGAAGCTGCGGGAAGCTATAGTTTGCGGCTTCCGCCGAGCGCGGCAGCAGGCTTGTCGGGGTCATGCCGGGGATCGTGTTGAGTTCCAGCGTGTAAATCTCGCCGCTGCCGGTGACAATCATGTCCGTGCGCGACATCCCCCGGCAGCCGAGGGCTTGGTGACACACTTTGGCGATGCGCCGGGCTTCGGCAGCGACCAACTCCGAGACGCGGGCCGGGACAATTTCATCGGTCTCGCCTGCCGTATATTTCGCTTTGTAGTCATAAAAACCGCCGTTCGGCACAATCTCGACAATCGGCAGGATTTCTAAGCGGTCGTTGCCAAGAATAGGGACCGTAATCTCGGTTCCCGTGATGAACTGCTCAATTAAAACCGTGTCGTCGTACTGGAAGGCAAACACCGTCGCGGCGTCGAGTTCGCTTTCCTGATGCACCACGGTCATACCGAGAGTAGACCCCTGGGCGTTCGGCTTAACAATCAGCGGAAGCGGCAGTGCGCCAGGCTGCATTCGGCTCCCGCGCGGGAGCGTCATGCCTTCCGGCATTCGCACCCCGGCGGCGGCCAGAACGCGCTTGGACATGGTTTTGTCCATCGCGAGGGCGCTTGCCAAAACGCCGCTGCCGGTGTAGCGCAGGCCCAGCACTTCCAGCATTCCCTGCACCGTGCCGTCCTCGCCGCCTTTGCCGTGCAGCGCAATGAACACGACATCGGGCTTTTCCGACGCCAGTGGAAGCTGCGGCAGGGCCGTGATCTCGGTCGTGCCATCCGCCGCATGGAGCAGGCCAAGCGGCTGGGTGATGCCAGGCGGCAGGAACTTCTGCCCTGAAGCCGTGTCGAGCGCGTAGACCGTATATTTTTCCGGGTCGAGCGCGTTCAAAATCTGGCGGCCCGTAGACAGCGAGACTTCCCGCTCGGCGCTGGTGCCGCCCATCAGAACAGCGACTTTAAGTTTTGGGATCATATGGACCCCCCGGCCCCCAATAATGGGGGAGCAAGAGAAGTCGCGTCTCCTGCTTCCTGTCCAGCTCCCCCATTATTGGGGGCCGGGGGGCAGTCTTGGGCGAGTAAACCTTCCCCCGCCGCGCGGATGTCGCCCGCGCCAAGCGTCAGCACCAAATCGCCGGGGCGGACAATCTCGGCGAGGCGACCCGGTAGGGCCGACTTGTCTGCCACATAGGTGACACACTCCGCGCCCCGGCGGTCAGCGGTTAGGGCGGCCAGCCCTGCGCCGGTGACACCGGCAATCGGCTGTTCGCGGGCCAAAAAGATGTCGGTCAGCACGACATGGTCGGCGGCGGCGAAGCTTTCGGCGAACTCGGTCTTGAAATCGCGGGTGCGTGACGGCAGATGCGGCTGGAAGACGGCCACAATCCGGCGGCTCCCAAACGCCTGGCGGGCGGCGGCGAGCGTCGCCTTGATCTCGGTCGGGTGGTGCGCGTAGTCGTCTACGATCAGCACATCCGACGCCGTGGTCCCGATACGCTCAAAGCGCCGTCCGGTGCCGGTAAAGCTTGCCAGACCGATCGCGATTTTGTCAAACGCGATGCCGAGGGTCAAGCCGACCGCGACGGCGGCGAGCGAGTTGGAAACCGTGTGCAGGCCCGGCACTTGTAGCTGCACCCGGCCAAGCGTCGTCCCGCGCCAGGCAGCGGTGTAGCTAGGGGTCGCACAATCAAGGTCAACGTCTACAGCCATTAAGTCGGCGTCGGCGTCTACCGCATAAGTCACAATTTTGGGCGCAGACCCCGCACTCCGCATTTCGACCAGCAGCGCCTGGGCATTCGAGTCGGTTCCGCAAACAATCGCCGTGCCGGAGACTTGGGACAGAAACTTGCGGAACGAACGCAAAACATTGTTTAGGTCGCCGTAATAGTCTAAGTGGTCGGCTTCGATATTCGTTACGACCGCGATCTTCGGGGCCAAATCGAGAAACGAATCATACGCCTCGCAGGCTTCCGCTAAAAATACATTCGAGCCGCCGAGCCGGGCGTTGCCGCCGTAGGCGGGCAGGTCGCCGCCGATGAGGACAGTCGGGTCTAAATCGCCTGCTTCCAGCACCAGCGCCGTCATGCCGGTGGTGGTCGTCTTGCCGTGCGTTCCGGTGACCGCGACCGAGTCAGTGTACCGGGCCATCAGCCGGCCCAGCATCTCGGCCCGCGAGATAACGGGAATACCCTTTTCCCGCGCCGCCGCCATTTCCGGGTTGTCTTTCTTGACCGCCGCCGACGCCACCACCAGTGTTGCCCCGTTCAGGTTTGCAGCCGCGTGTCCGGCGTCCGCCCGGATGCCCGACTCCCGCCGCAGTGCGGCAAGGGTCGGCGACTCCCGCAGATCCGATCCGGTGACAGGCACACCCTGCCGGGCCAGCACCCGTGCCAGCCCGCTCATCCCCGCCCCCCCAATTCCAACAAAATGAATACACTCGCTCACGATAGTCTTACACTCCCGCAGTTTTTTTGTACGCCTTCGTACATTAGACCTCTTGCATAAGTAGCGTATACTGTCGGTATGTTTTACGCTGACGTTGCTGCCCTGAAGCCCGCAGACTTCAAGCGACTGACTGGGGTGATCCCGGCGACCTTTCTTTTGATGTGCGAT
>JAABUQ010006604.1_pt1 | contig 17450 bp, 18 predicted proteins | sample 5560001 | NCBI WGS metagenome assembly JAABUQ01 (sample SAMN10711888, study PRJNA513371) | rock metagenome | isolation source: Antarctica rocks | place: Antarctica: Victoria Land, Finger Mt nord | collected 2015-12-18
GCGCCGACCTGTTCGCAGGCGTGCGCTCCGTCATCGGCACCGCCGCACGCCGCGGCGTGGGCGCCTACCAGGCTATCCAGCAAACCCTACGCGGGCAGGCCGCTACCTACCCGGGTTGAGCAAATACGGGAGGGCTACCTCGGGCGGCTGATGTCGCCGGTCCCGGAGGTCAATGGCTACGTCTCGCTGCTGCGTGAGACGGGCGCAGCGCCGCGGATCAACCCACCTTGCAAGCAGCTGGCGATGCGCGTGCTGGAGCGCATGGAGCTGAGCCTCTTCAGCCTGGAAACGTAGGAGGATCAGAAAGCGAAAACGTTATAAGGTTTTGGCGTTTCAAGTGATCAACGTTTTAACATTTTTGTCTTTCAGCATTAGAACATTGAGGTCGGGTAGCCTGACGAGCTGCGCGCTGCCTCGTCATGCCCGCAAACCGCTGCCACCCTCACCTGTCCTGGAAGCCGACCGCGTGGCGCAGCGCGTGGGCGATGCGCTCCATGCGGCGCTCGAAGCCCGCGGCAGCCCCCGCCTGGCCCGCTGCCTCGGCCAGCACGATCCCGCGCAGCACCGAGTCCTCCAGATCCGTCGCCATCGCCTCCATGGCCTCGCCGGCCGCCTTGGCGCCGCCCCCGGTCACCGACGCCCGGAGCGCCGCGATCTCGCCGAAGGCGGCGGCCAGCGCCGTCTTCAGGGCCACGATCTCACCCCGCAGCTCGGCCAGTTCATCTGCGCTTGCCATCTGCTTCTCCTCATTCTTTGGCAGCGCCGCAGTGTCTGGGCTCGTGTCGCGTCCGTGGCGGGGAGTTGCATAGCACGGCCCCGGCCACCGTCGCCCCGCCGCTCATCCCGGCAGGTAACGCGAGCTGCTGTCGCTGGGCCGGGCGTGGGCGTAGCGGCTGGTGATGGCGAGGCTGGCGTGGCCGACGGTGGCCTGCACGAGGTGCACGGGCGCGCCGCGGTCGAGCGCGTGGCTGACATGGGCGTGCCGGAGCCAGTGCGCCGACACCGCGTCGGACAGCTCGGCGCGCTTGGCCGCGCTCTTGACGATGCGGTGCACCTGGCTCTGGTCGAGCGCGCCGCCGCCCTCGCGCGAGCGGAACACCGGGGCGTCCGGGTCGGCGGGGCGCAGCGCCGCCAGGTCCTGCCAGGCCGAGGCCTTCAGCAGCACGGCCCGGGTCTTGCCCCCCTTGCCGAACACGGTCACCTGGCCGGCGTCGTCGCGCGCTTGCAGGTCGCGCCCGCGCAGCCCGCAGGCTTCGCTGATGCGCAGGCCGCCGAGGTAGAGCAGCCGGAGCAGCGCCTTGTTGCGGGGCTTTCGTTCGAGCGCGAGCATGTGCAGCACGTCGTCGATGCCGAGGATGCGCTCGGCGAGGGTGCCCTTGACCTTGGGCAGGCGGATGGCGGCTCCGACGTTGACGGGGAGGTAGCCTGTCTTGTGCCCGAAGGAGAGCAGCGACTTCACGGCGCTGAGCCGGCGCGCCTCGGTGGCGGTGGCCAGGGTTTTCAGGCTGTCCTGGAAGCCCTGCATGTCGGCCAAGGTGACGGCGTGCAGCGGGCGCTGCACGTGGGCGAAGAACGCGGCGAGGTCTGCCGTGTAGCCGCGCTGCGTGGCGACGCTGCGGCCGTGCAGCCACAGCGCCAGGAGGTGCTCGTCGGTGCGGGCCTGCGCGGGCACGACCGCGGTCGGCCGGGGCGGGGGAGGTGGCAGGGCCGGGCCATCCGGCGGCGGCAGGGCTGTGACGGCGACGGGGTAGGGATTGGGGTCGGGGTTGGGCTCGGCCATGCCGCCGATCCTACATTCCCGCTGTCCAGCCCATCCAGTGCAAGATAATGCTTCTTCTCTTGCACTGAAAGCAGGGATGGGGAGGGAGCTGGAAAGGCACCGGGATACGTTTATCAGAGTTAATCGGGGCTTGCCTTATTTGCAGCGGCACCCCGTAGAATGCTGAGCAGGGGCGATGCCGGGGGAATAAGACTGGGCCACGGCGGCGCGTGTAGACCATTGAGCGCGCCGATGCGGGACCGTTGAACGCGGTTATCGCGCGTCGCGCATTTCGCGGAACTGCCTTCAGAGGCTGTGAGTACCGACCCTGGCACAGAACGACACCATGTCTGTCCCGCACGGGGCCGTGTCACGGAAAGCTCCTGGCCGTAACTCCGTCAATCAAGGCCAATGGAGGAAACCATGATGCAGCTGCAAATGCCCAATCCGGTGCCGCCGATCTCACCTCCGATCCCACCCGAGCTGCCCGAACCCGGGCCGGACGAGGTTCCGCCACCGATCGAGACGCCACCGCCTCAGGACCAACCGCCGCCATTGAACTGACTGGACAAAACATGCGCTTCGCGCCGGCGATGGTTGTGCAGGCTATCGCCGCGGTCGTCCATGTCACCGGCAATAGCTTCCGGCTGCTGCAACGTCTATTCAACGCAGTTGAATAGTTGCTGAAGATCAAGGAGCTGTTGCCGCTCACCAAGGATGTGATCGAAGCGGCACGCAGTACACTGGTCGTCAGTGCCACTTAGCCCTGCCGATATCATGCCGCTTATCGACGCAGGTCACAGAATTCGCTAGTGTCATCTTTTCTGAATCCTGAGATCGCTTTCCCTTGGCGATCTCGCACTTGGCCAATCCCTGGATCGCGAGAATGCTTCCAAGTTCGTGAGAAATGCCGCCAGGATCGCACGACGCGGCCGGCGGGAGCACGGATCGTGGCGAACAGGAACAGGGTAGGAAGGACACGGCCAGACGACGTGCCGGACGAGGTCTGGTCTGGGCCGAAGCGGTCCGCCGTGCGGCCGTAGTCGCGCCGCTGGCGAGAGAAGACCGCCTCAGCGGCGCCCGGGTGCGCGACGCCGCCGGGCTGAACCTTGCCGGAGCAGCGCGGGTCCTCCATCGCGTCGAAGTACTGCCCCAGGCTCTCGATCAACATGCCTTGCTTCCCCGCCCCATTGCGAGGCTGCGTCATCATGCCTCAGCTCCCAGCAGGCCAGAGAAATCTCATGCGCCGCTCCTGAGAGATGCCTGACATGAAAACGACCGGCGCACTTGCAGGTGTTGCCGGCTCTCCCCCATCGCAAATCGAGCCGCGAGAGCTACGGCTCAGCCACTCAGCCACGGTTCGCTGGCATTCTGCCGCCTGACATCCCGGCCGGAGGTGATGTGCCTCCGACCAGTGCAGGTTCGCCTCAGTTCTTGTGGGCGCCATTGCCCTTGTCGTTCTGCCCAGCACTTGCCTCGGGACGCCCGGATGCCTTGGGCTGCTCGGCCGTCGTCTTCAGCGGCTGGGAAGACGCCACTTTCTGCTCGGTCTTCACCGCTTGGTCGACCTTCAGCGCGCCCACCTCGGGGTCGAGCGTCTCGTGAAGTGTTGCGAGCGCCTTCGCCTGCTGGCCGGCGTTGGCATCGAAGCGCTCGGCGACCTCCTTCAGATCGGCCGCGAGCTGTGCCGGCTCGGACCCGTTCGGCTGCGAGAAAGCGGCGCCCCTGCCGTTCTGCTGCGCCGCCTCGATCTCGCGGCGCGGCGCGGGAACGCCCTGCTTGGCCTGCTCGACGATGACCTCGTCGCGACGCACGGTGTCGCGCACCGTCTCGTGGCGCTCCGTCACCTCGCGGCGCAGCACGACCTCCTCGGTCACCCGCACGCTCTTCCACGCCTCGGCCACTTCGAAGCTGTCGCTCATCTCGACCGTGGTGTCGGTCAGGATGCCCTGCGTGGCGGTGGCATTCGCCCCGGTCGGCTTACGGCGCTCCACAACCACCCGCTCCTCACGCAGCGACACGTCCTGCTCGACGGGAGTTTCTACCACGATCCGCCGCACGCGCGTCGTCTCGCCGGCCACCAGACGGGTGCCCACGTTCAGCGTTTCCTCGCCGACCGGGATCACCTCGACGTTGCTCGTCGTCTGCTGCACCGCGCCGCGGTCGGACCGCGTGCCGTGATCGGCCCGCGGAGCGTGGCCAGCCTGCGGGGTGTAGCTGGACAGGGCTTGCTGCGACGCCTTGCCGAACGAGAGCATCATGTCCCAGAACGGAATGCCGGTGCTCGGTGGGGTGTTCAGAGCCAAGTTCGCGTCGCGGCGGCTCGTGTTCATGTCATGAACCAATGGTAGTCTCCTTGTTGATGAGGTGCTGCACTCTGCGGGACGCCGGCATGATCGTATGATCGATGCCGGCGCTCCCGGTTCAGGGCACGAGCCTTGCGGCTTGCGTGCTGGCTACTCGGCTGCGGTGCGGTGGCTGTGGTGAGCCTGCTGCCGCTGCGCAATCTGCGCCTCGAGCGGGTGCAGCGTCTCGTCGGCGGTGCGGCGGAAGGCGCGGACCAGGGTGGCGGTCCCCTGCATCACCGTGTCCATGTACTCCCGCACGAAGCGCTGCTGCAGCTCGACGACGGCGGCCGGATTGGCAAGGCGGAACAGCTCCTGGGTAGCGCGCAGGTTGGTCTGCAAGACACCCTCGACCAGGCCCGCCATGCCCTGCCGGATATCGTGCAAGCCACCCTCGGCGGCATGAGGCAGCGTCGCCAGCCGGCGCACCTCCTCGGACGTTCCCTGGCCCGCTTGGGCCATCTTGCGGCTCACCTCCTGGAAGGTTTGGGCCGTGTCCTCGGCGATCTGGCGCTGGCCCTCGACCACCACCCGTGTGGTCCGGCGCACGGTTTCATTGGCCGTCTCGACAGTGCGGCGCATTGCCTCGACCCCGGCCTGAGTGCCTTGGCGGGCGACCTCGGCGGTGGCGTGGGTACCCTGACGCAGCGCCTCGGCTCCAACGCGAACGCGCCGATGCGAAGCCTCGGCGGCCCGGCGTGCCGCGTCTTGGGCGGCGTGGCTCTCGGCTCCCATGGCGGACCCGAAGCCTGCTAGGCGGCTCCGTTGCTGGCTGCCGTAGCTGTTATTATAGACACCGTTGTCGGCCATAATGGCTCTTCCTTCATCGGGTGAGTAGAATAAGCTGTACTCAATTTGCTGCAACGCACAACAAGACCATGCTCTATGTCCTATTCAAGAAGTCCCTGTTTGCGAAGATGACAGGCATGCGTATGACGCAGGTCATGCGCCTGTTATTCTGGATTTTTTGGATTCTTGTCTCGGAAACTAGAAATTATTGAGGAATTCATTGTTGTGTCAAAAAGCGGTCCTCGGAAAGGGATTACTTGGAGAGGTGGCCGACCGTAGGCCTGCGCCTCCCTCACGGCCTACTCGGCCTTGATCAGGGCGGTCTGCTCTCCTTCGGGGCGTGGTTCAGAATCCGCCCTTTTTGGGTTTGGGCGCGTTGATCAAGGCCATCAGCCGGCGCGGGGTGGGCGTGCTGCTGGTCGAGCACCATGCGGACCTCATCTTCGAGATTTGCGACGAGGTCACGGTGCTGAACCTGGGCCGGGTCTTGGCCCGCGGCACGCCCGCTGAAATCCGCGCCCACAAGGAGGTGGTCAGTGCCTATCTCGGCGCCTGAGCCGCTGCTGGCGGTCGCCGGCCTCGAGGCGGGCTACGGCAAGATCTCCGTGCTGCATGGCGTGAGCCTGCACGTCGCGCCGGGCGAGGTCGTGGCCTTGCTGGGCCCGAACGGCGCCGGCAAGACCACGTTGCTGCGGGCGGTCTCCGGGCTGCTGCCCTGGAACGGGGGGGAGGTCCGGTTCGCCGGGCGCAGCCTGCGCAACGTCGGGCCGCGGGGGACGGCGCAAGCCGGGCTGGCGCACGTCATCGAGGGCCACCGGGTGTTTACCCAGAGCACCGTCGCCGACAACCTTCTGCTGGCCGGATACGACCTTGCACGGGGCGAGCGGACGGCACGGGTCGAGGAGGCGTTCGCCTTCTTTCCCGAGATCGCCGCCAAGCGGCATCAGCTCGGCGGCACGCTGAGCGGTGGGCAGCAGCAGATGCTGGCGGTGGCGCAGGGCCTGGTGCGGCGCCCGCGCCTGCTGATGCTGGACGAGCCGTCTGCGGGACTGTCCCCGGTGCTGGTTGACCGGGTGCTGTCCGTCGTCAGCCAGTTGCGTGCCCGCGGCACCTCCGTCCTGCTGGTGGAGCAACTGATCGAGAAGGCGCTGGCGGCGGCCGACCGGGTCTACGCGCTGGCCCAGGGCCGCATCGTACTTGCAGCCGCGACCGATGACCCGGCCCTTGGGAAACGGTTGGAGCAGGCGTATTTCGGGCTTGCCGTGCTGGCGTGAAAGCGCGGTTCCGGACTACCCTGCTGCCGGCCGCGGCACGCGCCTGACCGCGAGGTAGGCCACCCCGTACGCCAGCGCCGCCAGCAGGAACGGCGCGCCCGGCAGATGCACCGGCGCCTCCGCAGCCGCAAACGTGCTGAATGCCCACCCGGACACCAAAGGGGCAATGATCGCCGTCAAGCCTTGGATCGAGGCCAACGCGCCCTGCACCTGGCCCTGCTGGTCCGGCCCGGCGCGGGCGGACAGCAGGGCCTGCACCGCCGGGCCGCTGATGGAACCCATGGCCTGCAGCACGATCCCTACCCCAAGCAGCCAAACCTGGTCCGCGAACGCAAAGGCGAGATAGGCGAGCGCCGACAGCACGTATCCCGAGAGCGCAGCACGGCGCTCCCCCACCCGCGGGACCAGGCGACGAACCAGCAGCCCCTGCACGACCGCCGATCCGACGCCGACCATCGCCAGCGCCAGGCCGTTCTGCTGCGGACCCCAGCCGAGGCGCATGTCGTTCTCCAGCACGAAGCTGCTTTGCAGCGCGCCGAGCGCGAACCAGGCGCAGCACCACGCCACAGCCAGCCGCGCATAGGCCGGGTCCGTCGCGATCACGCGCAGGCTGCCGACCGGGTTGGCCCGACGCCACTGCACCGGCCGCCGCAGCCCCGGCGGCAGGCTCTCCGGCAGCACGAGCAGCGCATACAGCACGTTCGCCCCGGCCAGCCCGGCAGCCACCAGGAACGGCAGCCGCAGCCCGTAGCCGCCCAGCAGTCCGCCCAGCGCCGGCCCTCCGACAAAGCCCAGCCCGAACATGGCACCGATCAGGCCAAAGCGCTGCGCCCGCTTCGCAGGCGGCGTCACGTCCGCGATATAGGCCGTCGCCGCGGAGTAGCTCGCCGCCGTCGCGCCCGCGATCAGCCGCCCCAGGAACAGCCATCCCAGCGTCGGCGCCCAGGCCAGCATCAGGTAGTTCAGGCACATGCCGCCCAGCGAGATCAGCAGCACCGGGCGCCGTCCGAAGCGGTCGCTAAGCGCCCCCAGCAACGGCGCGCACAGGAACTGCATCAGCGAGAACGCGGCGAGCAACGCGCCCTGCCACAGCGACGCCCCCGCTGCGGCCTGCCCGGAAAGCTGCATCACCAGCGTCGGCACCACCGGGACCACGATGCCGAACCCCAGCGCGTCGATGGCGACGGTCGCGAGCACAAGCCCGACCGAGGCGGAGCGGCCCGTCTTGGTGGAGGGTTCCTTGATGGGGTGTTCGGGGGCCGCGTCTGGAATGGATGCACCTGGAGTGAAGCGCACCGCCCTATACACTCATCGGCGCAGGCGTCCCACCCGGCCCGCCCCCGCTTTAGGCGGAGGCCGTCAGGGGTCCATGAACCGCGGCGCCCGCTTCTCCAGCCATGCGGCGCATCTCTCGGCGAGTTCGGCGGAACTGGCTCAGAAGGGTGCCGTAGTGGGCCTGCATCGGGGCTACTTCCCAGGTCGGCTTTCTTCCAGAGTGGTTGTGTGACGCGCGGATCCGGTTGGTTCGGGTCCGGCCATCAACCTCGATAGGTGCGACTTGCGCGCGCGTAGGAACGCAGTTAGCCGGTCTGGGTAATCTGCTGCGACTGCGCCTTGCACGCTGGGACGCACAGCCAGCGCCGCCTGCCACACGCGTACCTTGGGCACGTCGTCGAACATGTTCTGGGATAGGAGGATAGCCTCGCACGTATCGAAGTAGCGGAACACCGGCCTGAACGCCGCGTCCACCAGGCTGAACCGTTTCCCCGCGAAGTATGGCCCTGTCGCGAGTGCCTCCTCCAACCATGCCATCTTGCCGGCAAGCTCCTCCTGCTTTGCGTCATATGCGGCCGCGTCCGGCGCAGAGTAAAACCCGGCGATGCTGTTCAGGGTGGCGGAGGCGAACTCGATCCAGGCCCAGTGCCGGGCACGCTCGACCGGGTCCTCGGGATGCAGCCGCGCGCCGGGCGCAATCTCCTCCAGGAACTCGCAGATGACGGCGCTCTCGAACAGCGCTGTCTCCTTGCCCACCAGCAGCAGCGGCATCTTGCCGAGTGGCGAAACGGCCTGGAACCATACGGGCTTGTCGGCTAGCTCAATGCTGGTGCGCTCGTGCGCCACCCCCTTCTCCGGCAGCTGCTCATTCGAGGCGGCCGAACATTTCCGCCGCGAGCGCCGCAAGAGGGCGATCGGGCAGCTTTGGAAGTCGGCTGATCCTGACCCGGCCGGGCCTGGCTGCTTCCACGGCTTGCACCGTTGCAGACAGCGGGAGGTCCATATTGTCGGGTTCATCCGGGCGGCCCATGACGACCATAAGATCGGCATCGAGCTTGACGACCAGCTTGTCGCACGTCTCGAAGGCAGCCACGTCCCGGTCGTCGCCGCACAGGGCAACAAGGCATACCGCCGGGCGTCCCGCATCCATGGAGTGCGGCTCGCTGTCGGGCAAGGCCCGCGCGAGAAAGCCGGCGGCGTCGGGATCCATGACCACGAACCCGGCTTGGGCCGCGTCGTCCCGTGTCAGGGCCGCGGGGCCGTCACCAGCGGCCGGGCAGAATGCGGAACGGCCATATAGCGCCACAGCCTCCGCGATCTCGCGGCAGTCCGGGCCGATCGCCAGCAAGCCCGGCAACGTGTGGGCGGGATCTTCACGGCGGCGATTCTCGGCCGCTATTGACATGAAAGCGAGGGCGTAGCCGTCGCGCCCGTCGGCAGCGGTGCCCACCACGATGTGCCTAGGCCGGCCGTCGGCGGTCGCGGTCCACGCGGTCTGCATGCGCGGATCTTGGGCGAGCGCGACGCTGGGCACCATGGTCCCGCGCATTCCCGGAAAGCTCTGCTCCATTTTGTCGAGCAGGGTGTCCAGGTCCGGTGCGCTTGCCCGCCAGTAGCGCCCGCGATGCAAGGCGTTCCGCATCTCCCGGGGCAGCCGGTTCAGCACCGCGGATTGAACCGTGTTGACGGCAACGAAGCCGGCGTTGGCCCACGGGAGCTTCAAGACCGACACCCCGCCGTCCTTGATCCCGCCGGCGAGCGTGGCCGGACGCTCGCTCGGCGGGGGTCGGATGCGCACGATCGGCGCCTCGAAGAACACGCTTGCCCCCGGTGTCCTGTAGTAGCGCTCGGTCTGCGCGAGTTCGCCCTCCGTCTCGAACACCGTCGTGCCGTAGCGCTCCGTCCAGCACGACGCGGGGAACAGCGGCGTGAACGGGACGGCGGGGCAGCGGATCACGCATAGGCCGGGTTGCCCGGCACTCGGGCGTTGCACGAACATGTCAAAGCCCGGGTGGTCGGCGAGCGCCCGTGTCTTGTTCTCGGTCACCCAAGCGTGCAGCAGCTTGCTGCTGAGATGCTTGACCGTCTTTTCGACCGTTTCCGACTGACCGAGCGATTGGGCGGCTTGCGCGAGGGAGGTGGCGCCGACGACCAGGTGCAGGAAGATGCCGCCGGTGGGAGGGAACGGGAGCGCGCTGATCAGCGTCGCCGGCAGTCCCGGGGGGCGCCACCAAGCCGACCATGGCAGCTCCGTCGCCGACACGGGGCCTTGGGGCGCCTGCGCAAGGCTGTCGAGCACTGCGGCGGCGCTCCCGCTGTCCGTGACGTGCGCCAGAACCGGTCCGAAATGCACTTCGACGTGGTCCGGGGCCAGCGGGCCGCCCGCCTCGAACGCCGCCCATCTGGAGAGTTCTCCCTCGTGGCTGACCTTGAGCACCTCGGTAGGGTCGTCGCGCATGACGCTCAGCGATTGCGCGACGGCGCCGGCGTCCATGCCGCGGATCGTTGCTGCAAAGGCGCCGCAGCTGGCAGGCGCGAAGCTCCCGAGCAGATCGGCCAGGTCCGGGTCGGTTCTCAACGGCATTTTGGCTATCCTCCGCAGAATGGCGCGCTGATGGTGGGATCAGCGTTGCCTCGCCTGAGCAGCCTTGTAGCTCGGCAGCCACCACTTCACCGGCTGCGGCTCACGCGCCATCGCGGTCGGCGTCCCCGGCTTGGCCTTGGCGGGCCTGGCCGACTGATTTCGCGCTGTCTTGAGCGCCATGGGCCTGGCTGGCTTCGTCACCTGAGCCGCGGCTTCCACCTCCGGATGCCCTGCTGTCCGTGTGCGCGTGGCCCCCGCGTCCCGCAGTGCCGTTTCCGCATGTTCGCGGCTGCGGTGCTCGGCCGCGAGCGCCTCGGCATGCGCCAGCTCCGCGTGCACCAGCTTGGCCTGCAGCGACCGGATCGTGGCCTGCGCCTCCGCCAGAGCCTGTTCGGTCTTGATCCGGGCAGCCCGCTCTCCTTCGAGGGCGGCCTGTGTCGCAGCGTGTGCATCCGGGTCGGCGTCCGGTGTGCGCGGACTGTTCAGGATGACGACCGGCACCTCGCCGTCCTGCACGAACCGGTGGCGGGGCCGAGGCCGGTCCAGCCGCTGCGGCGTCGAATGGCCGGACGAGGCGCCCTGCAAGCCCAGGGCGCGACGCATGCGCGCCTCGGCCGTGCCGGTATCGAGGGGAGCGGCATGGGCCGGTGTTTTGGAAGGAGGCATCAGATCGTCCTGGTTGGAGGCGGGACAGCAAGGAAACGGAAAACCCGGGCGGGGCGCAAGGCTTGCCAGGTGAGCGGCGGGGTTGTCGGGGTGCCATCCGAGCCTTGGATGACTTGCCCCCGGATAACGGTCAGCCACCGGCTGGTGTCATGCACTGCGCCTATGCATGCTGCACATCCACCGGATGAACAGAGGCATGACGGCTGTTGGCCGTCTATTGTTCGGCGCGCGGCCCTGGCCGGGGCGGCACGCCCGTTCCGGATACCCGGACCAGGCAAGGCAACCTGCCGCCTGTTCAGTACTGGCCTTGCACGACGAAGCGCAACCTCTGCATCCACGACGGCCGGGAACCGCGGGCCTTTTCCGTCTGGTCAGGGCCTGGGCCGACGGGCGCCGGCCCTGCGGGCGCGACGCACTTCTCGTCGGGCGGGTTTGCCAAGAGGTGGGGGAACAGCCGCCACGCTTCGTCGGCCCGGGCCAGCATGACCTGCACGGCCGCCCCCGCGTAGGCTTCGACCTCCTTGGGAAAGCCGCGGCCATGGTGGAACGCCTCGTGGTGGGCCAGCTCGTGCAGCAGCAGCTCGTAGTTGGGGGGGCCGAACTGCCCTTGCCAGAATGCGTCGTACGCCAGGCTGAGCGTCAAAGTGCCGCCGAGGGACCACGTCGCAGCACTGCCCTTCAGATAGGCCACCTGGATCGGAACCTCGCGTGGACAGCCGTGGCGGCAGGCGACGACCCTCTCGGCGAACCAGCCGGCAAAGTCCATGCGGGCCAGCACCGTGTCCCGCCCGAGACGCGCGATGGCCCGCGCTGCCTCCAGGCCGTCTCCCGGGAGGGCCGAGAGGTCGAGGGCCGCAACGTCGGCCCGCCTGAGGCCCGCCTCCGTCGCGGCCTCGGCCTGGCGCCTCATCTCCTGCTTCGCCACCGCCGCCGCCGTGGGGACCTGCTGCAGCAGCAGCTTGCGGAAGCCGCCTGGCATGTGAGCGCTGTGCACGACCGTCGATCCCAGCTCCTCGGCGTCGGCGTTGTGGTCGAACCGGCCCGTGGCAGGCACAGCCCGCACCACGTTGTCGCCGAACGCCTTGGCCACCACCGCCCTCTGCACCTCGTCGCTGGCGTCCTGGGCTGCCTCGCCGACCCAGAAGGCCAGGGCACGCTCGGCCGTCATCTCCGGCAACAGGGCAGCAAGGCAGGATCGGTGCAAGCGGGCCGGATAGCCGGACATGACGGCATCCCGGTTCGGGTTCATCGGACACCGCTGCTGGACGTCGCAGTGGTATCGCTCGCTCCATTCCGCCTCGCAGACCGGAATGCCCATCTCGTAGATCAGCGGCGTCTCGTTTTCGCCGACCGCGACCAAGTGAACCTGCGTCGCAAGGGCGGGCTTCTCCCACCGTCCTTTTGCGAGGCGCTCCGTGGTCAGCCTGGCCGTGACAACGCGATGGACAGGACGCGGGGGAACAGGGGCGCCGTTCACCCTGAGCGTCACCCCGCCGGACACCAGGAAAGACTGGAAATAGGCGGCGAGGTCCGTCTCGGCCTCGTCATGCTCGACCTGCATGGCGGCCTCGAAGCCGTGGTGCCAGTCCAGGCCGCGGCGGTGCACCACGCGGCGTGTGCCGTCATCGTCCAACGTGAACAGCAGCTCCTGGTCGCGCGAGCGGACGGTGGCGCCCGTCGCGATCGAGAGCAGCTCCTTGAAGCCCCGGCCCATGCGCCCGCGCTGGGTGACGCCGTCCTTCTTGCCGGTCACGAACACGATGTTGAGCTGCGACAGGTCTGCCGCGCCCGGCCCGTCGTCAGCGCAGCGGACCCAAGCCGTGCGCGGCCCCATCGGCCTGACCGCCAGGTCGATCTGTCCAGCGTCACCCACGCTGTCCAGGGCGTTCTGCACGAGTTCCTTGACCAGGTGCGCCAGCGGCCGGCCGCGCTGTTGCTCCGAGAAACCCTGCGTCGAAACGGCCAGCCACTCGCCTTCCGAGACGACGGTGGAGGTCGGCGCGGCTGCTGTCCCGGTCAGGTCTGTATCGGTGGGCGGTCCGGGATCCACCATCCCACGATCAACGACTGGCTGCTGCCCCATGTGTCCCTCGTCTGCCACGATGTCCGTGGCCGAGCATGGCATCACCCGACGCGAGTGGATGGGGCGGCACCGACGATCTTGCCGTCGATCATTTTTTCGTTTTCGGGATTGCCGGGGCCGAGCCACTCGCGTCCGCCAGTGCGATGTTGAGCCGTTCGTTAACCCGGGATGGAGTGATCTACCATGTCTAGCCGCCCTGTCTCTCTCGTCTCTACTCTGCTGGGACTGACGCTTGCTTGCTCGGCTCATGCGCAGAAACCGAGCAACCTCGACTATCTGGATCGTTTGTCGGCGCAACGCAACGCCGAGATGAGACCACGGCCAGACCGACCTGCGCCGGTGCCAACATTGCCGGAAAGGATTATTCCTACCAACCACCAGTGGGTTTGCATGAGCACAACTCCTTGGCAGCCCGTCTTGTCTGCACCTAACCCGAGAGCCTCAGTGATTGGGCAAACTCAGCAAATGGTCGCCGCATCAATTGGGTGGGTCGATGGTTACGCCGAGGTACTACACTACAATGGCAAGGTCGGTTTTATCCCATCTTCCACCGTGAGGCCTTTCCACAACGACATTAAACCGAATGGGACATGTACTGTCCCTGGTTTGCGCTTAAACGGTACGCCCGTCTTCGATTTTCATTGAACGGGCAAGGACATGAGGTATGTCGAATCGCGTTTAGTACTTGCTGCTTTCGGCTATGTGCTGACATCCAGCGCTGTGCAAGCACAAAGCAATCCCTCCTTCATAAATCCAGATGGCATTCCAGCGCAGATCGTTCCCACTTTCGGAGAGGTGGGTATAACTTGGGGCACCACACCTGGTGGCAGCGTGGCAAACGGAGGAGGGGCCGGCACATCTCCCTCGTCGAATACACCCGTCGCAGGTTCCGGCAACTATCAGCCTGGCAGCTCGAACGCCTTGAACGCCATGCTTGCCACAAGCTACGGATCTGCCGCTGCTGATGCGGCACTGCGGGAAGGGGTGAGCGTTGAGTCCGTCGCAGCAATAGGTCAGGCCGAAAGCGGGTTTCGAAACGTGCCGACCGCGAACGGATCAAGCAGTGCGACAGGTCCATGGCAATTCACTACCCCGACCTTTCTGTCAATCTCTCAACAACACAGCCTTGGATACACCGCGGCGGACGTCACAAACCCGCAGGCTCAGGCTGTCGCATCGGCTTATCTTATGCATGATTATGCAACGACAGTCTCTCAAGCCATCGGCCAACCTGCGACCACTCTGCAAACCTATGGCGCATGGGTGTTTGGAACTCAGGCTGGAGCTAATATTGCTGCTGCCTCCCCGACAACTCCCCTCAGTGACCTCGTATCTGCGCAGTCTTTACTAAACAATGGCATGACTTCATGGACAGTAAGTCAGTTTAGGCAGGTGATGGGCAACCGTTTAGGCTCTGCTGCAAATCAAACTACTCTCATGCCCTCATGATCGGAAATCATCGTGCACCCTTTCTTTCGCATGTTTCTACTTGGCTCAACCCTGGCGCTCATTCCTCTTCTCACTGAAGCCGCACCGCTTTGCGCTGTGCAACCAGCGTCCGCCGATCTGCCATCAGCGGCGCCGCCGAACACGACCGTAAGCTACCCGGCAGCCAACGAGAGCGTTGGCCTGCTGTCGATTTCAGCAGCGGAAGCCAATCAGGTTCCGGCGCTGCAACCCATCCAGGCCTCGGGTGCCCAACTTTACGAGTTGGGCGAGGTTCACGGGCTGCGCAGCGTCTTTGCTGTCGCAGGGGAGAACTTCCAAGTCTTCTACCTCAGCCCGGATGGCCAGGTGGCGATCCGCGGCATCGCCCAGGACGCCTCGGGCAAGAACCTCACCCGCGACCAGGTCGCACGCGTGCCCGGCGCGATCCCTACGGCCGTGCTGGGCGGTGAACCCCGCCCCTCGGCTGCCGTTCCCCAGGGCGCCGGACCGGCCGCCTTGCACGTCCCGGCGACGTCACCGTTGCAGGCTGTGCAAGCCACCGCCTACGGCATCCAGGGCCGCGACGACGCACCACGCCTTTGGGTGTTCGCCGACCCCCAATGCAGCTTCTCGCGCCGCGCGATGCAACTGCTGCGGCCCTCCGTCGCAAGCGGCCGGGTGCAGGTTGCCGTCATTCCGGTGTCGCTGCTGGACCACGAGGATCAGGGTCTCAGCACGGCACGGGCCGAGGCGATGCTCGGCCTGCCGCGCGAGCAGATGGTGGAAGCCTGGGTGGGCAACCAACTGGCAGGGCCGGTCGAGGCCGGCGCCATCGCCAGCCTGCAAGCCAACATGACGGCGGCCGACCGGATCGGACTTGTGGGCACGCCCACCTTCATCTGGCGCAAGGCGGACGGAAGCGAAGGCCGGGCGGACGGGATACCGGCCGACCTGGAGGCGATGGTCGCCTCGGCGAGCCGGTGAGCCATGCCTGGCAACGAACAACCCACCCGCCGCCGCCATGGCCTGCTCAGCCCTTTTGTCTGGGCCGGGCGCTCCATCGTGCAGCCGCTTGCCGTTCCTGAGATACGTGCCCAGGCCGAGACGATCCGCGGTCTTTATGGAGTGTTGCAGAGTCGTGGAGCGGGCAGCGGGCCAGCCCTGGTGCTTGGTGCCGATCGGCGCTTCGACCTGGAAGCATCGGCCCAGGCGCTGCAACTCCAGGCAGCGGAGGCGCTGGACGCGGGGCACATCACCATGGAGCACTACGCGCAACTCGGCGGCGTGCAGGCCGGGGAGCTTGCCATGCTGCTGCAGCGCCGCCGCATCGAGACCACACGGGCGACGCGGCTCAACCTCGCTTTCGGCCTCGTCTTCCTCATGCTCTGCACATGGAGCGCTTGCAGCACGCCGGTAGGCTTCACGGGGCTGCTACTGCTCCTGCTGTCCGGACTGGGCCTGTGCCTGCTGTTCCTGGCCAGGGCGGTCGTCGAGGCGCAGACCAACTGGCAGATCAGGACCGGGAGGATGGGCACCTTGCGCGAGTTCCTCGCCACCGACGACACGTGGCTGCCCTCCTGACCGCCCGGCTGCCCCGGCACGTTTCAGAACGTCCCAGGCGGAGCTGAACGCGACCTCCCGGCAAGCCATGGAGCGTGCTGATAGTCCTCGAAGTCCCACTCGACCGATGGGTCATGCGGACGGATGATCGTGCCCTCGCGGTCGTAGACCGGTGGCACCCACGTCGCCGGCACCTGCCCCGGCGTCGCATAGGGATCATAGAACGGCGCACGCACGGCCGGGGAAGGGGGAGGCCTGCCGGCGCTGTCCGCCTTGAGGTTGCCGCTGTCGCAGCCTGCCAGCGCGAGCAGCAGGGCCGTGCAGGGAAGGCAGCGAAGAACTGGAAAGCGCATGCTCAGGCTCCTTGGTGGGCACGGCATTCTGGCTGGAGCGGGCGCGAGTGCGATCCGTCCAGGCCGGCTGCCTTTGCCGGCCTGCCGAACCAGCCTCGACATCGGCAGGGCCGACCCGAAGCGAAGCGCATTGCACAGCACAGGGCATCAAAGCGGGCGTTGATCGGCTGCCTGCCGTTGCGGCCACCGCAGCGCGGCGCGGGCCGCCCCGGCTGAACTGGCCCTACAAGGGGAGGGCGGCAATCACGGCCCGGCTCCCCATGCCGCGCCGGACCTGGGCGGCACCTTTCCCTGGACCAGGATCGGGGGCATCGCGGCCTCGCCGTCCCATTCCGGCGGATGGCACACCCTTCCAGCTGCCATCAGGCGGGCAGGCACAACCTTGGCCGATGCTTCGGCAACCAGCGGCACAGGCTCGATCAGCTCGAAATGCGCAAGCGGGCCCTGACATCTCTCGATCTCGGCGCGCGGGTCAGCCACCACGGACCGGTCGATCCAAGCCTCGGCCGGCCGGTGGCCGGACCCGGCCCGCTGGTAGCGGACATGGGCGAGGTCAGCACGATTGCCCAAATAGGAGTCCTCGTAGGGAGATCGTGCCGACCTCCCGGCCTCCCGCATTTTCAGGCCGATGGTGTTCCTCGTGCCCATGGCCTTGCCGTAGGCCTGATGCGCCGCGCCCGGATCGGCATAGGCGATGCCGCCCAGCGACAGCATCAGGTCGGCCGGGCTGGGCGCCATGTCCGCCGCGGCCAGGGTGTCCTGCACCGGCAGGCTGACGGGCGTGTCCACCAGCAGCAGCACGTCGAGGGGGTTGTCCGGCCCGCGGTTCACGCCCCGGCCGCGACCGACGACCTGCACCAGGCCATGCTCGCAGGCTTGCTGGCGGAGCGCCTCGGCGGTGGGGTGCGGATGCCGGTCCGCCTCGGCCGCCTGCAGCGAGCCGTCCGCCATCTCGCGGGTGGCATCCACGCGGGGATACCAGCCGGGGAGCGGCGTCACGGCGGCACCGGTCAGCGCCTCGGCTTGCAGCTCGACGCTGCGGGGGCTGGGCATGGTGCGCCCAACGACCACCATCGCCCGCACGTCGCCCCAAGTGTCGAGCCCCGCGATCGCGCCGTGGTGCGCCCAGGCCACCGTCAGGGGCAGGGCACCCATGGTTTCCAGGACGGCGCGGACCCGCTTTTGCGCGACCACCAGCACCCGGCCTGGCGCATGGGCGCGGGCCTCCCGGGCGACGACGGCGTGCAGCTCCCGCAGCCGGTTCGTGCGGCGCTTGGCCTCCTTCGGGTCCGTCGTGCCGTCCGGGTCGAGCATCGAGAGCGCGAAGGCGCGGT
>JAABUQ010006605.1_pt1 | contig 17445 bp, 14 predicted proteins | sample 5560001 | NCBI WGS metagenome assembly JAABUQ01 (sample SAMN10711888, study PRJNA513371) | rock metagenome | isolation source: Antarctica rocks | place: Antarctica: Victoria Land, Finger Mt nord | collected 2015-12-18
CCCTACGCGACCGAATGGGAAGAAAAGCCGCTGGAGTGGGCGATGGAGCGGATCGCGCAAAAAGTCTATGAGGCCCGCGAGCATGGCTGGACCGACAAAGACGATGACGGACGGACGATCAATGCCGTTCGCAACATTGGGACGCTCGGCGGTGCGACGCTGGACAACGAAGAAAACTACTTAATCAAGAAGCTGTTTACGGCGGGTCTGGGAGTGCTTTCCGTCGAGAACCAGGCTCGCATTTGACATTCTGCTTCCGTGCCCGGTCTGGGCGCGACATTCGGCCGCGGCGCGGCCACTTCTTATCAGCAGGATCTTCAAAATAGCGACGCTATCTTGATCATGGGTTCCAACATGGCCGAAGCCCATCCGGTCGGCTTCCGCTGGCCGATGAAGGCCAAAGCCAACGGCGCGAAGCTGATCCATGTGGACCCTCGCTACACGCGCACGTCGGCGATGGCGGACCAGCACGTCCAAATCCGTGCCGGCTCCGATATTGCGTTTTTAGGCGCTCTGGTCAACTACGTTCTGACGAACGAGCGCTGGTTCAAAGAGTATGTGATGGCATACTCCAACGCCTCTACGATTATTGACCCGCAGTTCCAGGACACCGAAGCGCTGGACGGCCTGTTCAGCGGCTACAACGCTGAGGCACGCGCTTACGACCCGACGGCGGGCCACTGGAGCTACAAGCAGCCGGAAGGCGGCGATGCTGGGGAAGACAAGGGCGATAACCAGCAGGGCAAGATGTCGGCCAATTCTAATGGCCTGCATGGACATGGCATCGAAGGCGGAGCCAGCACCCACAATTCGCCACAAACCAATTCGGCGACGGACAAGGCCGGATATATTCAGCGCGATGAAACGCTGCAAGACCCGAACTGCGTGATGCAGCTTCTGCGGCGTCACTTCGAGCGCTACACGCCCGAAAAAGCCGCCGAAATCTGCGGCTGCACACCGGAGCAGATTGTAGAGGTCGCAAAAACGCTTTGCGATAACTCCGGGCGTGAGCGCACCAGCGCCATCTGCTATGCTGTCGGCTGGACCATGCACACGACCGGCGTCCAGATTATCCGCACGGCCAGCATTTTGCAGACTTTGCTCGGCAACATGGGCCGGCCCGGCGGCAGCATCATGGCCCTGCGCGGTCACGCCAGCATTCAGGGGTCTACGGACATCCCGACGCTGTATGACTTGCTGCCCGGCTATCTGCCCCAGCCGACTGCCGACCCGACGCATGACACGCTTGATGACTACGTCAAGTACGAAGGGCTGCCGACCGGCTACTGGTCTAACTTCAAGGAGTTTATGGTCAGCCTCTTGAAAGCCTATTACGGCGAAGCGGCGACAAAAGCCAATGACTTCTGCTACAACTGGCTGCCGCGCCTCGACGACGATTATTCGATGATCCTGGCGTTCCAGCGCATGGCGAAAGGCGACTTTGACGGCTATTTCTTATTTGGGCAAAACCCAGCGGCAGGCTCCGTCAACGCCAAGGTCGTCCGCGAGGGCCTGCGTAACCTGAAGTGGCTGGTTGTCGCGGACTGGTTCGAGACAGAAAGCGCCGTGTTCTGGAAGAACGACCCGACTGGGCCGCCGCCGGAGCAGGTTGCCACGGAAGTTTTCTTTATCCCGGCGGCCTCGTCGCCGGAAAAAGAAGGGACCCTGACCAACACCCAGCGCCTCATCCAGTGGCACGACAAAGCCCTAGACCCGCCGGATGACTGCCGCTCGGACCTCTGGTTCCTGTACAACTTGGGCAAGCGGCTCAAGAAGCTGTACGAAGGGTCAGTCGCTCCGAAAGACCAGCCCCTGCTGCATTTGACGTGGGACTACGAATACGACGAGCACCCACGCCTGCCCGACGGTACGCTCAGCAAGGTGGAAGGCGAGCCGGATACTCTGAAAGTGCTTCAGGAAATCAACGGCTACCACACGACGGAAGTGGACCCGGCAACCGGCAAGTTCAAGCTGCTTTCGGGCTTCAACGAGTGCAAAGACGACGGCACCACGGCCTGCGGCTGCTGGATTTATTCTGGTGTCACGCCCGCGCCGGACGTCAACCGTGCCCGTGACCGCGTCCGCACCCCGGACAATCCGCTTGACCCGAAGTGGGGCTACACCTGGCCGCACAACCGGCACGTCCTGTACAACCGGGCCTCCGCTGACCCGGAAGGCAATCCGTGGTCTGAGCGCAAGAAGCTGATCTTCTGGAACAAAGAAGAGAAGAAATGGGATGGCTACGATGAGCCGGACTTCGAAGTAGACAAAGACCCGTCGTACCGTGCGCCCAAAGACGCTGTCGGCATGAAGGCCATCGGCGGCGACCAGCCGTTTATTATGCATCCGGACGGCCTGGCCTGGCTGTTCGCGCCGGGCGGCACAAAAGACGCGCCGCTGCCGGCGCACTACGAGCCGGTCGAGTCGCCGGTGAAAAACCTGCTGTACAACGCGACGCAGGACAACCCCACGACGCGCTACTTTGAGGACCTGCCGGGCAACCAATTGGCCCGTTACCCGGAAAACGACTTCCCTGTCGTCGGCTGCACGTTCCGCCTGACCGAGCATTATCTCAGCGGCCCAATGTCGCGCTTCAACTCCTGGCTGAACGAGCTGATGCCGGCGATGTTCATTGAAATCAGCCCCGAGCTTGCCGCCGAGCATGGCATTGAGCATGGCGGCTGGATGATCTGCGAATCTAAACGCGCGGCGATCGAAGCGCGGGCGATGGTGACAAAGCGCATCAAACCGATGGTCATTGACGGCAGGTCGGTCCATCAAGTCGGCATCCCATTCCAGTGGGGCTTTGCCGGGGAGATTGTCGGCAGCAGCGCAAACGACCTGACATCGCTTGTCGCCGACCCAAATGTCACCATGCACGAGGCGAAAGTCTTCGCCTGCCGCGTTCGTGCAGGCCGCCTGCCGGACCAGCCGAAGGCCCCGACGAAGCCCGAGCATCGCTGGGCCAGCCGCGAGCCGGTTCCCAATACCGCCGCCGGCGCACAGCCCGAAGGCCATTTGGAAAAATCGCTGCGAAAAGATGGGCCGGAGACAAGATAGACAGATAGCCCCCAGCCCCTCCCCCGTCAGAACGGGAGAGGGGAGCCAGACAAGACATAAGTGTCCTGCTTCTTGCTCCCCTCTCCCGCTGCGGGGGAGGGGCTGGGGGTGGGGGCATTCTCTGAAAGCAAAATCATGATTCAACTAGAAATGCTTCGCGCAGACACGGTCAAAAGCCTGACCAATGCGTTTCCGCCGCAACGGACGGAAGTGCCCAGCCCAGGCGCAGACGGGCAGGACCAGATGGGATTTTTCACCGATACCAGCCTCTGCATCGGCTGCAAGGCCTGTGAAGTGGCCTGCAAGCAGTGGAACCAGTTGCCGTCGGACGGCTACAATTTCACCGCGAAAAGCTACGACAACACAGAGCATCTGTCGGCGACGACGTGGCGGCATGTGGCGTTCCAGGAGCAGATCGGCGAAACCAGCAGCCGCTGGCTGATGATGAGCGATGTCTGTAAGCACTGTGAAGACGCGCCCTGCGTCCAGTCCTGTCCCACAGGCTCGCTCATCTACAACGAGTATGGCAATGTCTATGTGCAGGCGGACATCTGCAACGGCTGCGGCTACTGCGTCTCGGCCTGTCCCTTCGGCGTGATCGCGCGGTCGTCGGAAGATGGGCATGCCCATAAATGCACGCTCTGCTACGACCGGCAGACCATCGGCGAGACGCCCGCCTGCGCGAAGTCCTGCCCGACCGCGTCCATTCAGTTTGGCCCCGTAGACAAGCTGCGCGAACATGCCCGCGAGCGCGTGGAGACGCTACGCGCACAGGGCAACATGTCGGCATTTTTGTACGGAGCAGACGAAGACTCGCTGCCCGGCTATGGGACGCTGAATTCGTTTTTCCTGCTGGAAGACCATCCGAACCGGTACAACCTGCCGGAGCGTCCGCCGCAGCCGCTGCACCATCAGGGCAAGCGCTACGCGGCAAGCCTCCTGACAGGCCTTGCGCTGACGGCGCTGGCCGGGCTGTTTTTGTCGAAGGGGGCCGCAGATGCCTGATTTTGATGTCGTCGGAACAAGCGGAACGACAAGTGGAACTGAAACACGCGGGCGCTGGAACACGGCCAGTGGCATTGCGCCAGACAAAAAAGCATTTGACACGCTGCCGGACAAGCTGACCGACTTCACGCCGAAGCAGAAGCCATTCACCGAAGGGTTCTCCGAGAGCGGCACTAAAAGCAAGAAAAGCACCGGCGACAAAGACAACGGCGATCCGGCCTACTATGACATCAGCCTGCTGCAGTCGCCGGTCTGGACCAAAGAAGTCGGCATTTACTTCTTTCTCGGCGGCATGTCATCGAGCGCGTTCAGCATCGCCCGGCTGTCGGATCGGTTTGGGCGCGGCAAGCTCCGGCCCGTCACGCAGGCAGGAACGCTCATCGCGGCTCTCGCCGCGCTGCCCTGCGCCCCGCTTCTTATCTGGGACTTAGGGGACCGCTCCCGCTTTCACCACATGCTGCGGATTTGGAAGCCGAAGTCGCCGATGAACCTGGGGAGCTGGACGCTGACGGTCTATACGCTGATGGGCGGGATTGCCGCTTTGCGCGAGTTCCTGCGTTTCCTGCGTAAAGACGCGCCGCTGGCAGGCGGAGCGAAGGTGGTGGACGAAACGGCAGGCGTTGTCGCCGACGTGGCAGGCATCCCGCTGGGGCTGCTGCTGGCGGGTTATACGGGCATTTTGCTGTCTACAACGTCTACGCCGATTTGGAGCCGCAACACCTGGATCGGAGCGCTGTTCAGCGCAAGCGCGGTCGCAGCCGGGTCCGGCGCGGTGAGGCTGGCGCTGGAGGTGACTGGGCAAGAGGGGCCTGCTACGGAAGCGCTCGGCAAAGTGGAGACGCTGGCCCATGTCACGGAAGCCATCGCTCATGCCGGGTTCCTATCGGCTGCGGGCAAGCTGGCAGAGCCAGTGACGAAAGGCAAGTTCAAGAACGAGTATTTAGGTGGGGCTATTGGTCTTGGAATAATCGTGCCGGAACTTCTCAATCACCTGCCGGTTCCAAAAAAAGCCAAGCGCGGACTGTCTATCGCTGCCGGCATTGCCAGCCTCGTGGGTGGCTACATGCTCCGCACAGTCTTCATCGCTGCCGGCAAGCCGTCCGCCGATGACCCCGATCTAGCCCGACTTGCGACCGGAGAAAAGGGAGCGAAATCGTGAAAGTCCGCTGGAACCGGAACAGCATCCGCCTGCGAATTACGCCGGCGGAGTTTCAGGCGGTTACTCAGGGCGAAGCCGTGCATGAAGGCATTGCGTTTCCTGGAATGCAATTCTGGAATGTGACCCTGCGGCCAAGCGACGCCGAGACCATGCTGGCCTCAGACCAGCACGACCTCTATTTGTCCCTCTCGGAAGCTGACCGTGCCAAACTCGCTGATCCTGAAACGGAAGGCGTTTACTTTGAGATGACCGAGCCGACGACGCTGCGCTATTACGTGGAGAAAGATTTTCCCTGCGTCCACAAGCCAGCCCCGGAAGCGGGGGAAGGGGGTTCTGAAACCTTCGTCCCACCCTCGGGGTTTGAGGCACGCAAGCTTGCGCCGACTGAAATTAATGGTGATTAGGATCCCCCCGCCCCCAATCATGGGGGAGCAGAAGGGCAGGCACAGAACAAGAAGGGCAGGCACAGAACAAGAAGGGCAGGCACAGAACAAGAAGGGCAGGCACGGAGGCCTGCCCCTACAAGTTCTTCTCCTGCTCACCCATAATTGAAGGCGGGGGCTTAGTGGGTCTGTGTGGTCAAAACGCGGTCAGTACGACTAGCTACCGTCTCCACAATAATTTTCGCTGACGCCGGGCTGCTGCCTTCTTCATCGAAAATCACCAGGTCATTTCTCCCCGACTTGAGCAGCGACTCGGGCAGATAAATCCCATTTACCGGTGATACTTCCGGGTAGCGGCCCAGGTTCCTGCGGTTCAGCCAGACAAAACCATGCGACAGTCCGGCAGTGGTAATCCGAAGGATTGGGTGGGGGCCGCTCAAACCCGGCGGCACTGATGAGAAAACGGCGTGGTAGAATGTCGGAATGCCTGAGTTCACGCCCGTGTACGGCTTCCAGTCGGGCGCAGTGTAGGCTGGATAAGACAGGCCGCCGCGCATCTTCCAGCCCTCGACAGCAGGCCCATCCGGCAAACCCGAATCCAGCCGGACTTCGCCGGTAAGTCCACCCGGTCCGCCCGTGTTTTGGACGGCGACCGTGAGGATGTTCGGGCCGCCCTCGCGCCAGGCTGCATCAAGCGGGACCGTCGAGTTAGAGTTCAGAGTGACGTCAATCGCGACTTGCTTGCCGTTCAGGTAGACAATGCCGTTGTCGTCAATGCTCTGAAAGAACAAGCGGCGGTGGGGGCCGGGAACATTCGGCAGGGTCGTTCGGAACCAGGCCCAGCCGATGCGGCCTCCGAAAACGTCGGTAGAAGTGGAAGCGTCCTGCCAATCTGCGCCGGAAGTGTCGAGTCCAGGCGCAGATTTCTGCGCGGCGTCGCTCGGAGCCTGATCGTCTGCCTGCCACCGAAAAGCATTGAGCTGCTGCTGGCTGCCGCCGGCCTGGGTGAGCATGACCTTGCCGATAATTCCTTTGGCATCAATGATTTCCAGTGAGTCATAGTAGTTGAACAGCTTGTTGCGCCCGTAATGACCGGTCAGGAACGCGACAGTGTTTGTGCCGGCCCGCAGGGTCACCGGAAAAGTACGCGGCGCAGTCCGGACATCCGCGCTTGTGGTGTGATGGCCGTTGACGAAGCAGCTTACCCAGTCGTCGGCGTTGCTGAGATTAAGCTGATAGGTGCCGGCGGTCGGAACGGAAACTTTGGACCGATACCACGCATACGCGCCGTAGTCACCGTCCGCGCCCATCGGCAGCGGTTCCCGGCTGGCTTTCCAAGTGGCGTCTGCGTAGCCGGGCTGGGCCTGCGGCACGGCGTAGTCTGCCTTCCAGGGTCCAAGCGCCGGCGGAACGGCAGAAGCCTTTGCGCCGGGTACAGGCGCGGGAACAAGTGGCAGCGGGGCCTTGGTGGCGCTCGGGAGATACAGCAGGCAGGGCAGGGTAGGAGGCGGTGCATAGAGGCCGTTCTGCTCGGTCGCCAGCCGAACCGCCCCGGTGCTTGTCTGCTGGACTTCGCCGACATATTCCGGACCGCAGGCAATCAGGCCGCCGTTTTCCAGGAACCAGGTTCGGTCGGCCATCACAGTCGGCATGGTCAGGACACGCACGGACTGTCTGCCGGAGAGGAAGCTGCTCAGGCGCGGCGTTGCGCGGGGGATCGTAGTCCGCAGAACCGGGCCAGCCGCCGAGATCGTCATGCCTGCGCCGGCGGCATGAGCATGAGCGGCGGCGAAGTGCAGCTCCACCGGCTCACCGGGGCTGCCATAGACGACTAGCGTGGTCAGCGCACCTGTGCGGGCAATCCCGAGCAGGCGAGCGGCTGCAATCGAAAGCTGAACGCCCGGCGCAAGCGGGTAATGGCGAACAATCGGCACGAACTCTCCCGAGGCAATGCTGATCGGCCCGGCGGCTGGGTAGGCTGCGCCGTCAACTTTGATTTGGGTCGCGATCGGGCCGCCGGTGCGGTTGTAAAGGAACGCGATTTCCCCGGCATGGCCTTTGCGGCCTGAAACCTGGATACCGCCGTCGGTAAGGCTTAAGCCATCGCCGTCGTCTGTGGCAAGGGAGCTTGCCAGAAGGTCACCGAAGCTGGTCGCGAACAGGGCAGCCTTTTTACAAAGGTAGTATGAGGGGCGTATGTCCCCAGCCTGGCCGATAGGTGAGCCAAAGTCGTAGGAGGAGGCAACTTCGTTGTTGTTCCAAGTATCGAAGTTCGTGCCGCCGGCCATGGTGTAGTGGGTATAGCCCGCGCCGCCGTAGGCAATCACTTTCCATGTTTCCCGCTCCAGCTCCTGCGTCCGTCCTTCGTCGTAACCGTAGCGGTCCAGCCAGCCTGTCCAGAACTCGCTGCTATACCAGGGAGACGTTCGACTGGACGTGTCAAACGGCGAATCGCCTGCCGGACGCTCACTGTGGTTCAGGCCGCTGAAGAACAGCGGCACCTGCATTCCCATCGTCCGCATCTTGGCGTAGAACCATTTGTAGTAGGGGTTTGGGAGATCCGTGCCGCCGCCGACGCCGCCGGGCATGACATGCTCGTTTTCCATCTGCACCATCAGGATCGGCCCGCCACGGCTGATCTGGTTCTGCGCCAGGATCGGAATCAGCTTATTGAAGTACGGAGTAACGGCGTGGTAAAACTGGGCGTTGTCGGACATCGGGCGCAGGCCGGGCCTAAAGCGCAGCCAGACCGGCAGGCCGCCGGTGTCCCATTCGGCGTTGTCGTAGGGACCCATGCGAACAATGGCGTACAGCCCGAGCGAGTGGATGAGCTGCAAGTAAGCGTTTAAGTCTTTCTCGCCGGTGAACTCGAACTTGCCTTCGACCGGCTCATGGTAGTTCCAGAACACATATGTTTGGACTGTGTTGTAGCCGGCTCGCTTGATCCGCAGCAGCCGGTCCCGCCACATCGCCCGCGGCGTCCGGGGGTATTGCAGCTCGCCCGCGACAATAAATGTGCGCTTGCCATGGATAATGAATCCGCGTGAGTCAAAGTTGATATACGGCTTTGCGGCAGGCTGCGGCGGAAAAATGCTGTCGTTGCTGTTGGGCCAGCCGAAGGCGTGAGCACGAGGCGCAAAGCAGCAAAGCAGGCAAAAGGCAAAGACGACGGCGGCAATACGGGAGGAGTTTTTCATGGCTGGATGAGAAGAAGTGCGGCTGGGCTATGGGACAGAAGACAGTCGTCTTCTGTCCCAAAGTGATGAAGTGTCAGGTTAGTTGTCGAAGTAGACGGCTTTGCCGGTGGCTGCGGACTCGTAGATCGCTTCCAGAATCTGCGAGACGACGAGTGCCTGCTCCGGCAGAACAACCGGGTCGGTGTCGTTGCGGACGGCGTTGATCCAGGACTGGGCTTCTTCCACGGCAGGATCACTGGACTTGCCTTCAAAGAAAGCAACTCCGCTGGCGGACGTCTGGATCTGGTTCAGGTACAGTGTCGAGAAACGCTCGCCGTTGATCCGCAGGCCGCCCTTGAAATCCGCGCCGGCTTTTGTGCCAGCCAGAATGCACTGCGCTTCCGCCGTGTCCATCAGGTTAATGGCCCAGCAGGCTTCCAGGTTGATGGTCGCGCCGTTTTCCATCGTAATAAAGCCGAACGCCGCTTCCTCGACCGTGAACTTCGCCGGGTCCCAGGGACCCCAGGCGTTGGCGGCATTTTCCGTCGGCGCGAGCTTGTGGTAGGTGGCTCCCATGACCGACTTCGGCTTGTAGTTGTTCATCATCCAGAGTGAAAGGTCGAGCGAATGCGTACCGATGTCAATCAGCGAGCCGCCGCCCTGCTTGTCGCCGTCCAGAAAGACGCCCCAGGTGGGAACGGCGCGGCGGCGGATTGCAAGCGCTTTAGTGTAATAAATCTCGCCGAGGTCTCCGGCGTCGCAGACTTTTTTGAGGTACGCCGCTTCCGGCGTCTGCCGGTTCTGGTAGCCGATGGTCAACTTTTTGCCGGTGCGCCGGGCGGCTTCCAGCATCATTTTGGCGTCCGACGCCTTCTTCGCCATCGGCTTTTCGCACATGACATGCTTGCCGGCTTCTAGCGCCGCAATACTAATTTCGGCATGGGAATCGTTGGGGGTCAAAACGTGAATGACTTCAATGTCGCCGTCTTTCAAAAGCTCCGTGTAGTCTGAGTAGACTTCTGCGTCCGGGGTGCCGTACTTAGCCGCCGCCGCCTGCGCCTTAGTTTCAAGAATGTCGCAGAACGCAACCATTTCCACGCCTTCGATTTTCGCAAGAGCGGGCATGTGCTTGCCGCCGGCGATGCCGCCGGTGCCGATGATTCCAACTTTAATTGTCTTTGCCACGAGCTGAGTATGCCTCCTGAGTTTATCTCTGATGTTAGGTTCCAGATGCGCCTAACTATATCCTGCACGATTTTGAGATTTCTTGCTGGTTAGTGTCTGAAAATGCCGGGGTTGTGAACAACCACAGGGGCAAGCCCCTGGGCTTCACTTCTCGTCCGGCAACTCGAATAACAGTCGCAGGTTTGCTTCTTCCGGCGTCAGCCCCTGCGACTGGACATAGCGCTTGATGGCCTCGTAGCCGCCGCGCTGGCCGACGGTCGTGATGAAGTAGCCGCCCGACCAGAACGCGCCGCCCCACAGCTCTTTTCGGAGCAGCGGCAGAGCCTTGAACAACTCGCGGGCCGTGATGCTCTTATAGATGCCAACCATGTCCGACGGGGCCAGCGCAGGCGGGGCGGCGCACAGCAGATGGACATGATTTTGGTCGGTTCCGAGGCACTCGATCTTGATTTCGTAACGCTCTTCGATGTCCTGGCTGATGCGAACCAGTTCCTTTGTCACCTGAGCATCCAGCAGAGCGCGTCGGTACTTGACGGTGAACACGCAGTGGTAGTGCAGGTCATAGACATTGTGCCAGCCGCGCTGCAACGGCGGCCCTGCGGAGGACTTCATGGCCTAGTATGACGTATGGCTCCGGGTTCACGCAAGGCCAGAGATGGAACAAAGAAAAGAACGTGCTGTCCAAAGCGGCTTGTGTCTCTGTGTCCGAAGGTCGCTTCTTGCCGGGGCCTGGCCTCCACAGGGGCAAGCCCCTGGGCTTCCGAAGACTGTGAAAGCTCAAGCGGCGGTTCCGGCGGCAGGGGAGCCGGAACAAAGGCGGAGAAAGGTTCTGGAGAGGTCGCGCCACGGAGAAGACGCCCGGCATTTCGTTTCAATGGGATGTCCTTATTAAAGTTTACTTTAATAAGAATACCCGTTATTAAAGGATAATGCCTTAAACTTTAATAACGAGGCTATATTGCTCCAAATGCTGGCGATGAGGCAAAAAAAGAACCCGGCGCTTGTGGTGTCGGGTCTTTTTGCTTGCAGATTGTTATAGCCCAGGCTACGCTTCTTCTTCCGAGCTAATTCCTGCTTCGGTATGTGCCCAGGCGGCTTCGACGGCTTGCCAGCGCGTACCCGAGAGCTTTTCGGGGGCGGGCGTCTGGCTCAGGGCGCTGAGCCGGAAGTGGAGCGTTCGCAGGAACGGCAGGGACGACTGGCACTGGGGGCAGCCTTTGACGTGCAGCGCGGTATACCAGCGGGCGAGGCCGGTGAGCTTGCCGTCTACCCACGCCGAGACAAGGGTTTCCATGTGCCGGCAGGGTTTTACATTGTTGGGATCGAGCTTGTGGAACATGGTGTTTTCTCTGTGTTCGTGTAGGTGTGTCAGCGCAGATAGCCGCGCCGGTGGGCGAAGTCCTGCAATAAGTCGTGCATCTTCATTCGCGCCCGCGCCAGGCGGGAGCGGACCGTGCCGAGGGGAATGCCGAGGGCGAGGGCGGTTTCCTCGTAGCTGAGGTCTTCGATGTCGGACAAAACAAGGCAGACGCGCAGGCTGTCCGAGAGCATCAGAAGCGCTTGTTCCAGTTCTTCATCTAATGTCCGGGCCATGAGATCAGTTCCGGGAACATCGGAAGGCGCGGCATGAGTCTGGGCCGCACCGCCGCCGGACTGCATCAGCGTGTCCAAGTCTATGTCGCAGTCCCATTTGCGGTGGTGATTGAGGTCGTTGATAAAGAGGTTGGTCAAAATCCGCAGCAGCCAGGGCCAGGCATTGGACCCCTGCTGAAAGCGTCCGTCCAAGTACGCTTGATAAGCGCGGACCAGCGTGTCTTGGGCTAAGTCCTGTTTGCCCCGGCAGAGACGCTGGGAGGCCCGCAGAAGCGCCGCTTCATGCTGGCGTGCGAGCGCGGCGAACTCCCGGCGTTTCACATCCCTGTTTATTCTCCCGGTGCTCGTATCGGACATACTTCTGCTTACAACGCAGCCGGGGAAAAAGTTCACTTGCGAGAGAGAAGTTCACTTAACCGCACGGTGTTTAGGACCGAACGTCCATGAACATGGGGGTATCCGGCAGGAAGCCGACGGGTTTCGGGGCGGCGGACGGTGCCTGATAATACGCACCACGGGCCTGCTCCTGGCGATTGACCCGGTTGATTTCGCGCATGACCAAGCCGACTTTCTGGTACAGCACGCGCTGGGCGGCTTTGTCGGCGTCCTGAATGCGGACCACCAGCGTTTCCAGGCTGGGATCAGCGGCGAGGATCGCCGGGCCATTCTTGAGACTCTTCGTCAGGGTCCGCTTTTCGCTTAGAATTGCGTCGAAGGCCGGCAGATCGTCGGCTTCCAGCGTGCTGACCTGCTTGAGGGCAAGCTCCAGCAGTCGTTTCAAGGTTGTGCGTTCTGCGCTGCGGACGGCAAGTGACATGGCATAATCTTTCTCGGCGGACTTCTCCGCAGCCTCTATGCGGCAACAAGTTCCCGGCTGCCGGTGCTGGCGGATTGGCACTGGCGGTCTACTTCGGCCCAGGTTTCGCGCAGATCACGCAGGATGGCAATGGCCTCTTCCACCGGTCCCGGCAGATTTTTGATGTTGGCCTCGGTCAGTGTCCGCAGCAGGCTGGTGTAAATCCCGAGAAGAGACGCGGCAAACGCGTGTCCGGTTTCGGGGTTCAGCGTATCATGCAGGTGGGCAAGAATGGACTGGGCCTTGCCGATGAGCTGCGACTGCTCCGCATACCGCTTGGCCGCCATGGCGGCCAGCGCTTGCGTTAGGAACCGAATTGCGCCGTCGTAGAGCATCACGACCATCCGGGCGGGAGTCGCGGTTTCAATGGAGTTCTGGCGGTACTGGGCATAAGGGTTTGGGAGACTCATAAGGTTCTTTCGGAGAAAATAATTGAAGCGAATATTGAAGTTAGACGGATTTGGTCGTAGAGGAGGTTGAAGATGATGTCGAAGACGTGCTGCCAAAGGCAGCGGTGAAGGCGCTGCCCTGGGCTTGCAGGGCGCTGACCCGCGTTTCCAGCTCGCTGAAGATCTGGGTTAAATAAGCTTTGTAGTTGTCTACTGTTGTTTGGATTTGGACTTCCTGCGCCTGAGTGGAGGAAATCTGCGCGTTCAAGCCGTTTTCCGCGCCGATGACGGAGCCGCTGGTGGGGTCCAAAATTTGGGTGAGTGCAACGCTGAGGCCGTCGGCGACGCCGTGGGTCAGCGTGACATGGCCGGAGACGCCGCCGGCAGGCGCGGCGGTGGTCGCGGAGACGAACAATTGGATGCCGGCGGCGTGGGCATCGGCACTGCTGCCGGTCAGGGTGCGTCCAGTTCCCGTGGCGGCCTCGCCGTTGATTGTCCCGGCGACGTCTTTGCCATAATTGACGGTCAGGGACGGCCCGATGCCGGAGTTTGTGCCGCTTGCGGCGGCGTCGGAAGACACGGAGAACCCGGTGTTTGCGCCGTAGGCCTGCGAGGCGATGACCAAATGGTTTCCGGCGTCCACCGACGCATAAATCTGGGTGTTCAGGCTGCTGGTGGCGTTGATGAGGGCTGCCGTCTGCTGCAGCGTGCTGCCGGCGGGAACCGTCAGCTTTGCGGCAGCCGGGAACAGCGTGCCGCCAAAGGTCAGCGTTTCCGGGGTTGTGCTGACCGCGCCGGAAGCCGCCGCCGCTGCCGCGATGCCGCTGGCCTGGGTCGCGGGCTGGGTGATGGCGACGGCGTAGCCGGCCCCGGAAGACGCCGCGCTTTTGACGCTGCCTTTGACGAACTGAATGGAAGCGCTGTCGGAAGTGCCGGACAGGCCAAATAAATTGGTGACGGCATTAGGATCGGACCGCAAGGCGGTCGTCAGCGCGTTTGAGTCGACCGAGAGGTCATTCGAGCCGTTCAGCGTCACCCCGATAGACTGCAAAGTGTTTGTTCCGGAAACCGCTGTCAGCGCCTGGGAAAGCGTCTGCTGGATCTGGGTCAGCGTCGTGCTGCCGAACAAAGCCGGGTTCGTCCCGGCGGTGCCGCTGGCCGTCGTGGTCGGCGCGGTGAACTTGTTTTCATTCGTCACAAAATTTTGCACCGCATTGTAGGCGGTCGCAAACAACGAGACGGCCTGGACTACGGCGGTCGTGTTCTGGGTGACGCTGAGCGTTGTCGTCGCCGGCACGGCCGCCGCTCCCACCGCCGCAGGCGTGCCTGCCGAAAGCAGGCTGATGGACGCGCTGGGAATGACGTCGTTGACGGTGTTGGTGGAACGCGTGAGGTTCAGCCCGTCCAAAGTGAACTTCGCATCCTGGGCCTGAGTCACAGTGTCCGTGTAAGAAGGTTGCAGAACGCCGACGGTTGCCAGCACGCCGCTGGTGTCCGTGAATGCCGGCGCAGTGCTGCCGACCCCGACAATCCGCAGCTGCTGCACGCGGTTGAGATTGCCGTTGGCGTCAGGGACCGTAACGACTTCCGCTGAAACGCCGCTCACGCCCGCCTGGTTGATGGCGTTCGCGATGGTCGTCAGCGAGTCCGTGTTCAAGTTGACCGCGATGTCAGCGCCGCTGCCCGTGCCGCCGCTGGAAAGGTGAAAGGTGCCGGACTGGGCGGACCCGGCGGCGATGCCAAGCAGGGTGCCGACGGGCTGAGTGGCGCTGGAAAGTGTCAGGGACGCCGCGCCGGTGTACGCGGTCCCGCCCTGCGTGTAGCTGACGCCCTGGCGGACTGCCCCGGTGCCGGTCTGGATCACCCCGAGGCTGCTCAGGACCGTGCCGCCGGTATCGGCGGCGGCGAGGGAGTTCGCCGTGCCGGTCTGGGTGCTGCTCAGCGTCAAGCGGTAATCGTTGGTGCCGACATTGACGACATTCGCCGTGACGCCCGCCGCTACGGCATTGATCTTGCTGGCAACGTCCTGGAGCGCGTCACTGGAATTGATTTGGACGGTTTTGCCGTTGAGCGTAAAGCTGCCGGCGAGTCCAAGCGCCGTCGTGCCGCTGCTTTGGGACCCCGACACGACTTCCTGCGCCTGGGCAAGCTGGCTGATGGAAAGCGAATGGCTGCCCAAAGTCGCGCCGACCTGGCTGGTGATTGTCGCGGCGGCGGAGTTGGACGAGGCTGCGTTCGGGACATTGGTCGTCGCCAAGCTGCTGAGGCTGGTTACGGCGGTCTGCAGGGCGGCGAGATTGGTGTTCAGTGTCTGCCAGTCGGTGATCTGGGAGTTATAGCCGGTGATCTGCGTGTTCAGGGTTTTGATTGGAACCTGGGCGGTTGTTGTGAGCTGGCTGATAATGCTTGTCGTGTCCAGGCCGGAAGCAAGGCCCGAGAAGCTGATTGTTGGCGCTGCGGTGGACATGGGTGAGTGTCTCCAATGATACTCCTACTGTCGGCAGGCCACACTGAATTCTTTAGCGAAAACCCCGCACGAATCCCAGTTTTCTTCATTCCATCTTCAGGTTTTCGGGGCATACTGAGACAACACAGGGCATTTTTTGAGGAGTTCTTTCGATGACTAGGACTGGTTCTACGATCTTGCTGGCTTCGATAAGTCTTTTGGGCGCGGCGGCGCTGCCGTCTCGGGCGGACATCACGATTACCGCTCAGGAAACGGCGGGGATCGGACAGGCCACGCCGGTTCCCCAGAACGTCACGCTGTTTTACAAAGGCGCGAACGCGCGGGTGGAAGTATCCGGGGAGCCGGCTCTGGTTCAGGACGGCAAAGCGAACATCATTTACGGCCTGAACACGGGCCAAAAGACCTACTACATGACAGTTCCGACAGAAGTCGAGCCGGGCGTCGGCAGCCCGGACAAAGAAGACGTCAATCTGGATTTGCGCCAAACCGGCAAGACCGCGACTTTCGCCGCAATGCCGGCGCACCAATACCTTGTGACCGGCAGCGTCGCCCGCCCACGCTCTGAAAGGTTCCTGAACGATAGAGAGGGCAAGGGGCCGGAAGATGACCGTGCGCCGAAAGACCGCAGGCAGAGCATTCCGCTGACTCTGGCGCAGTGGAGCATCACCGGCGAGATCTGGCTGTCCGACACGTACAGGTTCCCGTCCAAAGAAAACACGCTGTTCGCCGCCCAGCTTGCCGCGTCTTCCGCCGGGCCGTTCCAGCAGCCTTTGGCGGACGCGCTGGACAAGCACAAAGGGCTGCCGCTGCTGGCCCGGATCACGGTAGATTACATCCCGGCCTCGTCGGAAGGCCGGCCCATCAACAAGTACGGCGGGGTAGTGGAAGGCGCAAAAGCAAGCACCACGGCCACCACGACTTTCACGACGTTTACAGTCAAGTCTGTTTCTGAAGCGCCGCTCAGCGCCGCGCTATTCCAAGCGCCTTTGAGCTACACGCTGGTCGCCGCGCCGCTGTCTCCTTACGTTCCCGGCACGCCTGTTACTGCCACGCCGTAGAAGAATGCCGGGGTTGTAGAAAACCCCGGCAAAGAAGTGTCCTTCGGACGAAGAGGCAGGATAAGGACAGTGAGTCTTCTCCTTGTCTGGAAGACATTTCCTGCCGGGGTTTTCTATAACCCCGGCATTCTTCTACTACGGCACCCTCAAGAAATTGCCTCAACTCCCCGACACTTTGCTCAGGGGCAATTGTTCAAGGCAGACACCCCGCAGCGCCAATGACGGCATGTTCTCAGCGATTTCTTTTGCCCAAGGAAACCCGACCATGCTTTCTTCTGCCGCTTTGCCTGCCGTCACCACCCCTATTCAGCTCAACGATCTTCCGGCCCTGCTCGGGCCTTATGCCACAACCGCACCGATTTATGTCTATCTGATGAGCTGCGGCAACTTGACCGCAAGCCGTTTCCGGCTTAAAGATGAGGAAGACCTGATCCTTGTCTTGAAGCCCCGGCAGCCTGCGCTTCGCGCGGCGGCTTAATATGTTCACGCCCAGTTAATCCCGGATTCGCGAAAGCGAAGCCGGGATTTTGTTTTTCGGGTAACCGGCACAATGCTGCTTGTTTTCAAGTATAGTAACTCACAGAACGACTGGCAGAACAGACAGGCAGAATGTGGCGGCAGAAAGGGAAAACAATGAAAGATGAGACAGACATCACGGTTGTGCTGGACCGCTCCGGCTCGATGGCATCCGTGCGGGACGATACCATTGGCGGATTCAACAGCTTTTTGGAAGAGCAGAAGGCGGCTCCCGGCAGCGCCCGCGTTTCGCTGGTTCAGTTTGACGACAAGTACGAAGTCGTCTACGAATGCCGGGACGTTCAGGACGCGCCGCCGCTGACCCCGCAAACATTCGTTCCTCGTGGTTCCACGGCTCTTTTAGACGCCATCGGGCGCACCATGACCGCGACCGGCGTGCGGCTGGCCGCGCTGCCGGAGGCCGAGCGTCCCGAAAAAGTTCTGCTGGTGGTGATGACCGACGGCCAGGAGAATGCGTCGCGCGAGTTCACCGGCAGCCAGATTTTTGACATGATCACCCACCAGCGCAAAAATTACTCGTGGGAAGTCGCATTTATCGGCGCAAACCAGGACGCCGTGGTGACCGGGGCAAGCTACG
>JAABUQ010006606.1_pt1 | contig 17442 bp, 14 predicted proteins | sample 5560001 | NCBI WGS metagenome assembly JAABUQ01 (sample SAMN10711888, study PRJNA513371) | rock metagenome | isolation source: Antarctica rocks | place: Antarctica: Victoria Land, Finger Mt nord | collected 2015-12-18
CGGATCTGTCAGAACTCAGAACACAGGCTGCTAATCCCCTATGATTTGCTCCAGGACAGCGGCAAAAAGCGGCTCAATCTCAAAAGTTGTCCTGCACTTTTGGCCACTCTACTGCTGCTTTGCGGGGCTGTGTTCTGAGTTCTGACAGATCCCTCTATCAGTGGCTGCGCGCCACCGTCTTCCATGCCCACACCTCCATCAATGCCCTCATCGCCCTCGCGCACGCCGCGTCGGAACCACCCGCGGTCCCTGCCCAGAACTGAGATGCTGACCGACGAAGCTGCAGCCTCCTCGCCGGCGACATCCAACCCCATTCGCCGATGTGCGACCGTCGACGGCCGGCGGTAGACTGCTTCTGCTCCGCCCACGACGCCCTGCGCGATCGCGTCCGCTATCGTCGACATCTGAACGAGGCGATCTCTCTAGCGGACCAACGGCGGCCCGCCGTGCAGCGGTGGGGCGAAGTGTGCGCGGTGCTACAGGCCGCGCGGGCACGATCGAAGCCGGGACACCGCCGGCCGATGCGCGCCAGAGCTTGTGTGCGTCCCGAGTCCTGATGCAACAGTTAATATACCTAACCACGTCTAATATTCCCGAGTCCTGTCTATACGCGGTACTTCCAGGGGATTGTTGCGACGCCATGGACTGACGCTATCATCTTCCGAGATGATAAGAAAGCCTACGCCCGCGCCGCCAGCGTCAGAAGAAGGAACACTTGTGAAGAAGTTTGCCATCGTCTTCCTCGCCGTGATAGCAATCTCCGTCGGATTGGTGGGACCTATGTCCGTCGCGGGAGCAAGGTCGGTCCCGGTGCCGTCGGAGCCGGGGAACACCGTCCGCAACCCGTCGTTTGCGCCGGGAGGCAGCAGCCATGGACTGCTCGCTCCATGGTGGCTCTCCTTGAAGAACGGCGCGGCGGGTCAGTCCCTGCCGTTGTCCCCTGTGGTATCCGCCTCGTATTTCCGTGGCCTCGACCTCAAGGGTGGCGACCAGGGCCTCTGCTGTGGGGCGGACGCCTTCGCTCCGCCCGCAACGCTGGACTGGGCCAGGAGCGAGGGGTTTAACGTCTTCCGGGTCCCTTTCGCCTGGGCGCACCTGCAGCCGACTCCCGATGGCCCGCTCGACGACCAGTACCTTGGCGCGATGGACGCGCTCGTCGCCGCGACGCGCGCCCGCGGGCAGCGCGTCGCCTTCGTGCCCATGGACCGCCGCGAGGCGCCCGTTGCCGCCTTCGTCGACCTGTGGACGAGGTTGGCACAACATTATAAGGATGAGCCCGCGATCTGGGGCTACGACCTGATGAACGAGCCCGACCGCGACGCGTGGAACACCGACTACCTGCCGCAGATCATCGCCGCCATCCGGTCGATCGACATGGCTCACACCATCGTGGTCGAGTCCTCGACGGGCGGATATGGCCACTACTGGGACGCGCACACTATTGGTTTACCGGTGCGGGACCCAGCCGACAACGTGCTCTACGAAACCCACTTCTACTTCGACACCCCCGCCAATGGCCAATATCCTCAAGGGACCGCGTTCGACGTGCCTAATGGTGACCTGAACATTGGGGTGGAGCGGGCCACCGACTTCGTGAATTGGTGCAACGCGAACGGCGTGCGCTGCTATGCCGGGGAGTACGGTATCCCCGGCGGTTGGACGGACGGCAATGCCGGATGCACCAACGGCGCGCCCACGACCGACCCGCGCTGGCTGACCGTCTTGGACCGCTTCCTCACCTACCTCGACCAGAACCACATCTCCGGGACGTACTGGGAGGCCGGCCCCTTCGGCGACATCAACGATCTCGGGCCGACCTGCTCCGGACGGGATCGGCCGCAACTGGCCATCCTCCAGAAACACCCAGGGTCGGCGGATAGTCTGCCGCCTATCGACACGCCCGCGCCGCTGACACCCACCGATACCCCAATGCTGCCGACGAACACAGCGCCTCCGACGGCCACGGCCACGAACACGGCGCCTCCGACGGCCACGGCCACGAACACGGCGCCTCCGACGGCCACGGATACGGCGACGGCGATGTCCACAAACACCCCGGTCCCTCCGACGGCGACGGATACGGCCCCACCGACGACCAGACCGCCATCCCCGTCCATGACCCCGGTCATCGCGATCAGCGGTGGGACGGTCAGTCCGAGCAGGGTCAGCCCTGGCACGTCCGTCGATCTGAGCGCGTCCGTCTCGAGCGAGACAGGACTCTCCTGCACCGTCGTAGACTTCTACATCGTTGATGTCGCCGACCACCTGGCCACGCAGCGCTGGCAACCCTGCGTCGACCTGTCCGGCGCGCCGCGGACGATCCATACCCAGTGGACCGTGCCGACGGGCCAGAGCCCTGGGTCCTATACCATGCGCGTCGGTGTGTTCAGCTCTGCCTGGTCGCACCTCTACCGGTGGGACGACAACGCGGCCTCGCTCACCATCGCTGTCTCGTCCCCCCCGCCGAGCACGCCCCCCCGCCGCGCGCGAGCACGAACACGCCCCCCGATGCCCCTGTTTTAGCCACGACAATGGTGCCGAGCACGAACACACCCACCGGCGGCTCTGTGTTGCCCACAGTTACCAATACGCCTGGCGGACCAGTCGCGACGCGCATCGTCCTATCGCCTACACCGACGGTGGCGCCGTCGGACTCCCGATCGATCCTTTTCTCGACTAGTGTTGAGACGGGAGATCCGCAGCCCTCTTGGTCCAACGCCGTCGAATCGGTGCGGAACGTCGGTGGCATCTGCTGCGGCCTCGACCACATGGAGACCGGCGTCCGCTCAGAGATCGCCCATACGGGCTCCTACTCCCTTATGTATTCTGGACGCGCCACCGAGCCCGGCGCTTATTCCTACAATAAGGTCTTTGACTTGAGCGGACAGCACCTCACTATCGGCCCCGCGACGGTCCTCTCCTACTGGATATTCCCGCAGGACGGCGTTGGGAGCTCCACCGGACAGAACAGCGCCCACGTCGTGGTCGACATCGACTTCTCCGACGGATCGACCCTGGATGCTTCCGGCGCCATCGATGAGTACGGCGACCCTCTTGCCCCGTGGGCACAGGGTGGCCACACGCGAGTCAACGCCTGGAACCTTGTCTCTTCACGCATTGGCGACGAGGTGGCCGGCAGGACGGTCAGCCGCATCCTGGTCGGGTACCAGTCGGACCTCGCGGGCGCCTACCGCGGATACATCGACGACATCCGTCTTGCCAACATTATGGTGGCGCCGAGGGTTGTGCCACGGACGGTACGGCCACGCATGACAAAGCTGAGGTAATGACATCGCGCGTCAGTCTTCACGCGTTGCTCTCCGCGCGGTTGGCAGCCGTGCCTCGCGCTAACGCCAGGTGGGCCAGGACGGGCCGATGGTCGGATACGCCGTCCCACGGCCCGATGCGTGCCCAGCAAACACGCCAGTCCCGTGAGCAGAACACGTAGTCGATACGCACTAGCCACATCGGTACGGCGATGCCGCGGATGACGGGGCGTGAACTGCCCGGGGACAAGGCGCCGGGGAAGGTATGACCCAACCCCCAACCGGCCGCGCGCCACACATCGTTGAGACTCCGCGTCATGATCGTATAAGGGGTACTCTGATCGCCCGCGTTTAGATCTGTGGTGACGATCAACGGACCTGGGTGCGCGTGCACGTAGCGCACAAGAGCATGGGCTGCGCCCGCCCGCTCACGGGCTTGGTGCGGGGTCATCGAGGGGTTGGCCATCGACGAGACCGAGTGCAGGTTGAGTACCCTGATCCGCCAGCCTTGCCACTCGAGGGACAGCGTCTGTGGTCTGCTGAGCCACTCGCCAGCCAGTATACCGCGGGACGGAGGGGATACTTGCTAATCGTACCCATCCCTGCTGAGCTATCGCCTCGAGGGGCAAGGACCCGATAGGGGTAGTCCCGCGCCAACTCGCGCTGTATGGCATCGGCGACCACCGGGTTGAGTTCCTGGATGCCGACCACGTCCGCGTCTGCGGCGCGGATGGCCGCGATCACCCGCTCCGGATGTCGGTTATGGAACAGGATGTTCATCGTCATGACCGTGAGTCCCTGCTCGTCGCGGTCACACGGGTGGTCTCGCGGCAGGAACAAACCGGCGTAGCGATCGACCCAGACGGCCAGGGCCGCGGCGGCGAGGACACCACCGGAGCGGCTGCGCGCGAGCAGCGCCGCGAGCACGACAACGGGGAGCGGCACGAAGAGGTAAAGCGCGCACGCATTGAGGAGGAATGTCCACCAATAGCGATCCCCTACCAGGGTGCGTAGAGTGGCCCAGACGAAAAGACTAACAGCGTAGACGCACGCCGCCAGTAACACAACCATGCGCACGGGCTTCGTATTAATCCTTCCCTCTTTCCCCCGCCCCTATCCTGCTGGCTTGTCTCGCTCCCACATTGCAGTTCCAGCGGAACATTGCCCACGCAGGATTGGCGATGCGGATGTCGGCGCCGCGGTTGCCATTGGCGCCTGTCCGGTAGGCCTATCCGTACCAAGCCGTGATGCGCACACGTCGACAGGTCGCCCGGGCGACCCGCGCACCGTCGACGCGCGACGTCACCCCGCCCGCAGCATAGATATCCCAGGCCTACGGGAGTTCGCGATGCAAGGCCTGTACCAACTTCTCCCGCGATGTGCTGAGCGCCCGCAGGTTGAGATGCTCATCCATCACATAGAGACATCCGTCGTTGCCAATGTGGAGCGCCAGGAGCAGGGGGGATGGATGATAAACACGCGACCCCTATCCTCGATGCGGCCTACCAACAGGGACAGCATGACGTCTGATTCTCCGGCAGACCGACGGCGTCGCACCCGCCGTAGGGGGAGGAGCGACACCAGGCCGGCGACCACGCCGGACCCGAGAACAAAGCTGCTGTCCCGAACCTTCATACGCGCTTGCTCCTTGTAGCCACAGGCGCTAGATAATCCTGCGCCCATCTACCTTCCCTCACTATACACGCGACGCGGGCTGTGTTGTTGTCGAGCGATGTGCGAGTGATCCGGTAGCACTACTTGTGCGTATAATAGTAGTTGCAGCCCGACGGTAGCAACACCAATGCGTCCCGCGCCCAACAGGGCGCTGATTATAGCGTCCGGTCGTCTTGGTTTAGGTTGAGTAAGCCTCCGCGACGGACTGACAGTTGGTGGTCGGGCGAGATAGGCCCGCCGCCACGGAAGGAAGTGGGGGCATGGCAATCCTCCTGGTGATGCGTGGCGGCATTGATGCGCGCGTCACCGCTGGGCTACTCTCCCAGCTCAATGAGCAAATCGTGACGGCCGGCAGCATCGCCGACGCACGGCGCCGCCTCGGCGAGCGTCCCTGGCTCGTCGTGGTGCTCGAGGCGACGTTGCTCGACGGCAACGCGGCCGAGGTGGTCGCCGTGTTGGCGGAGTCACGCTTCGAGGGCACCATCGCGATCCTCGGGGCAGCCGTGGATGTCGGGGAGCGAATCGCCCTGCTGGAAGGCGGGGCGGACGATTACCTGACGATGCCCTACGACCCGAGCGAACTGGTGGCGCGGATCGCGGCGCTGCTGCGTCGGGCGCATCGGCGCGTCGAGGTGCTGGGCGGCGGGGTGGTACGCACAGGCCTGTTCGAGCTCGATGCGCCCCACCTAACTATCCTCCTGCCGGGCGCCCGACGCGAACGTCTGACTCCAGCGGAAGCACGGCTACTGTACCACATGATGACACATCCGGGGCGGGTGATGGGTCATCAGGAGCTCGGCATGCACATCCTGAGCATTGGGGCGGAGGGCGGCACGGATAGCGCGCGCATTTCCTCCAATCTGATCGGCGTGCATATAACCCGCGTGCGGCGCAAAATCGAGCCGTACCCAGCCCGTCCGCGCCTCATCGTGACCGTGCGCGGTCGCGGCTACCGCTTCGACGTGCCGGACGAGTCCGAGCAGGCTCCCAGGGGCGCGGCGCGAGGTGACACATGACACGCGACGGAGCGAGGAGGGATCCTGCGGGATCTCCGGCGCCTACCGCCGTGCTCGTCGGCGACGACCCAACCGGTCGCGCCTTGGTGCGACTCGTACTTGAAGAAGACGGTTGGCGCGCCGCCGAGGCGCCGCTCGATGCGACGCTGGCGCTGCGCATGCTCCACCAAGAGCGCGACGCCGTTAGCCTGATCCTCATCCTGGACACGCTCCAGTCCGAGGAGCCGGCGAATCTGGGGGTACTCCACGCGGCACGGCAGGACGGCCTGTCCCTGCCGGCCGTGGTGCTGGCCCACCATGCGAGCTTGGCGCTACGCCAGCGCGCGGCGGATCTGGGCGTGCGCGATGTCGTCGATCTGCCCGCGATGCCGCGCGTGCTGCAGGAGCGCCTATGGTTCGCGCTGGGCGACGATGTGAAGCGCCGCGCGCGCGTGGGGCCGAACAAAACGGACGAGATGATACGCGCCGGCGGTTTAACCTTGCGCGTGGTGATTAGAGAGGTGAGCGACAGGACTGGTTGGACGGCTCGCGTCACCCGGCGCGAGGCGACTATCCTTGCCAGGCTGATGCAGGCACCGGGGCATCTGATCCCGCGCGAAGACCTGCTCAATGCCGTCTGGGGTGAACAGTACAACGGCGCCGGGAACGTGTTGGAGGTGTATATCTGTCGTCTACGTGGGAAGCTCGCCGGCACGACCGTCCCGCCGGGCACCATCCGTACCATACGCCAGCACGGCTATGTGTTCGACGCGCGCCATGCTCCCCGCGATCCGCTCCCAGAAGTGGCGCGGACGCCTACGAAGGTGCTTGTCATCAATGGCCGTTACGATGGCGTCGGGGTCGTCGAGGCTGTCAAGCCGTTCCTTACTACCGCCGGTTATCAGGTTGAGCAGGCGTTCCATGGAGAACAGCTGAATATGGTCCGCTGGCAGCGCCCAGCACTCATTCTGCTGGACACACGCACTCTCGCCGATGGGGGCCGGGGCATACACGCCCGCCTGCGCACCCTACCTGGTGGGGCGCTGATCCCGATCATCGCCATCGTGGAGCGAGGCCAAGCGCACCTCTGGCCGCGCGATCTGGATGTCGACGACTACCTGCTGGCGCCCGTAGACCCCGACGAACTGCTGTGGCGCACACGGCGGGCCGTGCATGGCCAGGGGCCGGGTTACGGCCGGGACCGCGCTGAGCGGTGAGCGATAACACGGGAAGGAGCGTCGGCGCCGGCATGAGGAAGTCTATCATCGCTTCCGTCGCTGTCGTGGTGGGCGCCATCCTGCTGGGTGGGTTCGCTTCGTGGGCGCCCGGCGCGCTATCCCCTGGCACAGGAACGACAGCGCCCGCGACCACGCCGGCGCCGCCGCATGCTACGGCGTCGATAAACCCAGGGACACCAGCCCCGGTCCCTGTCTCAGCGCCGTCGGCCCCCGCGACGCTAGCTCCGGTCGCAAAGGCAGTGGTTCCGGTGAACGTGGTGCGCAACCCGTCGTTCGCGCCGGTGGGCGTCAGCGGACAGGGCCTTTTCGTCCCGTGGTGGCTCCAGATACACAGCGGTGCGGCGGCGACGCTACACGTGGACAAGGGCGCGTTGGTCCCCGGCGCGACAGCCGCGCGCGTCGACATCGCCCGCGCGAACGGCGTTGACTGGGGCGTCCAGCTGGAGCAGCATATCCCCACCGCCGCAGGCGGCTACGCCATCGCCTTCTGGGTCCGAGCCTCATCCCCGCAGCCGCTCCGCGTGGCGCTCCAGCAGACCGCCGCTCCCTACGCACTCTACTTCACGCGTACGATGGACCTGACCACCGCCTGGCAGCGCTACACCCTGCGCTACGACGCGACCGCGACGGACGGCGACACCTTCTTCGCCTTTAACCTCGGCATCCGCGCCGGTGCGGTGTGGATCGGCGATGTCACCGTGACCACCATCGATGCGAGGGGCCGACCCCACCCGACACCCGCCGTGGCCCCCGGCTCCTATTTCCGGGGCCTCAACCTCAAGGGCAGCAGTACAAAGGACCAGTGCTGCGCCTTCGCCCCGCCCGCGACGCTGGACTGGGCCAGGAGCGAAGGGTTCAACATCTTCCGCGTCCCGTTCGCCTGGGCACACCTGCAGCCTGCCCCCGGCGGCCCGCTCGACCCCGCGTACCTGGGCGCGATGGACGCGCTCGTCGCCGCAGCGCGCGCCCGCGGCCAGCGGGTCGCCTTCGTGCCCATGGACCGCCGCGAGGCGCCCGTTGCCGCCTTCGTCGACCTGTGGACGAGGCTGGCACAGCATTATAAGGATGAGCCCGCGATCTGGGGCTACGACCTGATGAACGAGCCCGTCCGCGCCGTGTGGAACACCGACTACCTGCCGCGGATCATCGCCGCCATCCGGTCGGTCGACATGATCCACACCCTCGTGGTCGAGTCCTCGACGGGCGGGTGGGGGCAGTACTGGGACTCCCATACGGCCGGTCTACCGGTGCGCGATCCCGCCGATAACGTGCTCTACGAAGCCCACTTCTACTTCGACACCCCCGCCAACGGCCGCTATCCTCAGGGAACGGCGTTCGCGGTCCCAAATGACGACCTGAACATCGGGGTGGAGCGGGCCACCGACTTCGTCAACTGGTGCAACGCGAACGGCGTGCGCTGCTACGCCGGGGAGTACGGCATCCCCGGCGGTTGGACGGATGGCAATGCCACCTGCACCAACGGCACGCTGTCCACCGACCCGCACTGGCTAGCGGTGCTGGACCGCTTCCTCACCTACCTCGATCAGAACCACATCTCCGGGACGTACTGGGAGGCCGGCCCGTTCGGCGACGTCAACGACCTCGGGCCGACCTGTTCCGGACGGGATCGGCCGCAACTGGCCATCCTCCAGAAACACCCTGGCAGGCATCCCTTCAACGTCGGGTGAGCGCGGGCCTGTGCACCATCGGTCAGTTCCCACTCCATTAAAAAGATGTAATGAAGCGTGCCGCGCTTTTTAAGATATGCACATCGGGCATCCGCTAGAATAGACCTTGTGTGGCGACGATGCAGCCCAGTGATTCCATCCACACACTCACACTCGCCCTTCTATCCATTCGCTTCCACCGCTATGTCGGCGCTCACGATGACGCTGATGCACCCTGCCCGGCTCCAATGATGAAAATCGGCGGACGGCCCGGTTCATCCCCCCGGTTCACCGACATACAGTCATTGGCCTTGGGGTTGAGCGTGGTGTCCAACCAAGAACACGTGTCCAACCAAGAACAAGAAGATGCACCCCGATGATGCGTGTGCTACGTCGGTGGTCGTCACCGTGAGGACCGACCCGCGTGCCCTCGCCACGCCCGATGCCCCCTCCCCCTCGCTGGACAGCGGATCAGGGACGTTGTGTCCGCCATGTCGCCCATCCCAGCGGTCTGGGATGGGCGACATGGCCGGCATAGCCATAGAAGACGTGCAACCGCTGCCGCGACATCAACAGCCCGCCACGAACAGGGCGCACGGATGTAGCCCACCCTCGCCCGTCAACCAGGAGCAAACGACGACATGCTACAGCGAACGGAGCCTCTCGCCCTCTATCCACCCAAGGAACGTATCGGCGAGGTGCTGGTCGAGACGGCAGCCCTGAGCCCGGATCAGTTCCAGCACGCCCTCGACCTGCATCGGCGGGAGGGCGTGCGGATTGGCCAGGCGCTGGTCAGCCTCGACGCGGTGAGCGAGGAGCAGCTGGCCGCCGCGCTGGCCTGGCAGGCGCACCTCCCCTATGTCGACTTGCCGCACATCGTGCCCGATGAGGCGGTGGCGCGCCGGCTGCCCGAGGAGGTGGCGCGCGAGCAGCGCGTGCTGCCGCTGTATGACGATGGGGAGGTCACCGTGCTGGCCTGCGCGGAGGCGCCGATCCCGCCGCTGCTCTCCCAGCTGGAGGGCCTCCTGGGACGGCCCGTGCGGCCGGTCATCGTCGCCGACGGGGCGCTGGAGCAGACACTGGAGACGCTCTATCGCGACGAGTACCTGCGCCGCTCCACCATGGAGCTACGAACACACTCGCCGCGGGACTCAGCCCACAGGGTGCTCAGCGCGGGGCAGACGATAACCTTGCTGCTGCTGCTGGTCGCGGCCGTCGTTGCCCTGGTCGCGGCGCCGATCGCGGCGCTGACGGCGATCGCCACGCTGATCACCCTGTTCTATGTCGGCTTCTGCCTCTATAAGTTTTACCTTGTCTACCGCGCGCTCACGCACAAGCTGGGGCTGGAAACGACCGACGAGGAGGTCGCGGCGCTGGACGACCGCGACCTGCCGATCTATACCATCCTGGTGCCGGTCTACCACGAGGCCGCGGTCTTCCCCATCCTGGTCAAGGCCATCGCCGGGCTCGACTACCCCAAAGCGAAGCTAGATGTCAGGGTGCTGCTGGAGGAGGACGACGAGGAGACCATCCGCGTGGCGCGCGCGAGCCGGTTGCCCGCCCACTTCCGCCTGGTCATCGTGCCGCCCGGCGGCCCCCAGGGTAAGCCCAAGGCCTGCAACTACGGGCTGATCGGGGCGCAGGGCGCCTACACCGTCATCTACGACGCCGAGGACATCCCCGAGCCGGACCAGCTCAAGAAGGCTATCCTGGCCTTCCGCAAGGGCAGCCCGCGCCTGGCCTGCGTACAGGCCAGGCTCAACTTCTTTAACCGCGACCACAACCTGCTGACGCGCTGGTTCACCAACGAGTACAGTCTGTGGTTCGACCTCTTCCTGCTCGGCCTTGCCGCCAGCGGCGCGCCGATCCCGCTGGGCGGTACCAGCAACCACTTCAAGACGGAGTTGCTGCGCGGGCTCGGCGCCTGGGACCCCTACAACGTGACCGAGGACGCCGACCTGGGCATCCGCATGCACAAGGCTGGCTGGCGCACCGCTATGATCGACTCCACGACCTACGAGGAGGCCAACTCGCGGGTCTATAACTGGATTCGCCAGCGCTCGCGCTGGATCAAGGGCTACGTTCAGACCTACCTGGTGCATATGCGCGATCCACTACAGTTGTGGCGCGTCCTGGGGACGCGCGGATTCTTGAGCTTTCAACTGGTTGTGGGCGGCTCGTTCTTCGTGCTGCTGGTCAACCCGTTGTTCTGGCTGCTGACCGCGCTGTGGTTCGCCGCGCACTGGGCGGTGATCCAGCAAATCTTCCCCGCTCCGGTCTTCTACCTGGGCGCCATCGCCCTCTTCTTCGGCAACTTCACCTTCGCCTACCTCAACATGGCCGGCTGCCTCAAGCGCGGGTACCACGGCATAGTGCGCTACGGGCTGCTGAGCCCGCTGTACTGGGTCCTGATGTCCGTGGCGGCCTGGAAAGGCTTCCTGCAATTGTTCTACGCCCCGAGCTACTGGGAGAAGACGACGCACGGCCTGTCCGGCCGTGAAGCCGCCGAGGATGTCCTGGCGGAGCGGGTGGCGGAGCAAGGAGGCGCGGCATGAGCCTGACTATCCCTGTCCGAGAAGGGCGCCCGAGGCCCGAGGCACTCCGCGCCCGACCGGTGAAACAGGTGCCGGCGCAGCGGGGCGTGCGCTCGTGGGCCGACACCCACGTCGGGATGAAGGTCTTCGCGGTTAGCACAGCCCTCAATCTGATCGCGGCGTGGTGCCTGACCTACCTCTGGCGCGTCGGCAACGCCGACGCGCTCGCCCGCACTGCCAACGCCTCGTATGTGCTGTTCTCGCGCGACCCGCACCTGGCGTCGATCGGCTTTGTGTGGCCCGTCCTACCCAGTATGCTGCAATTGCCGCTACTACCTCTGCTACATGCCCTGGGTCACCCCGAGTTCGCGGGGCAGATCGAGAGCTCGTTAGCTGGCGCGGGGACCATGGTTGTGCTAGGCGCCATCCTGGGCCGCTTCGGCATCACCGGGTGGACGCGGCTGCTATGGCTGGGGGCGGCGCAGCTTCATCCTCAGTTCTGGTACCTCTCGGGCAGTGGTCTGGCGGAGCCGCTCTCCACGCTGTTCCTGATGCTGGCCGTGCTAGCCTTCCTCAGCGTAACCACGGACGTGCTGGCCCCGGCAGCGCTGGGGCTGAGCCTCGCCGCCGCGTTTTTCGTGCGCTACGAGGTGCTCTCTACCACAGCTGGGGTGGCGGCGGCCTTGCTTGTGCAGCGCTGGGCGCTGCCCGAAGCTCGAGCGGTTATGACCGCCCGGAGTCAGGCCGGCCTGACGGGCGTGCTGTCACGGCTCGTCAGGCAGGATTGGCCAACGTTGGAGGCGCGCTTGCTCACCGTACTGGCACCGATCGGTTACGCCATCGCGCTGTGGCTACTGGCCAACTGGATCATCATGGGCGACCCACTCTACTTCAAGGATAGCGTCTTCAGCCTGGATAAGGCCCCTGATGTCCCCATCAACAACGGTCCTGCCTTCCCGTTACACGCCCAGATCCACGCGCCGTTACTGACCCTGGGCTACGCGCTATGGCGAATGCTGGAGGTCAATCCTACTCTCCCGATCGTCAGTATCCCGGCGCTCGTCCTGGCCCTCCGGACAGGCAACCGACGGCTGCTGGGCCTGCTGATCATCGTCTTCGGCACCCTTGCCCTGCCCACCTACGAGGTCTACAATGGTACGCTGCCGTACTATATGCGCTACTGGTCGCTGACGACGCCATTCGCGCTTGTGATCGGCGCCGGTCTCGTCGATCAACTGGCGCGCGGCGACAGCGCTGGCCTGCGCTGGGCACGCCCGACGCGCAATGCTGTTGCGTTGCTGCTCGCCCTATCGGTAGGGGCGAATCTGGCCGCACTGGCCCGGGACCAGCTCAACGGCTTTGACGAACGGTTGCTGGGCGCGCTGCTCACGGGTGAGTCGCGGCAAGCCGCGGCCATGAAAACCGCCAGCCTCGACTATCGTGAGCGCCACGACGGCCCCTTGGTCGCGTCCTTGCTCGACCGTTATAGCGCCTACGGCTTGACCTTGATTGATACGGACAGGGGGTTTTCGCCCATTCTGTACGCGCGCCATTCCGAGCGCCTGGTCATCGCCCCGAACCGCGACTTCCCGCAGATCCTGGCCGACCCGCGGCGCTACTTGAGCTATATCGTCGTCACCGATCCGCACCTCGCCCAACAGCGCGACCTCGTCAACCGACGCTACGGCGGCCCTAGTGGCGATGCGCTGTTCGACGGACAGGTACCGTGGACGCGCGAGGTGGCCCAGTCGCCGAACACGATCGAGCCGTGGCGAGTGTTCGCGGTCCAATCCCACGACGGCATGTGGCCTCCCGGCATGATTGTCCACGCTGCGGCGGTCGGAGTACGGCAGCCGGGAACGATGTCGCGTCCGGCGGCGCGCCTCCACCACATGCCCACGGGCGACGACAGCGTGTTGGCGCTCCTCTCGGTCGCCGCGCCGCGCCTGCACGCTATCGTGGTCAACCCGGACGTGCTCCACTTCGGCCGGCAACCTGTGCGCGCGCCCGGCTCCGCGGCGACCGTCCGCGTAGTCAATGTCTCCTCCACGCCCCTGCGCATCAACGTCGTGGTCACAGGTGCTGACCGGCACGACTTCGTTGAACAGGACACCTGCGGCGAGGCCGCACGGCTGGGCGCGTATACCGGTTGCATGATCACGGTCACGTTCGTCCCACGTCATGGAGGGACCTATCGTGCCACCCTGGTCGTGGTCGGGGCCATGCCTGCCCCCACCCCACGCCACGCGACCCGCATGGTCCGCAGGCTTGAGATGACCTACATACAAGGAGCGATAGGTTGACACGAAGCGGGCTGACCGTCGCAGGGCTCCCGTCACGGATGGTCGCACAAGGTGCAGGGGAGAAGTGACATGAGCGTCCAGCAGGCTCAACTGAAGACCATCGACGAGGCGCCGCGCGCGCGACAGGCCGTGGACGGGGCACCACGCGTGAGCGGGCAGCCCGCCGTGTGCCCCATCTACTCGGTCGTGGCGCCGGTGTTCAACGAGGAAGCGACCCTGCCGCATTTCTACGCCCGCCTGGTGGCGGTGATGGAGCGGCTGGGCGAGCCCTTCGAGTTGGTGCTGATCAACGACGGCAGCCGCGACGGCTCGTTCCGCGCCATGCGGAACTTGCACCAGCGGGACCCGCGCGTGCGCGTGGTCGACTTCTCGCGCAACTTCGGGCACCAGATCGCTATCTCCGCCGGGCTCGACCACGCGCGCGGCCAGGCTGTGGTCATCATCGACTCGGACCTGCAGGACCCGCCCGAGGTGATCCTCGAGTTGATCGCGCGCTGGCGCGACGGGGCCGAGGTCGTGTACGCCCAGCGGGCCGCGCGGCGCGGCGAAACGCGCTTCAAGCTGCTGACCGCGGCGCTTTTCTACCGCCTGATCGCGCGCATCACCTCGGTCAATATCCCGCGCGACACGGGCGACTTCCGCCTGCTCGACCGCCGCGTGGTCGACGCCCTGGTGGCGATGCGCGAGCACCACCGCTTCATGCGCGGGCTCTCCGTGTGGGTCGGCTTCCGCCAGGAGGCGGTGCAGTACGAGCGTCACGAGCGGTTCGCCGGGACGACCAAATACCCCCTCTCCAAGATGATCCGCTTCTCGCTGGACGCCATCACCAGCTTCAGCCACCTACCCCTGCAATTGGCCACCAGCGTGGGCTTCGCGCTGGCCGGGATCAGCCTGCTCGGCATCCTCGTCGCCGCCATCGTGCGCTTGTTCGTGCCCGGCGCCATCATCGGTCAGGCCACCACGCTGATCATCGTGCTCTTGCTGGGCGGCATCCAGCTGATCTTCCTGGGGGTCATCGGCGAGTACCTGGGCCGCATCTACGACGAGGTACGCGCGCGGCCCCTCTACATCGTGCGCGCGGTGCTGGGCGAGGAGTAGCTTCCGCGCCCATGTCTCTCCGATGACATTGCATCCTTGCATCTCATGTGCAAGACAAGACAAGATTAGGAAAGGTACTGCCGCCAGTGTCCACAACCGACAGGCCGGATGCGCGCGTCCGGGAGAGCGCAGCACCCGCTGTAAGCGTGACCTACGATGCCATCCCAGGCACTATCAACGACGCGGCGCCATCGAAAACGGCAGAGGCTGCGGAGGAGCGTCATCTGGAGGAGAGGACAGGGCAGGTTGCCCTCGGTGGGCGCTTCGGCGACTGGCGCACCTGGCTCTCCTTCGCCGTCGCCCTAGCCATCCTCGTGCTGGCCGTGGCCAAGGCCGGTATCCGCTGGGACCTGGCCCTCCGGTCGATGGGCCATGCCAACCTGCTATGGTTCGCGCTCGCCTTCGCAGTCTACTATGCCACCTTCCCGCTGCGCGGGTTGCGCTGGCGCGTTCTCTTGCGCAACGCCAACGGGGACGATGCGAACCTGCGGTACGAGGTCGACCGCTCGTCGTCGTGGGACCTGACGCGCATCATCTACCTCTCCTACTTTGCCAACGCGGTTGTCCCAGCCAAGCTGGGCGATATCTATCGCGCCTACCTGGCGCGCCGCAAGCTCGGCGTCTCGTTCTCGCGCACCATTGGGACTATTCTCGCAGAGCGCATCCTAGACCTCGTGGTGCTCTTCCCGCTGCTGGCGGTCGCAGCGGTCCTGACGTTCCAGGAGCGCATCTTTTCGGCCCACGACGCGACCATTCGGGTCGCGCTCCTCGTCGGCCTGGGGCTGGCCGTGGCCGCGTCCGCCGTCCTGGTGATCGTCTGGGTGGCCAACGAGAGCGTCCTGCGCGTGATCCCGTACCGCTTCCACGACGTGTACACTCACTTCCGCTATGGCGCGGTGCGCTCGTTCGGGCGCGACATGCCCATGCTAGGTGGCCAGACCGTGGTGGTATGGCTGATGGAAGGCGCGCGCTTTGCCTGCATTCTGGCGGCGCTAGGGCTGCTCGCGCCCCTAAATGGTGGTCGCGGGGTCGGCCTGGACGCGGCGCTGTTCCTGGCACTAGGCTCGACCGTCCTGACCACGCTGCCGCTGACGCCGGCAGGATTGGGTCTGGTGGAGCCCTTCATCTTCACCGTCCTCGCGCTGCTCACCGTGCCCGGCGGTGTCACCACTGGGGCGGCGGTGGCCGTTCTGGAGCGCATCGTCAGCTACCTCAGCATCGCCGTGTTCGGCTTTCTGCTCTATACTCTTACCAACAGAATCTCGATCCGTTCCAGGGACGTGGCATAACGTGCCGTTCGCCGCATTGGTGAGCGGCTCCTTTATGGATGCCAGTTGCAGCTCCCCGTCGCACTAAGCTTGTTCCTGGCGCGTAGGCCCCGCACGTGGGATGCACCCGAACGCGTCCCCTTCGGCTTCCCTCCCTTTGGCTTCCCTCCCTTCGGCTTCCCTCCACAAGAATACAGCGCCATATGAAAATGGGCGTCGTGCGATGGTACATTGTAGGTCACTGGCGGATGTCTGGTTGCCGATCGGCGATGCACCGTACCGTAGCTTGACGCAACCGTCAGCGACGCCAGATTGTTGTCCCAGACGTAGAGCCGCGACCAATCCGGTGAGAACACCCCGAGCTTGATGGTGTACGTGCCGGAGGCTTGCCCTCGCGACACCACCCATGTCGCGCGGACGGCGCGCCGCGCGCCGGCGTTAAAGGCGCCTGCGTTCTGATAGAGTTGCGCGACCATGGAACCATCGGCCGCGTAGACATAGAAATCGACGACGGTATTCGGGATTCCATGGTTGCTCGCGATCATCGCGGCGAGGTCGATGCGCGCGCCGGGGTAGGCGTTGCCCGGCTTCACGGACCCGGCCCCGATGTCCATGGACAGTGTGCCGATCGCTGTCGCCGCGACCGCCGGCTTCACAGTGGGCGTGTTCGTGCTCGGCGCGGGGGGCGTGTTCGTGCTCGGCGCCATCGGCGTGGCTAAAACAGGGGCGTCGGTGGGCGTGTTCGTGCTCGGGCTCGGTGCGGGGGGCGTGCTCGGCGGGGGGGACGAGACAGCGATGGTGAGCGAGACCGCGTTGTCGTCCCACCGGTAGAGGTGCGACCAGGCAGAGTTGAACACACCGACGCGCATGGTATAGGACCCAGGGCTCTGGCCCGTCGGCACGGTCCACTGGGTATGGATCGTCCGCGGCGCGCCGGACAGGTCGACGCAGGGTTGCCAGCGCTGCGTGGCCAGGTGGTCGGCGACATCAACGATGTAGAAGTCTACGACGGTGCAGGAGAGTCCTGTCTCGCTCGAGACGGACGCGCTCAGATCGACGGACGTGCCAGGGCTGACCCTGCTCGGACTGACCGTCCCACCGCTGATCGCGATGACCGGGGTCATGGACGGGGATGGCGGTCTGGTCGTCGGTGGGGCCGTATCCGTCGCCGTCGGTGGGGCCGTATCCGTCGCCGTCGGTGGGGCCGTATCCGTCGCCGTCGGTGGGGCCGTATCCGTCGCCGTCGGTGTGTTTGTGGACGTCACTGTGGCCGTCGGAGGGACCGGCGTGTTCGTGCTCGTCGCGGGAGGCGTGTTCGTGCTCGTCGCGGGAGGCGTGTTCGTGCTCGTCGCGGGAGGCGTGTTCGTGCTCGTCGCGGGAGGCGTGTTCGTGCTCGTCG
>JAABUQ010006607.1_pt1 | contig 17442 bp, 17 predicted proteins | sample 5560001 | NCBI WGS metagenome assembly JAABUQ01 (sample SAMN10711888, study PRJNA513371) | rock metagenome | isolation source: Antarctica rocks | place: Antarctica: Victoria Land, Finger Mt nord | collected 2015-12-18
GCCACCGGAAGCCGCCGACTGAGGATCGCGCGCCACCGGCGCAGAGGCAAGCGGAATCTTGGCATTCCCGCACGCCGATGGATTCTGGCCGCCTAACGACCAAAGCTCAGCGGACCGGCCCGCCGAGAGAAAGCTATCGAGTGATCTGAAGCTGTGGTGGCGGGCCGGGTCCGCTGCAGCGCGAGGTTAGGCGTCGGCCCGGCCGATGGGGCAGAAACCGACGTAAATATGAACTGACACCAGCATTTTTATACGTTTCGGGCGACCGGCATCACCGCCTACCTCGAAAACGGCGGCACCATCGAGCACGCCCAAGCCATCGCCAACCACGAGAGCCCCAAGACCACCAAGCTCTACGACCGCACCAGCGATCAGATCACCCTCGATGAGATCGAGCGAATTTCTATCTAATGCTCAATTTTAAGCTTTTTCAACAACCACAAGGCATTGTTGCGGACCTCTTCATCCTGATCCTGCGTTGCCTCTTTCAATGCGGGCAGAGCCAGGGCGATCTTATCGCCCATGAACTCCAAAGCCGCGACGATCCGCCCCCGCAGAACTGGCTGCCCGGTTTTCAGGGCTTCCAAGAGCACGTTGAGTGCGGGTGGGCTCTGGGAGCCCGCCTTAGCCTGCAAAGCGGCGATCTGAGCCAGCGAGACGACGGCCGAGTGCGACAAATTCGAGTCGTCTCGCAAAAGCTCCTTGAGTTTCGGAATCGCCTGCTCCGCGACAATGCCGACACGCGGTAGAGAGTCTACCGCCATCATCCGAACCGCAAGGTCTTGGTCGTCCATCGCCTGCATAAGATGCGGCAGCGAATCTGGACCGAGGTCGGCCAGTGCTTCGGCCGCGTACCAGCGAAACTTCTCCTTCTCCTGGGTATTTCCCATGAATTTAAGGAGTTGAGGAATGCTAACACTCCCAATCCGCTTCAAAGCTTCACAGGCCGCTAGAGCGACCTCATTATCAGCATCCTCCATTGTATTGACCAAAGCGGGCACGGCTTCGACGGCTTGAGGGCCAAGGTCTCCTAGGCGTCGGGCGGCTGTCAGACGAACTGATTCGTCTTTGGACCTCAGACGCTTGATGTTTTGGACGAGTTGGTCATCCACTCCGATTCTCCCAACCCCGTGGACGGCAATGCATATCACCAAATATTGCAAACATTGATTCATGATAATTCTTGGGTTGTCCGTGCTCCCCCAGGCGGAAAAATCGTCCGGCGGATGCTATCTGTTAAAACTTCGGGTTGATGAGCGGCCAGTCCGGCGTGTGGCCGATTCCCGCCGGCGGCATGGGGAGTGGGACACCTTTCAGCAGGCCGGGATTCAAAATGGTGGGGGCAGTCAGGTAAAGCTTGCCGGTCTTCGGGTCCCTGGCCATATAAGATTGAGCGACAAGAACGTTCTTATTCGTGAACGCGTCCACACAGTTCTGATAAATCGGCGTGTCGGCCGTCGTCACATACAGCATCAGAGGGAGGACACCGGCGTTGGCAGCAGGAGACCTTGCCAGCACGTCGGCATAGCCGACCGCCTCATAGTTGTATGAAGAGACGTAGAGCTTGCTGCTGCCGTACTTAGCATCAACGAAGCAGGAGTCCCGGTAGAGCCTGAGTCCCTTGCCCTTTTTGAAATCCGTGACCACGCAGGACGCATCGGGCAAGACCTTGCTTCGGCCATTCGGTTTCGCGGCACGCTCGGCCGAGTCAAACCGCGTGTCAGTCTGCCGACTGTACTTGGTCAACATCAGCATCCTGATGACGGCCGCTTCAAAATAATCGTTGAAGGGAATCTGATCGAGCGGCGTGTTAGGAGGGATCTGCCCTTTCAGGGCCGGGAATACAATTGCGTTGAACTGATCGCTGTCAATCGCGTTAGGATCTGTGGGCTGCGAGAGAGGAGACCGTTGAAGCCCGTCCGGGTCGGTGAAGTTGGTTGGGCTGTTACCCACGTAACGATAAAGGTTGGTGTCACCCGCCGCGAATCCGAGCGGATCGCCCCCGGCCAAGCTCCCATCGCCGAGCGAGGAGCCGTCCCAGCCCAACACCCGCAGCGTCGCAACGTCCCGCCCCATCGTCCGTGTGCCGACCATGACCGTCGCTCCTCGCAAGATCAGACCGAAACCGTGTAGATCACGTTCTTGAGCGGGATGTCTTTCGGCTGCCCTCGCATCGCCGGCCGGGGCATCCGGTATTGCGTGCTGATCCAGTCCGCCAGGCTTTGCGGCGACCCCAGCTCGCCCGGCTCGAACAGCCGTTCGCTCCGCTGGACCGCCGCCGCCATCGCGTCAATATACAGCTTGCGGTTCGACGGGAACAGGTGCCGGGCCAGCAGGTAATCCCCCTCCGCCTCCGCCAGCCGGTTCGTATCCCGCATGTGCCGGCCACGGAAGCCGATGAAGATGCCCAGCATCTCGCGGGGCGTCACCGCCCGCAGGTCCGAGCCGCTGCCGATCGCCTTCGGCGGCAGCTCGTACCGCTCGATCAGGTAGCCATCCGGGTCCGACTTGAACCCGCCGTAGCCCGCCTGCGTCGCCTCGATGTTGTGCGTCACCGTCCCATCGTCGTAGCGGCAGATGTAGTGCGACCGCACGCACGCCAGCGACACCGGCCAGCCCAGCCGCCAGCCGAGGGCGACGTGCAACGCCGCCATATTGCCGCAGGTGCCCCGACGCGTGTCCATCACACCGTTGAGGAACAGGTCCGACGGGTCGGTGTAGGAAACCGTCGTGGCGTACCGCTGGTCCTCGTTGTAGGCGATGCCCGCCTCATGCTCCAGGTAGCCGCAGAGCACGCCGAGGCGGAAGAAATTCACGTCGTTCTTCCACTCCCACGGCGTTTGCCAGAAGACCTGTTCCGCCCCCGGGAGCCGTTTGCGGACTTCATCGGCCCAATGGTCGGCCAACCGTTGGTAGCGGGAGATGTCGAGGTCGGCCAGGCTGGGGATGCTCTTGGCCACCAGCAGGTTCATCACCAGCGGATCGACCCGGGCGAATTCGGCGTCGGAGCACGTAAGCAGCTGGCGGTAGTCGGTCACGATCGCTCCCTGCACTCACGGTAGGTAAACTGCATCCGCCTTCTTCGCCTAACGCCAAAGCTCAGCGGACCGCCATGACTTCCTGCCGACTGGCCTGAAACCGTTATCGGCGGGTCCGCTGCAGCGCGAGGTTAGGCGCGCCGATTTGAGAGCGCGCCACGAGGAGCCTTGCGATAGCACCGCGTGAGCAGCAACTTTCCGACCGCACGACGCGCTACACGCGGCCGACGACTGAGGATCGCGCGCCCGGTGAGCCGAATCAAGGGCCGTCTTCGCATGCCCGCACACCGATGGGTTTAAGCACGCCTAACCTAAAGTAGACGACAAAATCGTCGTGGAAGATCGCGACGTTTTTGTCGGATAATCCCGGTCGCAGGTCATGTTGACAAGCTCCTTGCGGCATTGCAAGCAAATTCGCGCGAGAAATGCGACGAATCCAGGGACGTGGATCATGGCCAAATTGCTGGACCCGATGCGCGATGCGATCCGCACGCGGCATCCCAGCATCAGGACCGAGGACGCCTACCCGCTCTGGGCCAGGCAGTTCCTCCTGTTCCACGGCAAGACGCACCCGGCGGAGACGGGGGAAAGGGAGGTCTGGCCATCCCCGAGCCAATGCACCGTCGAGCGGAAGGTTGCTGCGGAGGGCCGGGTCGACCGGTTGTCCCGCTCTCGCAGTGACAACGGGCCGGGCGCCGGCGGGACCTTCCACGGCGAGGGACCTCCCGATCAACGCTCTCGACTCCGCCGCCGGGACGACACCTGGACCGCCGATGGTTGTTCCTTTCTCCCGGCAAAACGTGGGCGATGACCTCCCCGCCGAGTCTCGCAACCCGGGACGCGCCCGATTTCCCAAAAAAGCAGTTCGCCGCGGGCCTTCGCCACGATGATCCGTTCCAGGGGGCGTTGCGCGCCCCGCGACGGCCCATTCCGAACCGCCCGCGACGAGGTCCCATACCATGCCCGCCAGCGAAACGCGAATCGAATCCAATCGCGCGAACTCCCTGGAACCGGCCGTCGAGGCGCGAAACGAACCCAACGCGTGGGAGGCCGTTGCGTCGGAAGTCGTTGAGGAACCGGCCGTTCCGCCTGCAACGCCGGTCGACGCCGCCCCGCCCAGGACACGCGAAACCGGCTCGGCGCCGGCCCAGCCCGCTCGTGTGGCATCGCCCAGCGACCGAGCGCGAAACGAAGCCAACGCCCCGAAGGTCTGGAATGCCGAGCAAGAGGCCGATCTGGCGGAGCTGGACGCCTACGTCGACGGCCTCTGCCCCGCCTGAGGCGGCCGGATCGCGCGACATTCAAAAGGTTGTGGATCGGTCCCACCCCGGCTTGGTTCGCGGTGCGCGCGGGGTCAGGGGGATCAGGCGACCCTCGACCCGGCTGGTTCGGCCTCGGTGCAAGAACTTGGCTCGTCCCCGGAAGACTTGGCATGGAGGGTGCTAGGGTGCTACAGGATGGCTCGGCGATTCCCCCAATGACGGCGGGTCAGGGGTTCGACGATGGACCTCGGAACATAGGGAGCGGTATGTCTGACTCGCCGCACCCGGGGACCCGGCCGTTCGCGCCCGGCGGGATGATCCGGTCGGTCGTCGGGGCGATCCTCGTCCTGGCCGGCGTCGGGTTCACGAACCGCCGTCGCATCCTGGGCTGATCTGGACCCGCATACCCTCCTCGACCCGAAGGCCCCCTCCATGTTCGGGACACGCAAGCCGATCCCCGTCGATGCCCGGAGCCCGACGATGGAGCGGGCGCTGGAGCAGGTGGCGTGGCTCATGGATCGGGCCTTCACGGTGCCAGGGACGAATGTTACGTTCGGCCTGGACGCGGTGCTGGGCCTCTTCCCGGGCCTGGGCGACGTGGCCACGGGCGTGATTCAGTCGGGCGTCGTGCTGGCGATGATGCTCCACTACAAGGTGCCCAAGCCGGTGGTCGCCCGCATGGCGGCCAACGTGTTGCTGGATGTGGGGGTCGGGGCCATCCCCATTTTGGGCGACGTGTTCGACGTCTTCTTCAAGGCCAACACCCGCAACCTGGCCCTCCTGCGCGAGGTGCAGGCCCACCAGAAGCGGGGCGAGCCGATGCCCGCGGGCCCGTCGGTTCGCTACCTGCTCTTGATGGGTGCCCTGCTGGGAGGAGCCCTGGTGCTGATCCTGGGCGCGTCTCTCTACGGGATCGTGTGGCTGTTCCACCACCCGCCGTCGTTCGCGAAATGAGGCGGTCGGGCCGGCGACGGCTTGGTTCTGCTGTTCAGGGCGCGGGACTGGCCTCATAATACATAATGGGAGACCCGCACCCGGCGCTTCCGAGCCTTCGACCTCCGCGAGACGTTCCCTTCCATGCCCGACCCCCGCTGGGATGCCCTGGCCGACATCCTGATCCACCACTCGACCCGGCCCGCGGCGGGCGAAACGCTCCTCATCGAGTGCTTCGACCTCCAGGACGACACGCTGCCACGCCTGCTCGTCCGCAAGGCCGCGCGTCGGGGAGCCTATCCCCTGGTCGAGACCAAGGAGATTCGGATCGTCCGGGAGCTAGTGCGCCACGCCAGCGAGCCCCAGATGCGGGCCCTCGGGGAGTATGAGCTGAAACGCATGGAAGGCGTTCAGGCTTACATCGGCCTGCGGGGCTCCAAAAACGTCAACGAGCTGGCGGACGTGCCGGCCGACAAGCTCGATTTGTACAACACCCATTACCTGAAGCCCGTCCACTTCGAGCGCCGCATCCGGCACACGAAGTGGTGCGTCCTGCGGCTGCCAGGCCCCGCGATGGCGCAACAGGCCGGGCTGAGCACCGAGGCGTTCGAGGACTTCTACTTCGACGTCTGCAACATCGACTATCCCCGGCTGGCCAAGGCCCTCCGGCCGCTTGTCGAGCGGATGGAGCGGGCACGCGAGGTCCACATCACGGGGCCGGACACCGACTTGCGGTTCTCGATCGCCGGCATCCCGGTGATCCCCTGCGCCGGGACGAGGAACATCCCCGACGGCGAAGTCTTCACCGCCCCGGTGCGCGACTCGGTCAACGGCCATGTGCGGTTCAATGCGCCGACGATCTATCAAGGGTCATCGTTCGACGGGGTGCGCCTGGAATTCCGGGACGGCAAGATCGTGGCCGCCGACTGCTCCGGGGGCGACGCCGGGAAGCTCCGCAAGGTGTTCGCGTCCGACTCCGGCGCCAGCTACGTCGGGGAGTGGTCGGTCGGCTGCAATCCGAGAGTCTTGCACCCCATGCGGGATATTCTATTCGATGAAAAGATCGCGGGCAGCTTCCACCTCACGCCCGGCAATGCCTACGACGAGGCCGACAACGGCAACCGCTCGAAGGTCCACTGGGACCTCGTGCAGATTCAGCGCCCGGAGTACGGCGGCGGGACGATCGCGTTCGATGGCGAGCCGATTCGGATCGACGGCCGCTTCCTGCCCGAAGACTTGCAGGCCCTTGACCCGGAGTGATCGCCGATGCTCCTGATCCTCGCGCTCGCCCTGATGCGACCAGTCGAGGCCGCCGACGACGTCAAGCCGGGCCGCCCCGCCCTGGCGTTTCTGCTGAGCGTGGAAGTCGACGACCTGGAGCGCGATGCGAAGCGGCAGCACGAAACGGTGCTCGCCAGCCGCCAGCGGCTCGCCACCTCGCAGCGGATGGCCCAGCGCGGTCTCGCCAGCGTCGATGCGGTCGAGCAGGAGGCCGCCGATGCCCGCTTTCAGCAGGCCCGCGAGGCGGAGATGTCCTCCGTCCGCCTCCTCAAGGCGTATCAACGCGACGTTCTGAACGGCGCCACCCCGGCCGATCCGAACCGGGAATTCGAGCTGGTGCTCGACGTGCTCCAATCGCAAGAAGCGACGGCACGCGTCGAGGCCGACTTCCGGGGCTTCAAGCACAAGCAGGCCCAGACCCTCTGGCGGCGGGGCGCCATCTCTCGGCCCGAACGCGACTCGGCCGACCTCGAATCCGCCAACGCGCAGGCGTCGGTGGCCTTGCTGAAGACCCGCCAGGCCCGGCTCGCGCTGTTGCAGGCCCGCCGGCCCAAGGAGGGTCGCGCCGTTCCGGGCGAGGTGCGACGGCGGGAACTCGCCCTGCTGAGGGCCCAGGTCGAGCATGAAACGCTCGTGGCCACCGTCACCTTGTCCCGGTTCGAGCAGGCGCGCGAACGGGGCCGTCCCTCCCCGACGCCCGCGGAGCTGGAGGCCCTCCACAAGACCAGCGAGGAGGCCCAGGCCATCCTGGCCGGCGACCGCAAGCGACTGGCCGAGGCCGAGGCTCAGGCCGACGCCGACGCCGCGCCCGACGCCGTCAAGCCTTGACGACCCAGATGAAATGGCCCAGGAGCAACCCGATCCCGAACGCCGACACAATCGCCAGCAAGACCAGCAACGACCACAGGACGACCGCCGTCCTCGGCAACACCACGTCGTTGCGCCTGGGGGTCGAACCGCGATCGACGACCGCCATGGTGGTCGAGGCGCGCGCCGGCTCGGTGTCCGCGCGGACCGTCGGCAGAGTCGATCCAACCGCGGCCGAGGGCGATTCGGTCTGCAACAGGGGGAATCCCTGCGCGGGCGCGGGGGAGGAAACGGGAGCGGGGACCGCCGGGGCCGACCTCGGCGCGGGCTCGGTGCGAACCGTGGGAGGCGCCATCGCCACGGGGGCAGTTTCGAGATTGAGCCCCAGGAACGGCGCCGCGGCGGCGGGCTCGACCGCCGGGGCCGGCCTCGCCGCGGGCTCCGTACGCACGGGCGCCGAGGCGGCGGGGCCGGGGCCGGTGTCGAGGTTCAATCCCAGGAACGGCGCGGGGGTCGGCTCCGGCGCGGGCTCGGGTCGCCGAGGGGCCGCGGGAGTCGGTGTCGTTGTCGGTGTCGGGGGTGGTGTCGGGGTCGGCTTCGATTCGACGAGGTTGCGGAACAACTGGGCCGGATCGGCCTCGGCCGGTTCGGGGGCGGCGACGGCCTCTGGTGGGGGCTCGGGCACGACCAGTTCGGTGCCGCAGCGCGGGCAGGCGACGACCATGCCCGCCTTTGATCGGGAGACCCCCAGATGTTTGTCGCAGCTGGAACAGCGGAACTTGATCGGCGTAACCGATGTCGACATCGCGCCCGGCCCTCCCCAACGGTCCTCGCCCCGGACTCACCCGACCCCCCTAGACTACGTGCGGCCGGGGCCTGTCGCCAGTCCCCGCCCCCCTCAACCCGATGCCCGGCGCTTGACCCCGACCTCCGGGGCGTCACAATGGGGAGGAATCGGCGGTGGCCGGGAGGCGGCCCGGCTCGGTTGTCGTTGTCTCGGGCGTAGTGATCGACTCCGACGGACGGAGACCCCCAGCATGGCCCTCGGTTCCAGGAACGGGGGGGCCGTCCCCCTCACGGCGTGGCTCCTGGCGGTCGGCTGGGCCTTGGTGGCCCCGCCGGGCGTGGCGGGCGACACCGTTACGCTGCGGAATGGCGTCGTTTATCACGGGATCGTCGACCAGGACAACTCGGTCGTCTCGATCTTCGACGGCCTGCGCCGGGTGGTCCTGCACAACACCCGCATCGCCAGGCGCGACCCCGACCCGGCCAGCCGTGGGGGCCAAGAGCATTTCCGCCTGATCCAGCCGCTGGAGGGCAAGGGCGTCGGCGGGCAGATGCCCGTGGCCGCTTATGACATCCAGGCGTCCTCCTGGGACGAGAACGGCCGCCGCACCTTCAGCTATCTCGGGCCGAGGCAGTCCCGCCGCATCCGCATGACCCAGGCGATCAACGACCTCGGACCGAGCGTCGTGAAACTTCGAGGGGTTGATGGCTTCTGGCAGGGGCAGCTTGCCACCGGCCAGGTCCCCCGGCCGATCGTCCTGGGCCTCCTGCACCGCGACCAGGACGATGAGAAGGAGCGCCTGCGCATCTGCCGGTTCCTGATCCAGGCCGAGTGGTACGCCGAGGCCAAGGTCGAGCTCGACCGCCTGGCCCAGGACTTCCCCGAGACGCGCGACCGGGCGCGGGACACCCGCCGTTCCGTCCAGGAGCTGGAGGCGCGGGCCCTCCTGGCGGAGATCGAGGTCCACCGCGCCGCGCAACAGCCGAAGGAGGTCCTCGCGCAACTGCGGGGCGTGCCCGCCAAGGGGGTGCCGGCCGACGTGCTGGCGGCCGTTCGCGAGCAACTCGACCGCGACAAGGCCCGTTCCGAGGAAGATCGGACCCTGGCCGCCGCCCTCAAGGACGCCACCGAGGGCCTGCCGGCGGAGGCTCGCAAGGAGACGCGCGCGGCGCTGGTCGAGATCCTGCGCGACCTGACCGACGTGCCCGACGCGGCCCTCCCGCGGCTGGAAGCCTTTCAGAAGGCGCTCTCCGAATCCGAACAAAGCGCCGAGGCCCGCTTCGCCCTGGCCCTCTCGGGCTGGGCCGTCGGGCCCGACGCCGCGGTCGCCGACCTCCGGTCCGCGCAGGCGCTCTGGGAGGCGCGGGGACTGGTGTTCCAGTATCTTTCGACCCGGACCGCTGACGGCCGGTCCGAGCCTCTCCTCGCGCTCCAGGCCCTGGACATCCCGGCCCCGGAGGCCCGGAAGCTCGATCTGGAAACCGTGACCCGGCTTGCCAGGCACCTGCCGCCCCCGCACCACGACGACCAGGACGAACCCGGCCGGGCGAAGACGTACCGCGTGCTCGACGACCCCAACGCGGTCCCCACCGAATATGCGGTCCTGCTGCCCCCGGAGTATCACCCTTCGCGGTCCTACCCGGCGGTCCTGGCCCTCCATAACGGCAACGGGCCGATGTCGGCCATCGCCTGGTGGGCGGCCGAGGCGACGAGGCGTGGGTACATCGTAATCGCCCCGGAATACAGCGCGGGTCCACCGGCGGACTACCACTTCACCCCCACCGAGCATGCCGCGGCCGAACTTGCCCTGCGCGACGCGCGCAAGCGCTTCTCGATCGACGGCGACCGCGTCTTCCTCGGCGGCCAGGGGCTCGGCGGCCAGATGGCCTGGGACTTCGGCCTCGGCCACCCCGACCTCTTCGCGGGCGTCCTGGCCATTTCGGGCCTCCCGGCGAAGTACGTCCTGGCCTACAAGGCGCACGCCAAGCGCGTCCCGTTCTACATCGTGATGGGGGAACTCGCCCCGGCGACACGCGAGACGTTCGACATGGTGAAAGAGCACATGATTACCCGGAGTTACGACGCCACCTTCGTCGAGCACTTCCGCCGGGGCCAGGAAGACTTCCCCGAGGAGGCGCCCAGCGCCTTCGACTGGATGGCCCCCCGGCGCCGCGACCCGTACCCCAAGAAGTTCGACGTGGTGACCGCCCGCGAGTGCGACGACCGCTTCTATGGCGTCGTCGTCCGCGAGCTTGCCCCCGGCCTCGCCCCCGCGCCCGAGGCCGTCGACGTCTTTGGCAAGGGGCTTCGCCCGGCGACCATCGGCATGACCTCCAGCAACCTGAGCAACCTCATCCGCCTGACGACCGTCGGCGTCCGGCGCCTCGATTTATGGGTCGGCCCCAATCTCCTCGACTTCTCCAAGAAGATCGAGGTCAAGGTCAACAACAAGCGGGCCTTCCACGGCCTGGTGAAGCCCGACTTCGAGCCCTTGCTGGAAGACCTGCGCCTCCGGGGCGACCGCGAGCAAATCTACTGGCTCAAGGTCCCCTGGTCGCTCTGACCGGAACACCCCAAGGTGAGTTTCCGACCCCCGCCCGCGCCTTCGGATGAACCCCGCCCCCGCACCCGCCTTCGCACCCGCCCCGCACCCGCCCCGCCCGCGACGGAGACGCCAGTGCCTGAGGAACCCCAGACCCCCGATTGGGTCCGCGACGCGATTTTCTACCAGATCTTCCCCGACCGCTTCGCGCGCAGCCTGACGGTCCCCAAGTCCGATCGGATCGACGCCTGGGGATCGACGCCGACCCCCCACGGCTACCAGGGGGGCGACCTTGTCGGCGTGGTCGAACGTCTCGACTACCTGGCGGACCTGGGGATCAACGCCCTCTACTTCACGCCCATCTTCCAGTCGGCGTCGAACCACCGCTATCACACCCATGATTACGAGAAGGTCGACCCGATGCTCGGCGGCAACGACGCCCTGCGCCGGCTGGTCGACGCCGCGCACGCGCGGGGCATGCGAGTCGTGCTCGACGGGGTCTTCAACCACGCCAGCCGGGGATTCTTCCCGTTCCACGACATCCTGGAAAACGGCTCGGACTCCCCCTATCTCGACTGGTTCACGGTCCACAGCTTCCCGCTCTACGCCTACGACGCCGAGAAACCGCCCGGCTACGGCGCCTGGTGGAACCTGCCCGCCCTGCCCAAGTTCAACGTCCAGAACCTGGCCGTGCGGGAGTACCTCTGGGGGGTCGCCCGCAGGTGGGTCGATTTCGGGATCGACGGCTGGCGGCTCGACGTGGCGAACGAGATCGACGACGACGAATTCTGGCGAGAGTTCCGCCGCAGGCTCCGCGCGGGCAACCCCGAGACCTACATCGTCGGCGAGGTCTGGGTCGACTCGCGAAGGTGGCTCCAGGGGGACATGTGGGACGCAGTGATGAATTACCTCTTCACACGAGCCTGCATCGCCTTCTTCATCGGCGAGTCCGTGGACCTCGGCGAGCTTTCCCGCACCTGCCTCCACCCCGCCGGGGCGCCCGGCGCCAAAGCGTTCGCGGGGGCGATCGGGTCGCTGCTCGACCTGTATCATGCCAACGTCAACGCGGTTCAGATGAATCTGCTCGACAGCCACGACATGGCGAGGTTCCTGACTTTGGCCCGCGGCGACCAATCGGCCCTCCGCCTGGCAACGCTCTTCCAGATGACCTACCCGGGCGCCCCGTCGATCTACTATGGCGACGAGATCGGCCTGGCGGGCGGTCACGACCCCTTCAATCGCGCCGCGTTCCCCTGGGAGTCGTCGGCCTGGGACACCACCCTCCTCCACGACTTTCAGCGCATGATCGCCCTTCGCAAGGCGCGGCCCGCGCTGCGACGGGGCTCGTATGAACCGCTGCTGGCCGGCGACGGCGTCCACGCCCACCTCAGGCAACTCGAAGGGGAAACGGTCGCCGTGGTGCTGAACGCCTCGGAGGCCACCCGCATCGTCGACCTTCCGCTCCGCGGCCTCGTCACCGACGGGACGATCCTGGAAGAAGCCTGGACGCGCGATTCCGCAAGGGTCGACGGCGGGATGCTTCGCAACGTCCGGTTGCATCCCCGTTCGGGGCGGGTCTTCGCGACCCCCGCCGCCCGATGACCCCGCCCGCCTGGCAACTGCCCGAAGGCGTCAACGCCCCGCTCTGGCAATACGCCCATACCCCCCGGCTGGCCCACACCGAGGACGATTACTTCCGGGGGCATCCCCTCTTCCGCGCCGACGTGGCCGTGCTCGAAACCCGGTTCGTGGAGCCGCGCCCGCTGGTCGACCTCGGCTGCGGCGTGGGCCGGCTGTCCTTGCGATTCGCCCGCCGAGGGTTCCCGGTCGTCGCGGTCGACCTGTCGCGGCCGATGTTGGAGAAGGTCGGCGACAAGGCACGCGCTGAAGGGTTGCACGTGGGGAAGGTCAACGCGAACCTCTGCCGTCTAGGATGCTTCCCCGACGGGACGTTCTGCTACGCGATCTCGATGTTCAGCACCCTGGGCATGATCCGGGGGGCCCCGGCGCGGCGCCGAGCCCTGGTTGAGGCCCATCGCATCCTCCGGCCCGGCGGCCGTCTGGCGCTGCACGCCCACAACCTCTGGCTGAACCTCCGGGAACGGCAAGGCCGGCGCTGGCTGGTGGGCCAGGCCCGGGGCCTGCTCCTGGGCCGCGAGGACGCCGCGGATCGCCGCATGACGTATCGTGGCATCCCCGGAATGGAAGTCCACCTGTATCGCTGGCGAGAGTTATCCCGCGAACTGCGCTCGGCCGGCTTCCGCATCGACGAGGTCTTGCCCATCGACACCGAGACCGCCTTGCCGATCCGTTATCCCTGGTTCGCCCGGGGAGTCCGGGCCGGCGGGTGGATCGTGTTCGCGAGCCGGCGTTGAGGTTGGTGAAATCCAAGGGGGATCAGGCCATGAGCCAGCCGAATACTTCCGCGAGGGGCTGGACGAAACCGGGCCAGCCCTCCTCGCCCGAGAGTTCGCCGTCCTGGTTCAACGGCTCCACGGGCCGACCGAGGCGGAAGCGGAAGACGTACACCCGCTCCCTGGTCGGCTGGATGAGCCAGGCGAGGCGAACCCCATCGCGGATGGCACGTTCGAGGTGAGGCCGTCGTCGATGACCGCGGCCTCCCAACGCTGGACGACCCGGCAGTCGACAGACTCCAGGGGCGGGACGGTCGCGGGGAGCTTGGCGAACTGGCGAGCCGTCAGGGTGTCGTGAATGACGGGTCCCTTGACTGGAATTCCCCCGCTTCCGTTCAGATCTGGTAGTCGAGCCCGCCGAGTTCCGACACCGCCGGGGGCTCCGATGGGTTGCGGAAGCGCAAGCGGGGATCTTCAATCGTCACGGTCGTGTAAGGCGCGACGCTGCGGGTGATCCAGGCGGAGGAGCCGACGACGGCGTGGTGGCCGATGACTGTTTTGCCGCCGAGGATCGTGGCGTTGGCGTAGATGACCACATCGTCCTCGATCGTCGGGTGCCGCTTCCGGTCGCGGACGAGTTCGCCGGTCGCCTCGTCGCGGGGGAAGCTGGCGGCGCCCAGCGTCACGCCCTGATACACCTTGACGTTGTCGCCGATGTGGGTGGTCTCGCCAATGACCACGCCGGTCCCGTGGTCGATGAAGAAGCGTCTGCCGATCGTGGCGCCGGGGTGGATGTCGATGCCGGTCTTGCCGTGGGCGTATTCCGTCATCATCCGAGGGATCAGCGGGACGCCAGCGCGGTACAGCTCGTGCGCGATTCGGAAGACGGTGACGGCCGAGACTCCCGGGTAGCAGAAAAGGATCTCGTCAAGCCCCTTGGCGGCCGGGTCGCCGGCGTAGGCGGCGCGGACGTCGTCGGCCAGGACGTCCTGGAGTTCGGGCAGCAATTGCAGGAGGTTGACGGCGGCCTGCTGAGCCTTCGCCTCGAAGTCCGTCTCCAGGTCGATGGCCTTGCAGTCGTGCCGCAAGGCGCGGGTGATTTGCTGGGTCAGGCGGTCGTGCAGCCCGTCGATCAGGTCGCCGACGTGGTACAGGACGTTGCCCATGTGGAGGTTCTGCCGCCGGCCGTAGCCGGGGTAGAGGATCTCGCGGAGGTCGCCCAGGATGTCGACGACCTCCCGGTAGCTGGGCAGCGGCGTGTGGCCGAGGTGGTTGACCGCGCCGCACTCCTCGTACCGATCCACGATCCGGTCGGTGAGGTCGGGCAGCAGTTCTTTCAGTCGAAGATCCGTGGCCATCCCAACCCCCGCGGACGCCGAGCGTCCGTCGTCTCTTGAACGGTGTCAATCCACGCGCGGACGCGGGTCGATTGTAGGAGGGGCGCCCAACCGGGTCAATTTCCCTGCCCTTCCGGGAGAGATCGGTGGTGATGGTAGCGACCGTCCGGGGTACACTCACCGAGCCTCAAGAATCGGCGGCCTCCGCGCGTTGGCTCCCGACTTGCCCAGCGCCTTGCCGGTCGAGGGTCGCACCCGTGCCGAGATCCGCCCTGACGCCGCCGCGGCTCGATCCGACTCCGATCTTTGAAGCCTTCCGCGGGAGCTACGCGACGGAACTGCTGACGGCCGCCGTGGCGCACCTGGACGTCTTCGGCCGGCTCGCACCCGGCCCGCTGACGATCGACGAGTTGCGCCGAACTCTGGGCCTGGCCGAGCGACCGGCCGCCGTCCTGGTCACGGCGTTGCGCGCGATGGGACTGCTGGCCGCGGATGCCGCCGGCCGCCTGAGCTTGACGGACCTGGCGCGGGAGCACCTGACGCCCGGGGCCGATTTCGACGTTTCGGGCTACATCGGACTGGCCGCGGAGAGCCCGGGCGTCCTAGCGATGGTCCAGCGATTACGCACGAACCGACCCGCCGGGGCCGAGACCGACGGGCCGGGGGCGGCGTTCATCTTCCGGGAGGGGATCGAATCGGCGATGGAGCAGGAGGCGTCGGCCCGGCCCCTGACCCTCGCCCTGGCCGGCCGCGCCCGCAACGTCGCCCCGCTGCTGGCCCGGAACGCCCCGCTCCACGGGGTGCGGACGCTCCTGGACGTCGGCGGGGGCACGGGGATTTACAGCATCGCCTACCTCCAGGCCCATCCCGGACTCCGCGCGATCGTCTGGGACCGCCCGGAGGTCCTGAAGGTCGCTCGGGAGCTTGCCGACGAGCACGGGGTCGCGGACCGCCTGGACCTCCTCGGCGGCGACATGTTTCGCGACCCGGTCCCCGCCGGTGCCGACGCCGCCTTGCTGTCGAACATCCTGCACGACTGGGACGTTCCCGAATGCCGGGTCCTGATCGGACGCTGCGCCGACGCGCTGCCTCCGGGTGGCCGGCTCCTCATCCACGACGTCTTCCTTGATGACGCCCTGGACGGTCCCTTGCCAATCGCGCTTTACTCCGCTTCCCTCTTCACCCTGACCGAGGGCCGGGCCTACAGCGCCGCGGAGTATCGCTCGTGGCTGGCCGGTGCGGGCCTGGAGCCCGGCGAGGTGGTCCCGACCCTGATCCATTGCGGGGTCCTTGAGGCTCGCAAGCCCAAGGAGTGAGGAGGAGGGGCCGGGGCCGGGGCCGTCGGGCAAGTGATCTGGCCAGGGGAGGGGGGATCGGTTAGCTTCGCTGGTTAAGGATTGCGCCGGGGCTGAACCTCCGCGCCCGTCGCGACGCACACCACTCACACCCTCTCTCCTCTCAAGAGCCTGTCCCCGGGGGCAATGCGCACCGCCATGATGATCAAGGCCACCGATATCCGCCGAGGGATGGTCATCACCCTCGAAGGGACCAACTTCGTCGTGGTGGACTTCGCCCACCACACTCCGGGCAACCTCCGCGCCATGGTCCAGACCAAGCTGCGCAACATGAGCAGCGGCAGCCTGATCGACAAACGGCTGCGGTCGGTCGACCAGATCGAGGTGCCCTACGTCGAGACCAAGGAGTACGAATACCTGTATTCCTCGGGCGACGAACACGTCTTCATGGACTCCGAGACCTTCGACCAGCTCAGCTTCTCGCCGGAGATCCTGGGGACGTCGATGCAGTACCTGCTGCCCAACAGCAAGGTGATGGTCAAGTACGTCGACGACAAGCCGGTCTCGATCGAGGTCCCCGCAACGATCGACCTGATCGTCAAGGACACGCCCCCCTCGCTGAAGGGCGCCACCGCGACCAACCAGTACAAGGAAGCGACCCTGGAAACCGGGCTGAAGGTCCAGGTCCCGCCGTTCATCGGCCCCGGCGAGAAGATCCGCATCGACACCCGCACCGGCGAGTACGTCGAGCGGGTCAAGTAGGACGATCGGGCCCCCGCTTCGGGCGTCGGGGGGCCGGTCGGCTCGGCGGGATGCTCGACATCGCCGGTACGCCTTGATAGAGTCGGGGCCGCCCCCGCACGGGCCGACAGGGAGGACCCTGGCGTGCGGGCCTTCAACGGACCGGCCAAGGATCGAAACCGCCATGAGACAGGGACGACGCATGATGACTTACTACTGCCTGGGCCTGCTGGCCTTGCTCGCGATCTGCTCGCTCCCGATGGCCGACTCCGCCGCGGCCGGCGACGACAAGCCGGTCGTGGTCCTGGACACTTCGATGGGGGCGATCACCCTGGAACTCGACCCCGCCAAGGCCCCGATCACCGTGGAGAACTTCCTCAAGTACGTGGACGACGGCTATTACGACGGCCTGATCTTCCACCGGGTCATCCCCGAGTTCATGGTCCAGGGGGGCGGGATGACCTCGAACATGCGCGAGAAGGGCGGCACGAGGGCGGGGATCAAGAACGAGTCGACCAACGGACTGAGCAACGTGCGCGGCACGATCTCGATGGCCCGCACCGGCAATCCCGACTCCGCCACGGCGCAATTCTTCATCAACGTGGCCAATAACGGCCCCCGGGGGCTCGACTCCAAAGGTGGCGAAGCCGGCTATGCGGTCTTCGGGAAGGTGATCTCCGGGATGGACGTGGTGGACAAGATCGTGAACGTGGCGACCGACAAGAGCGACCCTCCAGGCGGAGTGCCCCGGGAGCCGATCCTCATCAAGAGCGCCAAGCGGAAGAAGGGCTGAGTCTCGGCCGCGTCCCCGTTGCGCCCGGCCACGCGCCCTTGACCCTCTCTCTGGTGCCACTATAGGATGGCCCGGCGGGCGGGGGCCACGACGCCCCAAGCCCGCCCGTCCGCCTGCCCGATCGTCCGCCTATCAGAGGAGCGATGAATGGCCCACGTGGTCGCCGAACCTTGCTTCGATTGCAAGTACACCGATTGCGTCGTCGTCTGCCCCGTCGACTGCTTCTACGAAGGGCCGCAGATGCTGTTCATCCACCCCGATGAATGCATCGA
>JAABUQ010006608.1_pt1 | contig 17441 bp, 21 predicted proteins | sample 5560001 | NCBI WGS metagenome assembly JAABUQ01 (sample SAMN10711888, study PRJNA513371) | rock metagenome | isolation source: Antarctica rocks | place: Antarctica: Victoria Land, Finger Mt nord | collected 2015-12-18
TTCCATGAACTTAGCTGTGAGTTGGGGAACTTCAGCTTCTCATACAACGCCCCCTTCAAGTTTTTTCTGTCTCAGTTGAGACTCTAGCTCCAGCAAGCCTTTCGAGACTTTTCTGCACCACTAAGGGCGATCGCCTCTGCCACAGCTTGGAGTCCAAGACCCAAGAGCGTGTTCACAACTAGCTTCATGGTTGTACCCATGCCACTTGCACCCATATAGAAGCTTTCTTTGCCTAAGACATCTAGGATGGGCTTGCACTTGTGGTATGCATCCTCGTCTCCCCCGACAAAGATGATTAAACTGCCTTCTTTCGCTTGAGGCGTACTCCCGGATACAGCGGCATCGAGCATCGAGATATTCTGCTTTTTAGCTGCCTCGAAGACTTGACGCGAGGTTCTAGGTGAGACAGTACTCATATCAATCAAGATGGTGCCTGCTTGAGCTCCAGCGATCGCACCTTGTGGCTCCAGCATCACTGACTCTACAGCAGCATCGTTGGCAACGCATGATATGACAACTCCACAGCTAGAGGCCAACTCTTGCGGTGAGTCAGCAACACTGGCACCATGTTGCGTTAGCGGTTGGGTATGCTCTTGTTTCCGGTCGTACACAGTAAGAGGATAGCTGGCGTCAAGCAACCGTAGAGCCATGTACTGCCCCATGTGTCCCATGCCGATAAACCCAATTTTTGGTTTGGATTTGTCTATTGCCGCCATAACTATACCTCTCTAAGGGCTAACATTCCTTCAGGGTTTGAGTACGATCTTGATGCAGTTATCTTTTTTATGCTTGAAAATCTCGTAACCGTGCGGGGCATCTGCCAACTTCATCTGGTGGGTGATCACAAAAGATGGGTCGATCTCGCCATTTTGGATGCGTTCAAGCAACGGACGCAGATACCTATGGACGTGAGTCTGCCCCGTTTTGAATGTCAAGGCTTTGTTCATGGCAGCACCCATCGGTACCTTGTCAAGAAAGCCTCCATAAACACCGGGAATTGACACAGTACCGCCTTTACGACAGGCAAGAATCACTTGCCTTAGGGCCGTTGGTCGGTCTGTTTCTAGACGTACTGCTTGCTTAACCTGGTCGTAGAATGCATCCGGACCCGTGCCGTGTGCTTCCATTCCTACAGCATCAATGCAAGCGTCTGGACCACGACCACCCGTCATTTCTTTGACTGCCTCACCTGCATCGACCTCCTCATAGTTAATGACTTCTGCCTTGCTTTCTTTCGCCATTTGAAGGCGTTCGGGAACTCGGTCGATCGCGATGACACGCTCAGCACCAAGCATATAGGCACTCCGAATGGTGAATTGCCCGACTGGTCCGCAGCCCCAGACGGCGACAATATCACCAGGCTGAATATTACAGTTTTCCGCTGCCATATATCCGGTAGGGAAAATATCTGTCAGAAACAGCACTTGTTCGTCTGTCAGTCCGTCAGGAATCTTGAATAAGCCGACATCGGCAAAGGGAACGCGCGCATATTCAGCTTGACCACCAGCATAGCCACCCAGCATATGGGAGTAGCCGAAAAGACCAGCTGGAGAATGACCCATAAGTTTTTCCGGTATCCAAGCATTAGGGTTGGAGTTATCGCACAACGACCATAAATCCTTTTTGCAGAAGAAGCAGTTTCCGCAGGAAATGGTAAAGGGGACGACAACGCGATCGCCCACCTGCACGTTCTTCACCGCGCTACCAAGTTCAACGACTTCTCCCATGAATTCATGACCAAGGATGTCGCCCGCCTCCATTGTTGGGATGTAACCATCGTAGAGATGGAGGTCAGAGCCGCAAATTGCCGTTGATGTAATCTTGATAATCGCATCACGCGGATTAATGATTTTAGGATCGGGTACTGTATCGACGCGGACATCATTAGCCCCATGCCAGCAAACAGCTTTCATCTGGTTGTGCTCCCTTATTGGTTGTTAGTTACGACCAGAAGGTTGACCTTCTGTTGTGGCGATTTCGCCTGCTTCCATAAGCTGCTTGAAGCGACGTAGGTCATCTCCCGCCTGCTGTTCTGGTTCTTCGCCGAAAAGTTTAGCGATCCCAGCTGCGATCACACCACCAGGTGGGTTGTATTCAATGACGACCTTTACCTCAGTACCACGTCCACCCGGTGCGGGAGTAAAGCGGACAAAACCAGAGTTGTCAATATCTGCTCCTTCAACTGAAGCCCAAGCAATTAATTGATTCTCTTGGTCGTTGACAAGATCTGCATCCCATTCAACACTTGTGCCTAGAGGCGCATTGGCAATCCAGTGCGAGCGCGTACCATTTAATACCTTCACGGATTTGAGATGCTTCATGAAGGTTGGCAGGTACTCAAAATTATGCCAGTAGCGATATAGCTCATCTGCTGGTTTGTTAATCGTTACAGTCTTCTCGACCTTAATGCTTTGGTTCATACCCACTGCGTCCTGTATACTACTCTTTCCAGCTGCACCGTGATAAACAAGACCTCCTCCCGCTAGTGCCATCAAAGCACCTCGTAAAGAGCGTTGCTTTAAACCTAAGAGTACTAAAGCGCTACCACCAATCAACGAGCCCCAGCGCTCGGTTCCACTCGGATCTGTAGACTTATCTTCTGGTATTGATGTCATTTCTTTCTGATTTCCTCAAGTTACGAACCAGGTGTGGAATGTGGGTTACTTACATTTTGACTGCACTACCCGTCGTTGGCTGCGCTGGTTGCACTCCAGAAGGACCCATCCGCGCCCGGTAAAGCTCTGCAAGATGCCGTTCGTACAGCGATAAGTCTTTTTCGATCTCTGTAAAAATGGCTGTCGATACTGGGTCAGTGAATTGCATCCACAGGTTATAGCTATCCACCACGCCCGTTTGGATATCGCCAAGGGTAGTACGCAGGAGAAACACATCATCACTGCCCTGTAGTGAGGTTTTCAACTTGGCGAATTTATCAGCAGCTTGTGCTGGTAAGGAGGGTTTTTCCCCTAGAGCATCTAGACGCGCTTCCAGCATCTGAATGTGCCGTTGTTTATTAGCGATCATCTCTTGCAGGAGCGATCGCAATTCAGAATCCGACGTTTTCTGGGCGTACTGCTCAAAAGCTTCCTGCCCATAGCGTTCACCCGCAAGTGCTGTATTCAAACCTTTAACGATCTCACCCTTGGTTGAGCCACCCCAAGTATCAGCTAGTTTCCACCATTCGGCATTGGTATCCTTCTCGTCTGGCAAAGCCGCCTCTTTGCCGCCATAACCAAGACGACTGAGAATAGCGGTGGTGAAGATCGCTAAGTCTCCCGGTTGACGAGACGTAAGCAGGTTGCCGTCAATCACCAGTGGCTCATCAATATAGTTGGCACCGGCATTAATCATGTCTTGCCGGATGGCAATGAAGCCTGTAGCTTGTTTACCTCTAAGCAAATCGCCATTGATCAATACTTGTGGTCCATGGCAAACGGCAGCAACCAGTTTTCCTTGTGCCATTACTTCTTGGACGAAGCGTACTGTGTTAGGGTTAGCACGCATCCGGTCTGGAGCCATGCCACCAGGGATGATGACAGCATCGAACTCGGAAGCTATAGCTTCAGTGGTTGTCCCATCTGCTTGAATGGAAAGTTTACCCTGCTTACCTTTATATGTCTCATTCATGCGCGAGCCGAGTACAACTACCTCGATTCCCGCCATTTGTAGTCCTTTGTAAGGCACTTGAAATTCTGCATCCTCCACCCCGTTTTCGATCAGAATGGCAACTCGCTTTTTAACGGCTTGATTGTATGTCATTTTTTTACCTATTTAATCAACTACTACACCGACTTGCGGCTTGGCGCTGGGAACAGCTCTTCGTAATCCTCTGATAAATTTGCCCGTACGTCCGCAATCTCACCCGGCGTGACTGCTTCTTGCAGTACGGAGAAGACTGCCCGAACATGAATGGCAGCGGTAGTCGGCTCTACACCTTCCTTCTCACTCACCCTTCGATAAAAGTCTAGGAGAGGGAAAAATTGACCGTTTTCTCCCTCTCGCCCTTGTAGATATTGCCCAATTTCTGGCGGTAACTGCGCTGCCAGTTGACTTGCTTCATCTCCAACAATGCGTTCTTTCAGAGTTTCTAGGGTTGCAGGAATGGCTCTCTCTACTTCTGGCTGCGAATTGAGCTGAGCAGCACCTTGAACCTGTTTGATAAACTTGTCGTGTTTCATCTCGTTTCCTATCAAGCTACGAAGTGACATGTCCGTTGCGCTATCAACTCTTCAGCCCGATCTGCGGACTTTTGACACCGTTCGGCTTTGCGGAGAAACTAAGCAAGATCTTTATCCCCGCTCTGTTCAACATCCACAACATATGATAGAGCTGTTATGGCACCTTCTAAGACATAATAAGTCCGCCAACTGGGTTGAAATGTTTGTTCTTAGTGCCTGCAATTTGCTCACTCATTACCGTTTCTTCTTGTTCTGATTGCGGATTTTATTTAATCCAAACTGCACTAATAAACATAAACTACACGCATGGTTAGCTAACAGCAACAACCAAGTACTGCTCAATGCTGCTACATGACAAAACTGTGTTCCATTAAGCGTATGTCTGACAAGTAAGAATGTTCGTCACTCTAAAGACAGAATCGTCTATCATGCTAAAGGGTTAGAAAATTTCTATCTAAAGAGCTATGAACAGGCGCGGAGCATTATTAATGTTATAAAAGACCAATAAAGGCTGTTAACTTCTTTTTGAGTTTCACCTTTAAATGAAACCCAGAAACATCATAAAGAGCAAGCATTATGGCTAACGAAGCAGATCGAGTAGAAAACGAACAAATTGGCAATAGTGAGGAACTCCCAACGGAAATTACTGAATCATATGGAACTGGCGTTAAGGAGCAGCCGGGGCTCAACATTGGTGGGCGAACCATGCGGGAGCGGATGAGCGAGTATACTGACGTTAGCCCAGAACTATCTGGGGGTGATATAGATGCTGCTTGGTCTGAGGCAGATGTCGCTGGTGAAGAAGCAGTCGGTGGAACTGTAGCGACTCCTGACCAAGATATTGTTGATGAATTAGGAGCCGCTGTCGGGTTGAATATGGCAGAGGACGAAGATGTGCATACAAACGAGGTTCTAGAGACCCGTGATTCTCGACGCTGGGAGTTAGACCCCAAGTCCTCTGAAGACTATCAAGAGCGACGGGAATAAACAAACGTAAGTAATGACTCCCAGATTTTAATCCTAAGCATTTAGGCTAGTTTTACCTCCACCCTCAGGAGGGTTTCTTGCATCTGTCTGTAGTTGGTTTAACTGGTGATGGCTGTTTTGTTATCGTGCGAGAGTTAGTCGGAACTATTTAAAGACGGAGTTCAACATGACATTTACTCAAACTAATGACGATACCATAAATCAAGCTTTAAAAGCAATTCAGAGCTTGGACGTGGACGAACAGCTAGCGTTATTTTGGTTTGTTTACACCGAAATGGGTAGCTCAATTACACCCGCAGCTCCAGGAGCAAGCACTGTTGGCACTGACATTGCTGAGGGGCTGTTCAATCAAGTTAAGGAAATGTCCCATGAACAACAGTTACAGGTTCAACGTGACTTAGTTAACAAGGCAAGTACTGAATATACGCGGATGTATGGCTCGATGAGCGATACTACAAAGTTACTGTTTTGGTATCGATTGGCACAAGGAATGGAAAATTCTACTATTATTCCTATGCCACCAGGATATAAGCTCTCCTCCCAAGCAGAAGAACTGCTAAACAAGATCAAGGAAATTGGGTTTGAGCAGCAGATTACTCTTTTCCGTGACTACGTGGCACCGATGGGTGCTGAACCAAAGGGAGGAGCTGAAATTTAAGGATTTCAGATACGCGATTTTGGATAATGGATGGTTCCATCCATTATCCAAAATTTTTGTGCTGTTATGAGCGTTTGAGAGAACAGATCTGTAATTTCACGGATTGGAGCTTAAGGTGAAATCTAATAACACGAATGAACTAAGCCAGTCCGTAACTGCCTTTAAAAACTTACCTTTAGATGAGCAACTGGCAGCGCTGGCACTGATTTACACCGAAGTGGCTGGCTCGATTATACCGGCGACCTTGAAGGCGACTTCACCAGAAGTTAGTAAGAATTCTGTTACTCTAATCGAGGAGATGTCTCAGCCAGAACAACTCCTGACGCTGCGTGACTTACTGATTGGGGCAGGAAGTTCTCCGGTCACCCTTGAATACCAGTCTCTAGACACTAACTCAAGGCTGGCTATGTGGTATCAGCTAGGGCAACGACTTGGAAGTTCGATTGCTGCCATGCCAAGTGACTATACGATCTCCTCAGCATTGGCAGATTTCTTAACGCTGCTTAAAGCAACGGACTTTGAGCATTTGGTTTCTTTTCTAAGTAATGTGGTTTAGGTAAAAAACAGCTGTTCATTTGGAGAGATACATGACCACGGTGCATTTGGTCGGGCGGCAAGCGTCAGCGCCCATAATGCCGCCAGTGCTGTAATCCTTCCTGTCTTTCAGTCGGTTTTCAGTGCTAGTGACCCACTCGCAAAACCGCTCCCAGACATTAGACATCTCCAAAATAGTAACATTTTATGGTAAAAGAATATTGTAACCGTTCAGGGGGGGGTAAATTATGCGCATAAACCCTGAAGCTCTTGCTTAGCACGGGTTTGGAGTGACTTATGGCATGAAAAGATCGTACCTAAAATCTCTAAAAGACAATTTGCAGACTAGTGTAGCACTTTTGACTACTCACAATTATCTGGAAAAAATCAAATCTAGCCTGGTTTTCGTACTAATTCCGTCCGATCTCATATCGGACATTTTTTTGCTACCCCCCTGAACGGTTACAGAATATTAGAAATATTTTTTACACAGAAATATGAGCAACATACTGAATCATATTGAAGAGAATCCTAAAGAAACACAGAGGTTAATTGGTCTGGAGTATGAACAGTTACAACAATTAATCCAAAATGCGGAACGATTACACCATGAAAAACAAGCTTTATTCAAATCAAAAAAAGTTAGAATTATTGCTGATGGTGGAGGTCGTAAACCAAAACTATCCAGCCAAGAACAAATAATTTTAACTTTGGTTTATCTCAGGCATCTGACAACGTTTCAACTTCTGGGTATCCAGTTTGGAGTCAGTGAATCGACAGCAAATGATACATTTAATTACTGGTTACCACTGCTACGAGAATTGCTACCATCTAGCTTGCTTGAACAAGTAAAAAAAAATGATTTAGACTCTGAAGTTGTCAAAGAAATACTCACGGAATATGAATTAACTGTTGACAGCTATGAACAAGTCAGGGAAAGACCTGGGGATAGCGCTGAGCAAGAAAAATATTATTCTGGCAAAAAGAGTAATCATACATTTAAAACTCAGATGATTATCTTACCAGATGGTAGAGATATCGTTGATATTGTGGCAGGTGAACCTGGACCAAAAAGCGATATAACTCTGTTCCGGGAAAATCGCGCTCAATTTGATCCAAAGCAAAAGTTTAAAGGAGATTTAGCTTATCAGGGAGAAGCTCTAATTGATACTCCGATAAAAAGACAAAGAAATAGAGAGTTAACAACTGAACAGAAAAAAGAAAATAAAGAGTTTGCATCTAAACGAATATTTGTTGAACACCGGATTCGTTCTGTGAAAATATTTCGAGTTGTCCAAGACAAATTTAGGTTAAATTCCAAAAAGTACGAACAAGTAATTATGACCATTTGTGGATTAGTAAGATTACGAATTGGAGCGCTAATCTTACCAGCAGGAATACATCCTATTCCATCATGCTAAAAGTAATGCGGAACACTATATTTTTTTGTCCTGTTAACAACAACAAATATCTGAAAGTCTTATTTTACCATGTAAGCTAGCTGATCGATGAGGCTTGTATTTGCAGCTTAAAAGCTAGTCACAAAGCAGTTTTGATAGTTTTCGGAGATGTCTATTAGCACTTTCGCGCCGTTGTAAGGTGGTCGTCATTGGTTTTATGATTGCTTGGTTGACTAAAAATGAGTTGTTTGAAGCTGAATTAGACCAAACCTTGTTGACCTGTATTCAGCATATTTACATTATTATTGAGTTTACTTGGTTTGAGCAATTGGTTATCGATAACTACTTATGCAACAACTAATACTTATTGAGAACAAAAATTGTGCAAGTCTTAATCTGTAAAGGTCGAGATTATTGTTTAATTTATTTATCAATTTATTAAATTAGGTAAATTCTCAATAAGAGGTGCTAGAAGCAGGAGTTATCGTTAATTATTGAGAAAGCCTGGCCTTTCCTTTAGTTGCGATCTGCATAATGTTGATACCTGGTTCATTAATCGCTACGAATTTGGGTTATCAATAAAGATGGTTTGCCCCTCTAGTTTGAGGAACTTCCAGGCAGAACCTGTAGTGACCGCTCCGTAGATGACCTTAAGTTCGCTTGACTCCTGTTCATTGAACAACTGTGCGGCGACCATTGTCGCTGTACACTGCCCTAAGTCCGCTTTGATGTTCTCGTTCTTAGCTTCTACAATCGTCACGGTGGGGCTACTGATGAAGTATTGTTCCGTTGAACGGCTGAGAATAAAATCACAGAATCCATTGAGTCCTTTTTCCGGGGCAACAACGAAATCTACTCCTGAAAATAAACTGAGCTGATACTTTTGCTGTCGTCTTACCTCTAAGAGAATTGGGGCAATGATTAGCTCAGAGCGGGCTTTTTCAGTGTTGATCGCGTTGACCAAGGGAATCGTTTCTTTTAGGGTGAGTGAGAGGAGTTCACTAGGCGCGATCGCTTCTACTCCCTGAAACAGGTCAACGTTTTCTGCAATGGTCAGGTCAAAGTCTGTTTTTACCCTACTGAGAGTGAAGTCCCTGTAAGCCATAGTTTATCGCACCAGCATCACAACTAAAGTCCTGATGACACACTATTGTATAACAATATACTATAATCTGTTGCTGCGGCTAGCTCGAAATCGAACTCCTGACAAGGTTGATTTTTACCGTAGAGGACGGAAAAAGGCGCGGATATCTTCGACGAGCAGATCCGGTTCTTCCATTGCAGCAAAGTGGCCTCCTCGCGGCATCTCTGTCCATCGCTGTACGTTGTAAGTGCGCTCCGCCCACTCACGCGGCGCGCGGGTAAGGTCTTTCGGGAAGAGAGCCACCGCCGTCGGCACAACGCTAGCCTCTCCGGATTTTTGTGGCGTCGGATTGTGCAGCTCCTCGTAGTAAAGGCGAACGGAAGAGTTAATCGTTTCCGTCACCCAGTAGATGGTGGCGTTGGTCAGCAACTCGTCCTTGGTGAAGCGACGTTCTACATTGCCGTCGCAATCGCTCCAGGCGCGAAACTTCTCCACAATCCACGCTGCCAGACCTGCCGGAGAATCATTCAACCCGTAGGCGAGGGTTTGTGGCTTCGTCGCTTGGATCATCGCGTAACCGCCTTCCGCCTGCGCCCAACGCTCGCTCTCTGCAATATATTTCTGCTCCGCTGTCGATAGGTTGCCTGGCTTCTCGCCGAAATATGGGTAATCTACATCGGTCAAATGAATGCCGATCAGTAGATCGGGGTGAGCGATCGCCAGTCGCTGCGTTACGCCAGCCCCGATGTCGCCGCCCTGCGCAGCAAAGCGACGATAGCCCAATTCTTCGGTCATTAAACATGCCCAAAGGTCGGCGATCCGCGAAACAGTCATCCCCCGTTCGGTTGGTCGGTCTGAAAATCCGTAGCCTGGCATAGACGGGACGATGACATCAAAAGCATCGGCTGGATCGCCGCCGTGACTTTCAGGATCACTCAGCAACGGGATAGTCTTCAACATCTGAAAGAAAGAACTAGGCCAGCCGTGAGTGATGATAATCGGTAGAGGATTAGAACCTCTACCACGCTCGTGAATAAAATGAATGTTCAAGCCGTCCACATCGGCGCGGAAATGGGCGAAGCGATTGATTAATTTCTCCTGCGCACGCCAATCAAATTGGTTCTGCCAGTAGTCGATTAACTCTTTCATATAGGCTAGGTTCGCACCATAGTCCCAGCCTGCACCCGAAATCTCATCAGCCCAACGGGTACGCGCCAAACGTTCGCGCAAATCATCAAGCGTTGCTTGTAGAATCTGCACTTTGAAAGGTTGCACACTCATTACAGAATTTTCCTTGATTTAGATTGAATCTAATTACCATTTTTGAGACTGTTCCGGCAAGTCTCAGGTCTGGATGGCAAACTCTTCCGGATCGATTTCCCAATTCACCCAACGGATAGCTGCTTTCGCTGATTCAACATCCGGTGGAACCCGCGAAACGTGAATAAAGCCTGTGCTAGGGCAAGTCATTTTCAGCAGCAGGATTGGTTCTTCATCAACCTCCGCATCAATCTTTAACAGGGTGTATTCAGCCCAAGAGTCTAATTCAGTTGCTGCCAAGTCCTGACAAATGCGCCCGTAACCAATACCCTGAATTAATACTCGCCTGAGTTCGGCGTTGTACTCTTCTAAAAGCCATTGCGATCGCCACTGGTGGGGATGGATCTTCCCGTATCGCTCAGGCAACCGTACACCTTGATAGGCATACACCTTGAATCCATCAGCAAATTGGATGGCAGGCTCGCCTTCTGCATGCAGACGGGCTTCATTGTCAAATGCAAGGTAGATGGGGCGATTGCACACAACGCAAATCTTCTCATAAGGAAACAGCCAGCCGCAATGCTCGACTAGCGACTTAAAAGCCAACCATTTGCCTTGGGTGTGAGCGCAATTTAAGACAACAATACAGTAGTCAAACCAGACGGCAGCACGCATCCAATATTCCAGAACAATGCAGTCAGGCAAATGCCTTTGCAGTTGCTGGTTGAGCTGCAATTGTTCCCATTGCAGTTCGTAGGGCTGCTCTAGTGAGTTGTACTCGTACCTGCCAATGCCGTTGTTCTAGCTGCTGCCAGAGCGGTTTGTATAATTGCTCTGCCAATTGCTGACTCAGCGGAGATCCCAGTTCTTGCCGCAGTTGCTCCATCCGTTGCTCGTCTGAATAGCGCTCTACTAACCACTCCATCTCTCTGCTCAGTCGTCGCTTCAAAATGCTGGTAAAGGTCTTTGGCAGTGCCTGAGGGCTATCACAAACAAGCACTTCAGGTGCTTGTTTTCCAATGGCGACGTAGGCTGCTTTGACAGCTTCAACGGCTTTTTGACGGTCGATGAGTTCGGTGGAGAGAGCGATCGCCCGCCACTTCTCCCGATAGACTGGAATCAGAGCTTCTTGCTCAGGTGTGAGCCGTTCAATCCTCGACATAATCCCACCCCTCTGGCTCATATTGACGCTGAATCCGTACAATCCAGCTACCTTGAGGAATCTGAATTGCCTTGTGTTCTTCGTGGGCTAAGGTTGCTGACTCTGAAGTTACCTGTAGATAGAGGGTCCCATTCTGTTCGTGCAGTTCTGCCTGCCCGTCACTGATCCGGTGTCTGTGCCCAGTGGCTTCGCCTTCCGCTAGAGTGAGATGCGGTAGTTTTTGTCCCATCTCTTGCCAAGATTCAGTGGTCTGCTGCACAGGGATGAGAATCACGTCACCTTGTCGAACTGGTTGCATAGTGGCTCCTGTTGATAGTTGTTAGGTTGATCAAGCGTTACTTGTTCTTCATTTGTGTCTTTGCTTGCTCGACTGCGATTTCTTTCATAGCTTGGAATGAGTTCACATTCGCAGCTCCCTCAATCGCTTTTACTGCCAAATCTTGAACTTGTTTGAGGGCAGAGTCGAGCTGTTTCGAGAGGTTTTGAATCCGGGAGTCCTGATTTTGAATAGTCTCCTGTAAGGACTGAAGCCTTAACTCATAGAAGCGCTTACTGCCTTCCACATCCTTAGCAGCCAAATCCATCTTGACTTTTGCTTGGTAATGAGCAATTCCTTTGCCTTCTTCTTTGGCTCGTTTAATCGCTGCTTCCAAGTCTTTGGGGAATGCTTCAACCTTGACTCTCAAGTCTTCAAACTGTTTTTCTCGTTCAGCAATTGCTTTTTCTCGCTCAGTCCACTGCTTCTCTTGCGCTTGCTGAAATTTTTCTAGCTCCTGATACAGCACCTTCCTTGCCTGCTCATATTCATCCCCAGCTAGCTTGCGTTGTAGAGTCAGGTCATACGTATATTCTTTGATATCCCGTTGACGCATTTTATTGAGCGTCTCATTGCGCTCTTTACTCAATCTCCTATGTTCCTCTTGTTCCTTAGACCAAATCTTTTTCGCCTGGGTGCTTTCTTGCTCAATGACTTCCCGTCCCTGGCTAAGTTCCGCGTTGAAGACTTTATAGCTTTCTCCGTACTGTTGAATCAAAGCATCCAAGCTACCCTCTGTAACTTGCAAACCATGTAAGGCTTCTAATTGTTCAACTTCTGATGCAACAACTTGCCTAACTTCTTGCAGCTTGAAGGCTTCTAGTGTTAATTTCTCTGAAAGGTGACTAACAGCACCACCAAAGCTGAGTTGCAGCCCGGTAAGACCTTCCAAAATATCATCCATCTTCTGTGGCTCAACCTGAGCTGATTTCGTCATCACTTCTGAAACTGAAGATTGTTTCCCATTGCTTCTTAGTTCAGGCTGCTTTTCATTAACCCCCTGCACAAGCTGTGACTCCAGAGTCTTTTTTTCCTTCAGCAATTCATCAAAGGCAGTCAGAATTTCAGCTTTAGTGTTCTTCTCACTAGGTCTTTTGACCATAAGTATCTCCTAAGTTTTGATGCTGTAGCTCCAAATTCAGAAGGCAACTCAAGCGCCTTTCCCGCAGGAAGTTCTTCAAACTGTCTTTCCCTACTCCCTCTTCTTTATTCTGCCTTTTCACCTTTTGCTCCAAATCGATTAGAGGAACTTTCAAAAGCTCTCATTGCTAACTCTTGAGCTTGCCTCATAGCTGCTTGAAGTTGGTGAGATATTTCTGTAACTTGTTCAGTCTGTTTTTGAATCTTTGTCTCTAGAGATTGAATTTGTAGCTCATATCCCTGCTTACTAGACTGCCATTCCTTGTCAAACAAATCAGCTTTGACTTTAGCCTCTTGATTGACATCCCTAATCCCTTCTTCCCTAGATTTTTTAACTGCTTCTTCCAATTCACTCAGAAAAGCTTCCACTTTGCGTTGATACTCTGCAAGCAGGGCTTGGTTGGCTGCTAGTATCTGCTCGCGTTCCGACCATTGTTTTTCTTTGGCAAGTAGCGTTTCTTGTAACTCCCGTTCTTTGTGCCGCTTGATTTCTTCATACGCATCGGTGGCTCTGGTGCGTGATCGCTCTGTTTCGTACTCGTAGTCTTCTTCTTGCCGTTGTCGTTCCCTACCGAGTAAATCATTACTTTCTGTGAGCAAAACTTCTTGTTCTTCTTGCTCTTGTTGCCAATTCTTTCTGATTGCAGCAATTTCTTTTTCAAGGGTCTCGCGATCGCTAGCTGCCGTTTGTTCCAGTGCCCTCAAATGTTCTTGGTGTTCTTGAGCCAGAATGTAGAGGGCATCAGCAACGATTCTGGTTTGTTGTAGCTCCTGTAGATTTTGAGTCTCGACTTTGATTGCACGCCTAAGTTCGTCCAGCTTAAAATTTTCTGTCGTCAACCTAGTAGACAGTCCATTAATAATGCTGCCGAACTCCAATTGCAAATCCGCTAGCCCTCTGACAATGCTGTCAGCGGTGTACTGAGAGGCAGCTGCCAGCACTCTTTGGTTTTTCTCTTTTTCGGCTTCCTCTTCTTTAGTGGCTACCTTTGATTCAATCTTTTGCTTATCCGCAAGGATTTGCTGAAACTTTTCGAGAATCTTTGCTTTGCTGTCCTGGACTACAACTTGGGTCATGAAGCCTCTTTTGCTGCTAAAGTAGAACTAGGAATGCAAACTGTAGTTTGCAAAAACTGTACACTGTTGTAGCATCTACCTCTAGTCTATGTCAACTAGAACGACAAAATTTGCATATTGTAGTTGTCAAGTGTCAGCACTAGCCGGAGCGAGCTGTATGCAGAAACCCAGTTTAATGCGTTGGTTAAGAAGACAAGAGCAATGGAAATGGATGATTTTGGCAATAAGGTTCGCGAGCGACGGGTGGAGGAAGGACTGAGCCAGGAAAAGTTGGCTCAAGCGGTTGGCATATCCCGTAACTATCTCTCTCAAGTTGAGCGGGGGCAGGCAACCAACCTTTCCTGGCAAGTTATGGAACGTCTCACTTCTGTCTTGGGACTCAAAGTTGAGCAAGAGGGAACAGAGAGCGAGAAGGTAGATTTGCCTGCTAGTTTGGCTGAGTTTGCCAAAACTGCCGGACTACCACCTGATGATGTGTTGATGCTGGCTCGCCTAAAGTATCGAGGACAGCAGCCAACCACGCCTGAGAAATGGGAGCTTCTATACAATGTGATTAAGATGACAGTTGGGAAGTAGATTGTGAGTGAGGTTGGTCAGCCGCAGCAGTACAGGCATCCGGGGCATGTCTTTATGTCCAGTTATGGCTTGCTCCACAATGACGAGGGTGTATTTCGATACGTTAATTTTTTACGCCAGGAAGCAGGGCTGAGCGACGAACCACCCATTGATCTGTCGCTAATTTATCGACACTTTGGCATTCCCACGCCACTCCGTGCCCCCTTGGCTGACCAGCAGGGAATACTGGTAGATAGTGAAGCAGGTGTAATTCTGATCAAAGAGGATGACTCGATTGTGCGACAGCGCTTTACTGAGGGTCATGAGTTGGTGGAATTGCTCTTTGATGCGAGGGAAAGGTTACTTGGTGGAGCAGGAGTAAAACCTACTTGGAATGAGCAGAAAAAGGAGCAACTCTGCGATCATGGGGCAGCGGATTTACTCATGCCCCAATCCTCGTTTTTGCCGAGGCTGCACGATTCGGGGATTTCGTTGAGTACTGGTCGGACTCTAGCTAATCTCTACCAGACCTCGCTGCTGGCTACGCTTGTGCGGATGATCCAATATGGGTTAGGTGCTTATGCGCTGGTGATGTGGCACTGTGCCCTTAAGCGGAGAGAAATGGAAAGCCTCAACAATCTGGCTGTCTTACCCCAGAAGAAACTGAGGGTGTGGTGGAGGACTTGGACGAGAAACTGGACTTGTGGCTTCATTCCCAAGAACAAATCAATCTCGCATGACTCGCTCGTCTCTTTTGCTTACATAACTGGACAGCCCCAAAATGGTGCAGAAATTCTCAACTTGGGATGGGGACCAATACTCTGCCAAGTAGAGGCTATGCCGATGCAGGTGGGAAATAAATATTGTGTTCTGTCTTTACTGCACTTGCTGAATTGATTCGCTGACGCTAGTCGCTCCCTTGGGAGATGCGCTTTAAGACAGTGGACTTATGTTAAAGCACAAAATTGGCTCTTGTAGGAGACCACTCGAATGATTACGCTGACGGTAGTTAAACCAAGTGAGCCAAAGGACAAGTGATGAGTATTTTAGAGAATGAAATCCCTCAGGAGCAGTTGACTGCTACAGAACGCACTCAGGTCCGTCGGCTACCTCAGCGCGGGCAGTATGAGCAGCAGGTCATTTACCAGATTTTGGATGAAGGACTGGTGTGTCATGTGGGCTTTGCTGTAGATGGTCAGCCCTTTGTGATTCCGACTGCTTACGGTCGAGTAGATGACCGACTTTACATTCATGGCTCACCTGCTAGCCGGATGCTGCGATCGCTTCAAGGAGGAATTGAGATCTGCGTCACGATCACCCTACTCGATGGGCTGGTACTGGCTCGGTCTGCCTTCCACCACTCGATGAACTATCGCTCGATTGTAATCTTCGGCACAGCAACGATGGTAGAGAGCGCTGACCAAAAGCTAGAAGCACTCCGGGCCTTTACCGAACATGTGGTGCCGGGACGGTGGGCAGAGGTGCGTCCACCCAGTCGTCAGGAACTTCAGGCAACCCTGGTTCTCTCCCTACCGCTAACTGAAGCATCGGCGAAGATTCGGACGGGTCCCCCGGTTGATGATGAGGCAGACTACAGCTTGCCCGTGTGGGCTGGAGAAGTGCCGCTACGTCTGACTGCGGCCTCACCTATTAACGACCCTCGCTTATCCTCAGAGATTGTAGCTCCTGCCTATGCCTTGCACTATTGTCGGGGGATGTCCTTGGGGCATCACGGTTAGCTCAAAAAGATGGGCATTGCTGACGATTGGTCCTAGTCTATGGCGTGAAGATCTTGGCAAGGTAAGCTAGAAGGCGATCGCTGTCAGCAGGTTGACTGCGAAAGCCAACGAAGCCATCTGGACGTATTAGGTAAAGGCAGCTTTGACGGTTGTGTTGCAAAAACGGGAGCGGCAGGTGGTAGGGTGAGAGATCGTGCCTGTTTGCTCCTATCCCCATGCCCAAATCCAATCCGTTCAAGTGGCGACACTACGAACCTGAAATCATCCTGCTGTGCGTGCGTTGGTATCTCACCTATCCCCTTAGCTATCGGCAAGTAGCAGAGATGGTGAACGAGCGAGGATTGGATGTTCACCACACAACCGTTGTTCGATGGGTACAGCATTATGCACTCCTATCTCGAAAAACGTTGCCGACCACATCTGTGCTCCACCAACGACTCGTGGCGAGTGGACGAGACCTACATCAAGATCAAAGGAAAGGATAGATACTTGTACCGAGCTGTCGATTCGACTGGTCAAACCCTAGACTTTTTGTTGACGGCTCATCGGGATGCTCAAGCTGCTGAAAGGTTTCTCCACAAGGCTTTGAAAGCTGTTCACAATCAAGAGCCCTTCGGGTTCGCCAGTCGCCTACGGCGGGAAACCCGCCTACAGCGCTGGACTCACCGCGAGTGATTAATGTGGATAAGAATGCCGCTTATCCTAAAGCAATTGATGAACTGAAAGCTAAAAAAGAGTTATCTAAGCGGGTGAAGTTACGGCAGAATAAGTATCTGAACAATCGAGCCCTTGCAGGACCACAGATTTATTAAAAGGTTAGTCAAACCTGGCATGGGGTTTGGTTCATTCAACACGCAAGGGCGAACTATAAAGGGTTATGAAACAATGAACATGTTGAGAAAGGGACAAATGAAAAAAGTTGACAAAGGAGCCGTTAAAGAACGGGTGAAATTCATAGCTGAAATCTTTGGAGTGGCTGCCTAAGCAATTCCTTTTTCAAGAGGTTTTCTGTCCTCAATAAGTTTTTGCAACACAACCAGCTCAAGTACCAGCGCACACACAGCAGAATGATTTCTGGTTCGTAGTGCCGCCATTTGAAGGGGTTGGATCTGGACATGGAGACGAGAGCGAATAGACACGGTCTCTCAGCCTACCACCTGCTGCTCCAGTTTTTGCAACACAACCCCTTTTTGTAGCCTCTTATTTCAGTACCTATTCAGGACTACCCCGCCGCCTTTACACCGTACTCAGGAACTCAGGCAGATATGCGCTCAAGCGCAGGCCGACCCCAATGCCGGAATCCGATGGCGGTCACAAACTGCTGGATGAAGCCGCTCTGTTGCATCCCGCC
>JAABUQ010006609.1_pt1 | contig 17437 bp, 16 predicted proteins | sample 5560001 | NCBI WGS metagenome assembly JAABUQ01 (sample SAMN10711888, study PRJNA513371) | rock metagenome | isolation source: Antarctica rocks | place: Antarctica: Victoria Land, Finger Mt nord | collected 2015-12-18
AAGCGATCCGCGACTACATCCGCGACCACAACAACAGCCCTCGTCCGTTTCAGTGGGTCGCCAGTGCCAGCCAGATTATCAGGAAGGTCAGCAAATATAAAGGAATTTTAGAAACGGGAGACTAGCGATAGTTTTGGAGGAGAGCGTGACCGGAGAGACATGTTTCGATTCGATTTGGCTGTTCTGATTGGTGTGTTGGCGTGTGCGGGCGCGACGGCGCAGGATGGTCCGAGGGCGCTCGGCGACTTTGAGGGTCAGAGTGACGTGGGGAATGTGCTGCATCCGGGGTCGGCGGAGTACGATCGCGACAGCAAGGTTTACACGCTGTCGGGAAGCGGAGACAACATGTGGTTCGCGACCGACAAGTTCCATTTTGTGTGGAAGAAGATTTCGGCGGATGACGTGACGCTCACGGCCGAGGTCGCGGTGCTCGGGGAGGCGGGAAACAACCATCGAAAAGGCGTGTTGATGATCCGGCAAAGCCTCGACAGCGATGCGGCTTATGTGGATGCGGCGCGACATGCGGATGGGCTGACTTCGCTACAGTTCCGCGACGAGAAGGGATCGATCACGCGCGAGATTGAAGCGAACGTATCGGGTCCGGCGAAGTTGCGCATCGAGAAACAAGGAGAGCACTTCTATCTGTGGGTCGCGGGGTCTAACGAGGAACTGCAGTTTGCGGGAGGCTCGGCGCGAGTACGCATCGAGGCTCCTTTTTATGTTGGCATCGGTGTGACTGCGCACGACAAGGATGCGGTTGCGACCGTGGTGTTCAAGAATGTGGATCTCCGGACGAGTGTTGCCCACCGGAAGGCGAAGTACAGCACGGTCGAGACAGTTCTGCAATCGGGCGATGCGCGTTCCGGCTATGTGTCGCAGAGGCATTTGACCGCGCCGGGATGGAGCGCGGATGGCCACTCACTTACGTTCGAGATGGGCGGCGAGCAAAAGCAAGTGCCGTTCACACCTTTGAAAACGGCGGCTGCGGTGGGAGCTCCTGTGGTGAGCGGCGAATCGCAGAAGTATGTTTACTACTCGTCAAAGGTAGGCGGACATCAGCAGGTCTGGCGCAAGACGAACGGAGGCGGCGAGGTTGAGCAACTGACGTCGGACGCGTTCAATAACATTTTGCCATGCGTTTCGCCGGACGGTAAGTTCGTGGCGTTCCTGAGCTATGCGAAGGGCAACGCGCTGCGGAAGGACAAAGAAGTGTCGCTGCGGGTGATGCAGGTAGGGGACAAGAAGGTAAAGACGCTCGCGACGTTTGCCGGAGGACAAGGCTCACTCGGAAAGCAGCCCTGGTCGCCCGACGGTAAGCGGGTGGCGTTCATCAGCTATCAATCGATGAAGTGAGGTTACGCGGCGCGTGTTGCAGCTCGGTCGTTCTCCGCATAATTCAGGTCGTGCCGGATAGTCAATTTCTAAAGCTTGGGCGATAAGCTCGGAACCTAGATCGTCCCTGTATGGCTCAATCGGCAACGAGCCGAGGTTGACCTTTTCCCACGAACTGTTTTGTTGTGATGTTTTCTGATGAAATTAATGGGGAAGGTGTAAAACTCTGGGTTGCGTTTGCCTTCCGAACATCCTTGCGACTTCTTGCCCATATAGTTGCGGAGATTTAGAAACGCGACTACAAGAAATCGAACGCGTCATTAAGTGTGACAGCCTATCAGTGATCTCTCGGTGAGAACCGCTGGAGCCAACTGTACGAAGGCGCCATGCGCTCCCATTGCAGTGTGCTGGCATATACTTCCCGACCGGTGAGTCTTGACTATAAAGCTAAATTGAAGTACAGTAAGAGAGTCTGAGCATTCCCGCCCATTCTTCAGATTCTCTGAACTAAGTCAGGTTCTGAACCCACTCTCTTAGGCTAAGTATGAACCCGAGAAAGTTGATACGATCTGATTCGCTCTGTTCCAATTAGCAGATTTGGTTCTCATTGGTTCGAGGCAAAACAGGCAACTTTCAGAAAGAAGTAAGCATGCAATTTGCGTATGAGGGGTTTACTCATGCTGAGGATAGCCGATGTTTCCATTTTCGGAGCAACGGAGCGCGGGTTATTGCGGAAGAGTTCTGTATAAAGATTAAGTTGCTGCTTTTCTCGCAGAATCATATACCGGTGCAGGATGGACCGCGGTTCTGTCTGGAACTACTCGAAACCGCATCGACTTCCGAACCGAATCGTCTCGACCAGTTCCATGCTTATAGCGTGGGCGTGGAAGACTTCCGACCGCTGCTGCTCGAGCGTGAAAAGAAAGCAGCCGAGAGGGCAATGAAGAACTCGGCTCGCAAGCCTTTTCGCAAGCCCTCAATGAGTTCGAACTTGTCATTGGGCAAGTCGTAAGAAGCTTGTTGACTTACTTGTGAGTTAGTAAGCCGCAAAGCGGATTACCCTAGATCCCGAGAGTCTGAAGGAACAGAGGAGTTAACCGTGTCATTCCGAAGTGGAGATCGAGCCAGAGCCGATAAACAAGCCGGGAGGCGACGCACGCGACGCCAGGCAATGCAGATACTGAAGCGGACACTTACTCCGGCCAAGGCCGAAGCACATGGAGAACGGCCGTTGTCCGATCAGCGGGCGAAAGCAGAGCAGATAGTTTGAACGATCCGCAGAGCGTGCCCGAGAGCGACTGGTTTTGGACAGCAAGCGGAAAAGCGGTAGGATTTCGAGAACAGAACGTGCTGTTTTGCTGCGAGGGCAGCCAGATAGGTGAGTTCCGGGGCGATGAAGTGTACGGCGCGACGGGCTCCTATTTGGGTGAGATCTCGCCGACGGGACGCCTGGTTTCGAACTCGCGGAAACTAAATTGGAAGCGGGCCGGATTTCGACCGCAGCACGGAAAGACTCTGGAGCTGCCGCAGGACTTAGGGTCGCTACACCTTACATCCGGGTACGGGAATTTCAAAGTACCAGCGAAGAATCGCGAGACTGAAGTAGCGACCAGTTTCTCTTATTCCGCTTGCCAGGAGTAACCCATGTTTCGAATTGAATTAACAGCGGCACAGAACAACGAGAATCTTCAGATACTAATTGACTTGCAAAAGCTGCGCTCGACGATTGCGGGTCGTTGCCTGGAGTGCCAGGAACCGCTCTCGCTAGGATCACTGCACAGAGTTGTGAAGTGGAAGACGATCGAAACGAACGGCTACAAACGCAACGAGCAAGATGGCTACCTGTGCAAAAAGCACGCCGGGTAAGTTCGTACCGGGCACCATACACCGTCCGTTGCCGCTTGCTGTGCACGATACTTCAGCTCGACCGCTCCGGCGATATCTGAAATCTGAATCAGTAAACGCGAGAGATTCCGGTCCATCGTTCCCGCCCCTCTGACCAGAATTTTTTAGCGTATCCGCCTGAGCATCCGAAGCATCCACATTTCATATGAAAGCCGGTGTTCTACATGAGTACGGAGATGCCGACAAGCTGCGCTATGAAGACGCGCCGACGCCGAAGCCGGCAGAAGGCCAGGTTCTCGTAAAGGTCACCGCCACGAGTCTCAATCCGGTGGATTGGAAGATCCGGAGCGGCGAAATGAAAGAACTCATGCCGGTCGAGTTCCCATTTATTCCCGGACGCGATGTAGCGGGCGAGGTGGTGGAGACGGGACGCGAAGTCTCTTCACTGGAACCGGGACAAAAGGTGATGGGCCTTGTGATGCACAGCTACGCTGAGTTTTTGGTAGCGGATGCGGAGGACTTGACTATCATTCCCGAAGGACTCGATATCGAAAAAGCCGGCGCATTACCGCTCGTTGTCACGACCGGGGCGCAGTTGGTCGAGCACATTCATCCGAAGCCGGGCCAGACCGTTCTGGTGACGGGCGCATTGGGAAGTGTGGGGCGCACCGCCGTTTTTCTGGCGAAGCAGTATGGGGCGAAGGTGATCGCAGGCGTACGCGAAAATCAGAAGAAAGAAGCGGAGCAGCTGGGTGCCGATCAGGTGGTTGCGATTGATGACGATCGCGAGATCGAAGCACTTCCGCAGCTGGACGCGGTTGCCGATACGGTTGGTCATGGGGTGATCGGCAAGCTGATTCCAAAAATCAAAAGCGGCGGCATTCTGGGTTCTGTTCTTGGCAAGCCAAAAGAGGCTGAAGGAAAGGCCATCCAGGTGGAGGCGTTTATGGCGCAACCGGATGCGGACCGCCTCGATCAACTGGCGCGCGCGATCGAGCGCAAAGAGTTCAGCATACCGATTGCGAAGAAATACAAACTGAGCGAGGCCGCCGAGGCGCAGAAGGCCGCAGAGGCAGGGAACGTAGACGGAAAAGTTCTGCTGATTCCTTAAAAGCGGTGGGCTTGCTTCACAAGCCAATTGGCTAGACGTTATTGTTAGGTAGGAGGCGAAGGCATGGCCTATCAGCTAACGGTGAACGGGCGGGCGCTGAGCGTGGATGTTCCAGCGGACACGCCGCTCCTGTGGGTATTACGAGATGTACTGAACCTTCACGGGACGAAGTATGGGTGCGGGATCGGGCAATGCGGCGCCTGCACGGTACACATTGGCGGCGACCCTGCATTTTCGTGTTTGACGCCGATTACAGCGGCGACCAAAGCGCCGATCACGACGATTGAAGGCCTATCGAAGGACGGATCGCATCCCTTGCAAGCAGCGTGGCGAGACGTCGATGTTCCGCAGTGCGGATATTGCCAAGCCGGGCAAATCATGTCAGCGGCGGCGCTGCTGGCGAAACACCCGAAACCGACGGACGCGGATATCGATGAGGCTATGAATCGAAATCTGTGCCGGTGCGGGACGTACCTACGGGTGCGGCAGGCAATCCACAAAGCGGCGGGACAGACGACGGATGCAAAGCATGCTGATTTGATGAGCGCCGTTGCGAGTGAAGGCAAGGGAGGACTATAGCGATGCGCGTGAACCGACGTTCTTTCTTGCAAGCGGCTGCGCTCTCGGGCGGAGCGATGATGCTCGGGCTGTATTCAGCCGAGCCACGGAAATTAGAGGCGCAGCAAACACCGCCGCCGTTCGATGCGAAGGCATTTATCAAGATCGGGGCAGATGGTTCGATCACTTTGGTCGCGCGCAATCCAGAGATTGGGCAAGGCATAAAGAATATGCTGCCTATGCTGATCGCCGAAGAGCTGGAAGTCGACTGGAAAACCATTAAAGTGGAGCAAGCGGACTTCGATCCGAAGTATGGATTGCAGACGACGGGCGGGAGCCGGGCCGCTTCGAACAACTGGGTTCCGATGCGGCAGGTGGGAGCTGCGGGGCGGCAGATGTTGATCGCGGCCGCGGCCAAGAGCTGGGGTGTGCCGGAAGCGGAGTGCTTCGCTTCGAATGGCAGGGTGTATCACCGCGCGACGGATCGCTCGTTTTCGTACGGTCAACTGGCGGCGGCTGCGGCGCGATTGCCGGTGCCGGATCTAAAGACGCTGAAGTTTAAGGACGCGAATTCTTACAAGATCATTGGCCAGTGGACGCCGGGCGTGGACGTTCCGGATATCACGACGGGCAAGCCCATTTACGCGATCGATTTCACGATGCCCGGGATGCTGTATGCGGTGTATCAGAAATGCGCTGTGTTTGGCGGCAAAGTGGTGAGCGCAAACCTGGACGAGATTAAGCAGCTGCCGGGAGTGAAGCACGCATTCGTGGCGGAAGGTACGGTGAAAGTTGGATCGGTGATCGAAGGCGATCCTGGTCTGGAGCCGGGCGTAGCGATTGTGGCGGATACGTGGTGGGCGGCCCAATCGGCGCGAAAGAAGTTGAAAGTGCAGTGGGACGAGGGTTCGGCGGCGCAGCAAAGCAGCGCGCAATTTGCCGAGCGTGCGCAAGAGCTAGGCAAGAGTGCGCCCGCTCGGGTTCTGAAGCAAGAGGGCGATGTAGAGGCGGCGTTTTCGGGCGGAGCGAAAGTGGTGGAAGCGGCCTATACGTATCCCTTTATTTCGCATGCGCCGCTCGAGCCGCGGAATTGCAGCGCTCGCTACCAGGACGGCAAGCTCGAGTTCTGGTCGAACACGCAGCTGCCGGCGCGCGGAAGTGCGCTCGTGGCAAAGACGCTGGGCGTAGCAGAGAAAGATATCACGATTCACCTGCTGCGAGCGGGCGGGTCGTTTGGGCGCGGGCTGACCAACGACTACATGGTGGAAGCGGGCTACATAGCGAAGACAGCGGGCGTGCCGGTAAAGCTACTCTGGTCGCGCGAGGACGACATGACGCATGACTATTATCGCCCGGGCGGATACCACTTTTTGAAGGCTGCCCTAGACAACTCGGGTAAGCTGATGGCGTGGCGAAATCACTTTGTGAGTTTTGGGGAAGGCGATAAGTTTTCGTCGTCGGCCTCGATTGCGCCGACGGAATTCCCTTCCGGGTTTGTGCCGAATTTCAGCGTAGGCGCATCGGTGATGCCGCTTGAATTGAAGACAGGTGCGCTGCGAGCACCGGGAGCGAACGCACAGGCATTTGTTTTTCAATCGTTCATTGACGAGCTAGCCCATGCAGCGGGAAAAGACCCGGTGGCGTTCCGGCGTGGATTGCTGAGCGAGCCGGGCAAAGAACTGGTAGCAGGCGCGGCGAAGCCGAAGGTGGAAAACGAGCCGAGCCCGACCAAAGAAGGAGCAAAGAAGCAGTCGTACGACGTGGGGCGGATGCGGGCGGTGCTCGAGCTGGCGGCGGAGAAATCAGGTTGGGGCAAGCGCAAGTTGCCACCGGGGACTGCGATGGGCGTGGCGTTTCACTACAGCTTCCAAGGCTACTTCACGCATATTGCCGAGGTGACGGTCACTAACAACAAATTGAAGGTGAACAAGGTGTGGGCGTGCGGCGATGTTGGCAGCCAGATCATCAATCCGAGCGGAGCAGAAGCGCAGGTGCAGGGTGCGGTGATTGACGGTTTGAGTGAACTGATGTTCCAGGAGATTACGCTCGAAGACGGCAAAGTGGTTCAGACGAACTACGATAAACATCAACTGCTGCGCATGAAGCAAGCGCCGCAGATTGAAGTGCACTTTCTGAAAAGCGATAATCCGCCTACGGGCCTGGGCGAACCGGCACTCCCACCGATTTTGCCGGCAGTCTGCAACGCGATTTTTGCTGCGAGCGGCAAGCGGATCCGCGAGTTGCCTTTGGCGAAGAGCGGCTTTAGCTGGGCGTAAGAGTCGCGAACCGGAGAGCGGCGGAGTTGAGGCAATAGCGAAAGCCAGTGGGTGGCGGGCCGTCGTTGAAGACGTGTCCGAGGTGAGCGTCGCACTTGCGGCACAGAACTTCGTGGCGAGCTACGGCGAGAGCCGTATCCGAAGACGTAGAAATATTTTCCTCTGCGAGTGGCGCGCTGAAGCTGGGCCAGCCTGTTCCGGAGTCGAACTTCGCGCTGGAGCCGAACAGCGCGTTCCCACAGCCGACACATCGATATAAACCGAGTGAGTGAGTTTGCCAGTAACGGCCGGTGAACGGGGGTTCTGTTCCCTGGCGGCGAGTGATCGCGTATTCTTCGGAAGACAGTTCGCTACGCCATTCCTCGCGGGTTTTGACAACCTTACGAAGTTGTTTCGAAGCGATCGGCTTTCCGGCGGGTGAAAAGAGAACGAGCTCGACGAGGGGACCGCCGCCGTTACTTGCGGCGTCGGGCAAGGGGCGTTCCGGCCGTCTGAGGAGCGCGATCCAACCGGCAAAGGCGACCGGCATGATTAAGAACGCGCGACGCGGAAGGCGATCCGGTTTCGGCGAACTCAATTGCAACTGCGGGTACATAGTTCACTTTCACGATAGGACAAGGTGATGGGGCGAGCTGCGGCGCAACCGGATAAGATTGCTGCATGGGAGCCGCGCGCGATCGCCTTTCTTTGTTTATTGCTGCCGCGAGGAAGCGCTATCTGGCGCGCATGCGATCGCTCGCGATTGTGGCGTTGTTGCTGGCTGCGTTGCTGTGGTTGACAAAATGGCCGAGCCTGCGCCTGGGGCTTATTGTTTTGCTCGCGGGGCAGGCGGCCGTGATTCTCTTGCTGCTGAACAGAGCGCGACGGTTGGGGCGTGACCAAAATGAGGCCTCCATAAGCTGGTTCGATGAGGAGGCAGCTTTTGTTACGCGGCTTGCGTTGTTTGAGAATCTCACGCGCACGATCGGGTTTCTGGTTTTGGGCTATGGCATCTGGGTAGCGACGCGGAGTTGGGCGATCGCGCTCGGGCTGGGCGTGGGCTATCCGGCGCTGGCATTTTTCGGCATGGAACGGCGCAATCAGCAGCGCGCTCGGAAGATGCTTGTCACGGAAAAAGAGGCGATGCTTGCCTCGCTTAATAGCGCCAGCTTTTAAGATCTGCGCCGGACGGTGCGGCCTTCTCCATTTGCTCGAGCATCTTCGGCACATACATGGTGTTGTAGTGGAGGCGCGAAAGATAGTTTGGGAGCAGCGGGTCGCCGTTCCAGCAGTGTTCGGCACGATCGCCGTATTTTATTTCTCCGTCATAGGGCGGGTTCGTGGTGCTCTTTAGAAAATCTTCGATATAGTAGACGGCGCTGTTCAAGAAGTAGGTATCGGCGCTGCCGACATAGATGTGAATTTTACCCTGGAGCTTGGGTCCGAGGGTGGGCCAATCGCGCGCGAGGATGTGGCTCAGATCGTAGTGATCGCGCCAGAAGGCCGCGACGGAATGATCGATGACGCCGCTTTCTTTGTTGAAGATTTGTTGCGGGTAGCCGTCCGGACCGACGGGTGGAATAGACGGCCTGCCAGATATCGAACTGCTCACCGGAACGGCCGTTATCTCCGAGCGCGCGTTCGTAATAGTTGACGTCGCGTGTGGTGGCGGTGACATGGCCGAGGTAGTCGCGCATGCCGGGCTGCTCGACGGTTTTGTGGGCGCCTTGCAGGAAATAGGCGTTACTGTCCTTGTAAATGTTGATGGTGGTGAACGCGCGGAAATCGACCGGATCGGGGCAGGCGGCAAACGCGCCGTTGTAGTGGTCGGGATAAAACATTTGCACAGCGAGAGCTTCCCAGCCGCCGGTGGAACCGCCGTAGAGGAAGCGAGCCCAACCCTGGCCGATACCGCGAAACTGCTTTTCGATTTGAGGAATGAGTTCGGTTTCGATGGCGTCGCCGTAAGGGCCGAGGTTGGCGGAGTTGACGGCGTACGAATCGTCGTAATAGGGATTGGCGTGCCGGATCTCGACAACGAGGAAGCGCGGGAAATCGGGGGATGTCCACTGTTGATAGAACTTGTAGGCTTCTTCCTGCTGGATTCGGTTGTAGCCGGCGAGGTGAAAGCGGTCGCTGTAATCGGGCTTGAGATCCGCGTCAGGCGGCGTGGTGCGGAAGCCTTCGAAATCGGCTGGGAAGTGGCCGTGATTGATGGCAAGCGGATAATGCGCTTCGGTGTGCTGGTCCCAGCCTTCGGGCAGGAGGATGTTTGCACCGAGATACATGGGACGGCCCCAAAACTTCGATAGCAGCTCGGATTGAATTTTGATGTGCCGGATATATTTCGTGTCTCGGGGCGCTGGAATGGGAGGGATTTCTTCGGTGAGCGAGATGGCTTCAGTCGAGCCGGCGCGAAGAGTGATTTTGCGCGGCTTACCGTAGAGATTCCCGGGGGCGATGTTCCAGTGCTGGCCTTCGCCGCGGTCCATAGGTAGCTTGATGGTGTGGCCGTCGGAGCGGTGAAAAGTTTCGTAGCGATGGAGGACGGCCTGAACGTAATACTCACCGGGCTTGAGGTCTGCGAGGCTCTTGATGGGATAGCCGAACACGGCGTCGTCGACCAGTGCGGGCTGGCCGGGACGGAGCGCATAGACAGTGCTGCCGAAGACGATTTGCGCGGCAGGCGTGTCGTTGATTTGCATACGAGGTTCTTCGGACGCATCAGTGGAGAGGATGAGCAGAATGCGTCCATCGAGCGGCGCAGTGCTGCGCGTGGATGGGAAGCTGATTTCGAAACGCGGGGCGGCGAAGGCGGTGATGGCGAGTGCGAGCGGGAGAGCGAAAGCTGGGCGCGTGAGGAGGCAGAGGCGCATTTGGTTTAGTGTACTCGCCGGGAATACAGGAGCAGCAGATTGCTGGATTTAGATGCGAATATGTCTTTATACGCGTCACGATTGATTTTCCAGATCCGCTTTTCCGCGAGTTGAAGGCGGAGGCGGGGCGCCGAGGGGAATCGTTAGAGAACGTCATCCGCAACGCAGTGGAAATAGAGATAAGGAAGGAGCAGAGCAAGGCTGTGCGCAGAGTCAGCTTCCCGCTCCTGCCCTCTAGGGAGCCGGGCACTCTGAATCTTACGAATGCCGACACCGAAGATCTTCTTGCCTGACGTGAACGTATGGTGGCATTAGCTGCCGCGTTCCCCAGATGGGGATTATCGCGACCGCTCACGAGCGACGCGCTGGTGCTGAAGTAAGGCAGCATTCGGCCGCCAAGCCGAGTGATCCCTCTTCCCTTGACTATCTACAAAGAGCGGGAGTATTGTAGATAGTCAAGGGAAGAATCTCAATTGGGTAAACCTACCGACTTAGTGCAAGGCACGCTTGACCTGCTGATTTTGAAGACTGTTTCGCTCGAGCCGCTGAACGGGTGGGCGATTGCGAAGCGGATCGTGCAGGTCTCGAAAGATGTGCTGCAGGTTCAGCAGGGTTCGCTGTATCCTGCGCTGCACCGGCTGGAGAACCAGGGTTGGATCAAGTCCGAGTGGAGAGATTCGGAAAACAACAGGCGCGCCAAATTCTATTCGCTGACGGCGGCGGGGCGCAAGCAGCTCGAATCGGAGCTGAAGAACTGGCGTCGCTTATCGAGCGCTATCGGGTTGGTGATTGAGGCGACGTAGGAGGACGGATGCGGCTGTGGGCGAGAGTGCGGATGCTGGGCCGGTCAGTGTTTGGGCGGGGCCGGGCGGAGGTTGAGCTTGCGGACGAGATGCGCGATCACCTGGAGCAGGAGATTGAGAGCAACGTGCGCGCCGGGATGCCGCGAAGGGAAGCGATGGCAGCAGCGCGGCGTTTAACGGGATCGATCGAGTTGTATAAGGACGAGTGCCGGGATGCGAGGGGTACTTTGTTTATCGAGAACTGCGTGCGCGACGTGCGGTATGGGGTCCAGATGCTGCGCCGGACACCGCTGTTTACGGCTGCGGCGGTTGTGACCCTCGCGCTTGGTATTGGCGCAAACACGACGGTCTTTACTTTCATCGAGAACGTGGTGCTGCGGCCGTTGCCGGTTCACGATCCGGAGCAGCTTTTCGCGCTGAACTGGGGCAGCGGGGTAAATATGTCATACCCCAATTACGTTGATTTTCGTGACAGGAATAAGACGTTTACGAAGCTGGCGGCCTGCCGCTTCAACCTGGTGAACGTGAGCGTGGCCGGGCGCGGGAACTCGCTTTCGTGGGGTTATGAGGCAACGGGAAACTACTTTGAGACGCTCGGGGTGACGCCGTTGCTCGGGCGCTTTTTCGGACCGGCTGAAGATGACAAGGTGGATGCGCATCCGGTTTTGGTCGTCAGCCAGCGCTACTGGCAGAGCCGTTTGGGAGCGGACCCTAGCGCGCTAGGAGAGAACGTAAGGATCAACGGTTATCCCTTCACGATTATCGGTGTTGCGCCTCCGTCGTTTACAGGAACGGAGCTGGTGATGGCTGCCGATTTTTGGGTTCCGATGAGCATGGCGCATGAGATCGAGCCCGGCAACGACTGGATTCATTCACGCGCTGCCGGTGACACTTGGACGATTGGACGCTTGAGGCCGGGAGTTTCGCAGCGGCAGGCGGAAGCGGATTTAGACCGGATTGCGCAGCAGCTCGCGCGCGCGTACCCGGACCTACTTGACGGCAAGTCGAGATTTCATCTGTCGCGCCCGGGCCTGGTTGGGGAAGCGCTGCGAAAACCAATTACAGGATTCAGCGTGGTATTGATGGGTATCGCGGCGGCAGGACTACTGCTGGCGTGTGTGAATTTGGCGGGCATGCTTCTGGCTCGCGCTTCCGACCGGCAGCGTGAGATTGGGATTCGGCTGGCACTCGGTGCAAGTAAGTTTCAGATCATGCGCCAGCTTCTGACGGAGAGCCTGCTGCTTGGGATAGGCGGAGGCGCGGCGGGTTTTGGGCTGGCAGCGGGTGCCTGCCACCTGTTGAACGCGTGGCACCCGGACTTTGGTGTTCCTCTGAATATTTCCTTGAGCCCGAACACGACGATTTTGTGGTTCACCGGGAGCGTAGCTCTGGCGACGACTGTTCTGTTCGGCTTGATCCCTGCGTTGCAGGCGATTCGAACAGACGTGATTCCGAGCCTGAAGAACGAGCCGCTGTCCGCTCGATTGCGCAAATGGAGTCTTCGCGATTTGCTGGTGGTTGGCCAGATTGCGCTGTCGGTGATTCTGGTGATTTGTTCGGTGCTGGTGATACGAAGTTTGCAGCACGCGCTTACTTTGAATTTGGGATTGAAGCCGGCGGGCGCCGTCTCGGTAGCGTTCGATCAAAGGCTGCGAGATTACAGCGAGGAACGGAGCCGGCGCTTCGACGCGAATTTGCTGAGCAGAGTCTCTGCGCTGCCGGGTATTGAGGCAGCGGGCATCATCAATGTGTTGCCGCTTCGTCTGGACCACGAGAACAACAGCGTGGTCTCGCGCGCGGACCGGCCGCTGCCGAAACCTGCTGAGATGCGCGGGGCGGTTGTGTATAACATCTCGCCGGGTTATTTGAAAGCGGCAGGCACGAGACTTCTCGCCGGGCGTGATCTGACGAGCCAAGACCGGGACGGAGCGCAGCGAGTGGCCATTGTGAACGAAGCTCTGACGCACCTGCTGTTCGCGAACGAGGATCCGATCGGCGAGCACATTCGTTTGAGTATGGATGCGGCCGATAAGGGGCTGGAGATTGCCGGGGTGGTCGAGACGGGCAAGTACGAATATCTGGGAGAAGATCCGCATCCTGCCGTTTTTCTGCCGGTAGCGCAAACGGGTACGGACTGGACGACGCTGGTGGCGCGCAGTTCTTTACCGGCGGCGACGGTCACGCGATTGTTGCGGAAGGCGGTGCTCGACGGCAACCCGGAGCTGGCGCTTTCAAACGCGAGCAGCCTCGAAGAGCAGATGGCCTTGCCTATGTTTCCCGCGCGGGTAGCAGCTACTGTGTTGGGCGTGTTCGGAGCGCTCGCCATGGTGCTGGCGGCGACCGGTTTGTTTGCGTTGATGGCCTATGCGGTGGCGAGGCGAACGAGAGAGATCGGCATTCGGATGGCGTTGGGGGCGCGATCGGGGCAAGTGCTTTCGTCGGTGTTCGGGCGGACTCTAGTGCTTTGCGCGGCGGGGATTTCGATTGGAACGGGCATCACGCTGTTCGCAGGGCGGCTGCTATCGGCAGTTTTGTATGGCGTGAGTCCGCGCGACCCGGCTACCTATGTGACGGCAATTGTTCTGATGATCGGGGTTGCGTGTCTGGCTGCGTGGAATCCCGCGGCCCGTGCGATACGAATTAATCCAGCACTCACGGTTCGGGAAGAATAGAGGCGCTGCCTGGTCGGCGCAATTCACATACAGGAAACCGGGCTTTCATCCCATTGTAAGGAGCTGAGAGTAGGTTGGTCGAATCATGATGCGAAAAATGTTTTTGCCGACTTTGACTATGCTGGCCGTAGCCGCGATGATGACCAGCCTGGCTGGCGCTAGAGAGATCGACGACCGAGGCGAGGGGCACAGAGGAGAGGATCACGATACGTACGCGATCGGGCTCTGGGGCGACCTACCTTATTCGGACTTGCAAGCCACGGTAGGCGTGCCAAACCTCATCGCGGACATGAACTCGCAGGAGCTGGCCTTTACCGCACACGACGGTGATTTGAAAAGCGGATCGAGTGTGTGCACCGATTCGGTATATCTGCAGGCACTCTCGTATTTCAACTCTCTGCGGGCTCCAGCCGTCTTTACGCCGGGGGATAACGACTGGGTAGATTGCGATCGGACGCCCGGGTATTCGTCACTCGCACAGCTTAACAAAGAGCGGAAGCTCTTCTTTAGCACTCCGTTCACTTTAGGGCAGCATCACTTGCACCAGGAAGTACAGGCAACGCCACTTTGCCTTGGGGTGACGGGAAATGTGCCGTGCGTGGAAAACCGCCGCTGGAGTCTGGGGGGCGTTACGTATGCGACGCTGAATATTCAAGGCTCATGCAACAATCTTTGCGATACCGCACCTGACCCCGCCGAGTATGCGGCGCGCAATGCGGCGGACATCGTCTGGATGCGTGAGACGTTTGCGGAGGCAAATGCGAGAAATTCGCGGGCAGTCATGTTCATCTCGCAAGCCGACCCCGGTTTCGATGCGACGGATCCGACAAGGGGACCGCTGCGCGATCCAGCAACGCTCGCCGAAACTGACGGTCAACCGGATGGCTTCGAGGAGTTCCTCCAAGCGCTGCGCGATGAGGTAATCGCGTTCGCCAAACCTGTCGCGTACGTACACGGCGACTCGCATTATTTCCGCGTCGACAAACCATTTCTTGACTCGAAAGGGCTACGTCTCGAAAACTTCACGCGCGTCGAGACGTTCGGCGACAATCAGAAGAACGGGAACAACGACGTACACTGGCTCAAGGTTCTCGTGAACAAGCATAGCCGCGAGGTTTTCGCGTACCAGCCGCAGATTGTTCCGGCTAATCGAACAGCGGTTCCGGCGCCCTAGCCAGCGTGAGCCCGTTGAAGAGGTTGCTGGGATGCGCTGGCGCTATCGCCTGTCGACGTGGTTGGTGCTGCCTGGTTCACGGTGAGGGGAAGCAAAACGTGGAATGTGCTTCCCTTCCCCAAAGTGCTGTCGAGCCAAATCTTGCCACCCATGAGTTGAACTAATTGTCCGGAAACGGTTAAGCCGAGGCCAGTGCCTCCGAACCGGCGTGTAGTGGAACTATCGGCCTGGGTGAAGGCCTCGAAGATCGCATCTTGCTTTCCGGGTTCGATTCCGCAGCCGGTGTCCTCGACTGCAACGTGCACGGCGGAGAGTTCACCGGCATCCTGTCTTTGCGCAGTGACGCGAACGCGTCCGGCGTCGGTAAATTTGATGGCATTGCCAACGAGGTTTGTCAGTACCTGTCTGATGCGGAGAGGATCGCCTGTGACCATCTCGGGCAAGGCCGGGTCGATTTCGATCAGCAGTGGGAGAGCTTTCTGCTCAGCGGTTAAGAGGAGCGATTTCACGCTATCTTCGAGGCAGTCGTGGAGGCGGAAGGGCCGCATTTCGATCGTCAGCTTGCGCGCTTCGATCTTCGAGAAGTCCAAGATATCGTTGATGACTTGCAAGAGCGACTGGGCAGACATTTTGATGCACTCGAGATAGTCTCGCATTTCGGGAGCGCAATCGACGCTGAGAGCCAGATCAGTCATTCCGAGAACACCGTGCATGGGCGTGCGAATTTCGTGGCTCATGTTGGCGAGGAAGTCGCTTTTGGAGCGATTGGCGGCTTCGGCAGCCTCCTTGGCATCGCGCAGTTCGGCTGTACGTTTGAAGACGCGCAACTCGAGATCCCGCTGCTGCAGTTTTAGTTGTTCGGTGCTAAGGACCAAGGCTTCAGCAGTTGAGAGGCGGTGAAGATTTTCGCGCGCGAGAGCTTCGTTTACTACGGCCAGTTCGAGGGCTTTTTCTTCGAGCAGGTCTCGATTGCGCGCCGTCTCACGATACGAAGCATTGAGGATTCGACCCTGCCAGATCAGAAAGAATAGAAACAGGAGGGACATGGCGGCCATGGACTCTCCGGCTTTGTCACGGGCGGCTGCTTCGACGGCGATCGAGGGAAGCAGCAGCAATCCGAGATACGCCACGAGTAGCTTAAATTGCGGGCTATACGCTGTGATTGCACCAGCCGTTGTGCCGGCAGTACAGACGAGGAGGAGGGTGGAGGCGGGACTGCCCAGCGCGTAGAGGCGAACGGTGACGGCGAGGAAAGCGCCCCAGAGCAGGCCCGATGAGAGCACAAGACAGGCAAGCACGCGCCACCAGGGACCGCCGGCTGCTCACGGTACACGGGCCGGGTAAACGAGGGCGAAGCGAAGGGCGCTGGTTGCGAGGATGAGCGCGGAGAACAAGAAGAATATGTGAGGATATTCGGTGCTGTAGTTGGTCGCGTAATAAGTGACGAGAAGGAAGCCGAGATAGGGCCATGTTCCGGGCCGGAACGCCTCGCGAAACTCCGCTTCACGACAGGTCACCAGTGTTGATACTTTACACGAGTTTTTCGAGAAATGCTCTTTAATTAGCTGATTGGGATTGATAATACCGCAATTTAAGAGAAAGGCGGGACTTTCGCCCCGCCTATTTGGCCGTTAGAAAGAGAATTTCATGCCCAGTGATCTCGGGTATGTGAACAAAGCTGCCATCCAGAGCCTGTTATCCCCGAATAGTACACTCTGCTATGAATGTCGGATTTACAGCAGGCAGTCAACGAACTGCGGTGGTTCCACTCGATCGATTTTGGTGATGGCCTTGTCAGCCAGGGCGGCATTCCGCTCGCAGTGCTTAACGCGCAGGCAGACATCTATTTCCCACACGGTCTCGAAGGCAAGACGTTTCTCGATATTGGCTGCTGGGATGGCTTCAACAGTATTGAAGCGCATCGAAGAGGTGCTGCGCGCGTGCTCGCTACGGACCACTTTGCGTGGACTTCTCGATGTTGGGGTGACCGGGCGAGCCTTTGAGCTGGCCCGAAAAACGTTGGCCCCTTCCATTGAGCTCAAAGAAATCGACCTGCCCGACCTTTCACCGGAGACAGTCGGCCGCTTCGACGTAGTGCTGTTTGCAGGCGTGCTCTACCATCTGCGGCACCCACTATATGAACTTGAGCGAGTGGCCAAACTTGTCAACTCCGAGTTGATCGTCGAGACCCATATCGATGCAATGGATTTTGCGCGCCCTGCGAGGGTTTTCTAGCCCGGCGCCGAGCTTAACCAGGATGATACGAACTGGTGGGGTCCGAATCGCCTATGTGTCGAGGCAATGCTGCGGGACATCGGATTTGCCAATGTGGAGTTTACAGCGCACCCGGCCGCACCGCACGGGATTTTCCGGGCAGTGAGATCAACTTGATAATCCTAGCTCCACATAGGAACAGACAACAGATCGGATCTTTTCAAAACGTAAACAGTTACTTGAGTGGTTGCGCGATTTGGTCTGGTGTAGACGATCACTAAATCCTTGTTTTGGGAAAGCATTTTCAGCCTCCCTGCATCGTTCGCCTCAATTAGAGAATCCTCATATTTTTGTGGTCCAGAATCACGCATTTTAAGGTGCACAGCTGTTGGTTCACCCATGGAGTTCACGGCAGTATCGCGACCAATTGTAATTACTTTCAAAAGAACCCATTCCGAGGGCGCCAAGTAAATGATTTCTGAATCCATCTCTTACGGTCACGATAGAACCTGATGATTCTTATGCAGATAAAAGAGGTCCCCGGATAATCTGGGCAAACAACTGGTCCAGGACCTGGAAAGAAAAGACGAGTGGAGC
>JAABUQ010006610.1_pt1 | contig 17433 bp, 17 predicted proteins | sample 5560001 | NCBI WGS metagenome assembly JAABUQ01 (sample SAMN10711888, study PRJNA513371) | rock metagenome | isolation source: Antarctica rocks | place: Antarctica: Victoria Land, Finger Mt nord | collected 2015-12-18
ACCTGCTCCATATCCCCGGGACCCCCGCGCCCCAGAGCTAAGGAGCGCGCGGGCGCGGGCTTGAGCGGCAGGGGCAACCACCTCACCCGCGCGCCTCCGCGACGACGAGGAGATCGCTGCCGCCCGCGCCCTGGCCCACCCCACCACCACCGTCGGCGTCGTCCCGATCCCCGAGGACGATGCCATGCGTATCTACCACACCGCGCGGCATCCTCCCTGCCATTGTCGCTGACGAGGCCCTGGGCATCCTCATCGTCGACCCGCGCCAGCGTCCGCACCCACATCCTGCTCTGGGCTGATCGGCGCTTCGACGTGGTGTGGATGGAGCCCTAGCCCCAATACGGTTTAGATACGGCAGGGAGCGACACACACGGCGTCACTTGCGTCGTTGATGAGGAGTGCATCAGCGAGCGTGTGCAGGACGGGGAGCCACTGGAGCTGCTGTACCAGGCGCAGGGGCAAACGGTCCTGACACGCTACTACTACGCCGTGGACGGGCGCGGAGACGTGACGGCGCTGGTCAACGCGCAGGGGCAGATGGTCAACCAATACGGCTACGACCTGTGGGGAGCGGCGACAGCGGCGAGCGGGGGCGCGGGGGCGCGGGGGCTGGTGGTGGAGGGGGTGCCGCAGCCGTTGCGCTACCGGGGCTACTTTTATGACGCATGGTACGACGGAGCGGGGGCTGCGGTCGAACAACCAATACGTCAGCCAGGGGGACCGGCCGCTGCCGTGGTACTGGCTGGGGGTGCGCAGCTACGACCCGGCGCTGGAGCGGTTCCTGCAGCCGGACCCCTCGGCCCTGGACGGGGCGCGCTCGTATGTGTACTGCCACGACGCCCCGGCCGACTGCGCCGACCCCAGCTGTAAGATTGCACATTAAGTGCGCCGATTCTACACCTACGTCGGCAGGTGGCGCCCATACGGATGTACTTACCAGCCAGGACAGGAGAGCTCGTCCATGCAGTCGTAGACCGTGGCCACCGGTCGCAGGTGACGGGTGAAGGCCAGGGCCATCGGCGTGTAGTACCACAGCACGTAGTCGCGGATCTCGTGCGCGGCGAACAGATCGTCGATCAGGCGTCGCTGGACGGCGGCGGCCTCCTCCTCCGACAGGCCCTCGGGGAGGTGGGGGACCACCACGGAGACGTTGTGCCCGCGCGCGCTGACCTCGAGGCGGACCGGGCCGCGATCAACAAGGGGCTCCTCGACGAAAAACACGCGGTGGTCCCGCGCGCAACGGCTGAGCAGGTGCTGCGGACGTTGGTAGACGAAGTCCCAGCGCAGATGGGAGAGGCAGACAAGATCGAATGTCTCGGGCTGGACGGACATGCAGACCCCTTCTGTACGCCTGCCGCGTCCTGCGGCCAGGCGATGCTAGCGATGAGAGGGGACTGGTTCGGTGCGCGAGCGGCGAGAGGGCGACGGGCCGCCGAGGGGCCAGTCGCTGGGGGAGGCGGCGCGGGTGAGACGGGACACTGGGCGATGCGCCCGCAGAGGGGCGTTATCCCCTATCTCTGCGCGTGGCGCGCGTCGAACACGCGGGGTTGCCCATCGAGCGGCCCCCCGGCTCCCAACTGATCCGTGAACTCGGGGGCGATGCCCCGCACGATGCAGGCGCGCACGCGCTCCAGATCCGCCCCCGACACGTTGAACCAACTGGTCCCCTCCCGGTCGTTTGTCGTGGGGTCAAAGCTGGAGAGGCGGATGGTCGCGTAGACGCCGCCGCAGTCCGAGACGAACTTGATGTCGGAGATGTGCGCCAGATTAATGACGCGGTGACCATCCAGCACGATCCACTCGGTCGTCTCTCCATCTCGTGACGCTCGCCGGGCGTCGTCCCCCCTGTCGGCCTGCGCCAACACGTCCGTCATCTCCGGCGCCTCGGCTATGCCGGTGATCGCGGCCATCTCAGGTATCCCGGTTCTGTTGCTCATCTCTCCCCCTCTCGGCTCGTGTCAGGCGTCGCCAGAGGGAGGTCCGTCCCCCGACGCTCTCAGGTGACGCGGCATCCGCCGCCGGACCTGGATTGGTAAAACGGGACGCGTGCCCAGCGACCGCATCGCGCCGTGCAGTTCGCTCGACCTCGGCCCAGCCCCACCAGCGCAAGGGCGTCACGAGGGGAGCAGGGCGCCGATCGTCGGGACATCGAGAGGCCGTCACACGTGGCTCACGGGGTAAGACGCCGGGCCGATCGGCCGGCCGTGCGGTCCACTGGCCAACAGCGCGAGACAGGTCCGCGAGATCGACCGGCGTGGACAGATGCCGCTGGATCGGCAGCAGCGGGCTGACACGCGTTGCAGCCCCGTCCGACAACGCGATGAGAGGGATAGGGGCGGTCTCCGGGTCCGTGCGCAGACCCCAGATGATCTCCATGACCGTCGGACTCCACTCCCAGGGATAGTCCTCGCGCGTCGGGAGGTCCAGGATGATGACAGCGGGGCGTTGCGCGCGGGCCAGTCCGAGCACGGCGGCATTGGCCGCACCCGCAACGACGTGGTACCCCTCGTCCTCAAGCGCCGCGGTGAGAAAGGCGCGCATCGTTGCGTCGTCGTAGACGACCAGCACATCCCCGACGCCCGCAGTCACTGGTCAACGTCTCCCTTGTCTAGGGCGCACCAGTCGCGCGGCTCCTGGACCTCTCCCTGACTTGTCACCCGGCGATCCGACGGGCAAGAGGAGGAGCCCCCTTCCTCCCCTTACCTGCCGTACCTATCACTATATCAGGCGCCGACCGCGTCGCCCTGACAAAATCGGCGCCGGTCTATGACAGCGTGGGAAGACAGGGCGCACTCCATGACAATCCCTGTGAGACATCCCGGTCGCCGCGCCGATCCGGCAAGAGAGACGCGCCAGAGCAGAAACCGGCGGCGCCTCTGGCAGAACGCGCGGCGCGCCCGGTTTTCCACACGTCTTCCCACACGGCCTGTCCCCCCTTCCTCCTCGTCCTGCGCCGGCCCACCCTGTCTAACCCCTGTCGTCCTACGGGGACTGGCGCATCGCCGCGCGCAACACGGTTACCATCTCAGCGATGGCCGCCGCTCCGTCCTTGGCCTCCACCGCCAGGGTCACGCAAGCCTGCAGATGGTCGTCGATGATCAGCAGCGCTACCTCGCGCGCAGCGGAGGTGATGGCGTTGAGCTGCTGCACGTCGTCCAGGCAGTGGCGGTTGCCCGCGACCATCTGCTGCAGCCCGCGCGCCTGGCCCTCGATGCGGCGCAACCGCTGGAGCAGCGGCTCCTGCTCCTCGGCCGTGCGCTCGATGCGCACCTGCCCGTCCACGAACGCATAGATCATCGCGTACTCCCTCCCAGTATTGGCACGACCCTTGCTCTCTGCACGAGCATCCCCTCCATCGCCAGCCCCTCATCGCCAGCCCCTCATCGCTGGCCCCTCGTTCGCCGTGGCATGGTCTCATTGGAGGATAACCCACAGGCCGCTACGCGCGTCACGCGTCAGGTTCATCCGGCTACACGTCCAGGGAGGAAGACACAATGTTCGTCCGCAACAAGCAATTGCAGTACCCGGTCCGCGTCGATAAGCCCGATCCCTTGATGGCCAAGAGGGTGCAGGAGCTCCTGGGCGGCAAGTACGGGGAGTTCACCGTGATGAACCAGTACCTGATGCAGGGCTGGGGCCTGCGCGGCGCCGAGGGCAACCCTAAGCTGACCCGCATCAAGGACATGCTGCTCGACACGGCGACCGAGGAGATCATGCACGTCGAGATGCTCTCCACGATGATCGCCCTGCTGCTCAACGGCGCCTCGCCCGAGCAGCAAGCGGAGGGGGCCAGCGCCAACCCCGCGGCCCTGGCCGTGCTGGCCGGGATGAATCCGCAACACGTGATCGTCTCGGGCCTGGGCGCCCAACTTCAGGACGCTGCCGGTAACTACTGGAACGGCAACTACATCACGGCGAGCGGCAACGTCGCGGCCGACATGTACATCAACGCGGTGTGCGAGATGCAGGGCCGCCTGCAGACGGTGCGGGTGTACGAGTCCACCGACGACCCGGGCATCCGCGACACGCTCTCGTTCATGCTCTCGCGCGACCTGTACCATCAGCAGCAGTTCCTGGCGGCGATCGAGGAATTGGGCGGGCCCACCACCGTACTGCCGATCCCGGCGCAGATGACGGCCGACAAACTGGGCGAGAATGGCAAGTACTCCTACGCCTTCATGGCCTACGCGCAGAACCCGGCGGACACCACCTCGGGTGAGGGCCGCTGGGCCAGCGGCCCCAGCCTCGACGGCAAGGGCGAGTACAGCTACATCGCCGAGCCGTTCGTGCTGGGCATGGAGACGAATCTGCCGCCCGCGCCGGCCAAGGTCTATGACGGCCTGCCCGGCGATCCCGTCGGTCAGGCCACGCTCCCCCAGCAGGCGGGCAGCGCCCAGGGAGGAGAGGTCGCAACCCAGGGCGAGGGGATCATCAGCAAGATCACCGAAACGATCAAGCCCCGCTAGCACGGGCCTGTTGTCACCACCAACGCGACGGGACGACGGGGATCGTGGGCACGCTGCCCACCCGGCCAGGGCGAGCAGCGTGCCCACGATCCTGGTCGTGTTGGGTACGTGCTCATCCAGGCTGTTGTATGGTCCGGATGGGCCACGTCGCCCGGACCAAGACAGGGCATGGACGCGCTGTCCTTCGCGCGGCAAGCCCCTTGCCGCCACACCACACCGCCGGTAAGCAATAAGGAAGGGTGGGCGCGCATCCGGTCGTCACACCGTCGCTTCCCCCTGCCAGAGCGCGCCCTGGCGGTCCCGTTATGCCCCCTTTGAGCCTCCTGTCGTCGCGCCTCCGACACGCTCACCTATAGTAGAAGCCGAAAGGAATCCCACCCTGATGTCACGCATCCTATCCGGTTCGCTCGCCGCGCTATTCGCCGGCGCCACCGTGGTCGCGGCAACCCCGCTCGCGGCGCACGCCTCCTCCCCCGCCCGGCCCTCCGCCGCGGGGACTCCGTACTACTCCAGCGTTCTCTATCCGCAGGGCACATCGATCGCGCACGGCTCGATGGCCACCCTGCCCGACGTCAACGGCCTCAAGGTCAAGTTCTACACGGGGTACCTGCAACCCGGCCAGATCTACCACGAGAACGTCGTCACCGGCGCCTGCAGCACCAGCGGCCGCATGATCGTGGACCTCGGCCTCAACCAGGCTGACCCCGACGGCAGCATCAACGTCGTCACCACCATCCAGCAGAGCCTCCTGCCCTCCGGCGCCCTGCACGTGGACGTGGTTCAGGCCATGCCCGGAGCGCCCACGGTCGCTTGCGGCGACATCCGCCCCGCCAGCGTCGTGATCCACCTGCACTCGGTCAAGATCAGCGTGGTCGGCAACGCCGGCGGCATCGGCTACATCACCTACGGCGTCCCCGGCAACGAGGTGCTCTTCCAGAAGCCGTCCCGCTTGGGGACGAGCGTGGTGGTGTTCGCGCAGGGCCTGGAGCCGAGCACCTTGCACGAGGCGCACATCCACAACGGGCAGTGCATCCCTGACCAGAACGGCCAGGTGCGCTACGACCTGTACTACATGGAGACCGATCCCAACGGCGAGGGCGTCTCAGGCACCTTCTTCAATGGCCGCATCAACGTGGCCAACAGCTACCTGCAAGTCCATGCCGCCAACCTGCAGTCCGCCACCTGCGCCAACTTCGGCGGCAACGGCCTGCCCATGTAGCTAGGGTCAGGGGTGATGAGTTGTGGGTTGGGAGTTGGGACGAGAACGACACACGTGTCGCGTGCTACCCTCACTTCTCGGGAAGAGCCCCTGTCGGAGCGCATGGGAATGGACCCGCATCGTCGCGATCAGGATGTGACCGCGTCCCTGTTTCTTGCCGCGCCTGCGGTAGCGGACACGCGGACACTGTCGGCTGCCGCCTGGCGGGGCGCACCGCTCACCAGGAGCGGTCGGCCTGTACCGTCGCGCCGCCTACGAACGCCGTTTTGCCGGCTTGCGGCTCTGCGCCGTGTGACAGACGCGCCGGACAAGCGGGATGTCGTCCGGCACCCCGCCCATGGGGCCTGCCCTACGCGCGTCGCGCAACACACAGCGTGATGACCGTCGACGATGTTCCTGACAGAGGAGCCCGTGGGCCGGCGCGTCAACGCAGACGACAGACGACGGAGCAAATCTCTCCCCTTCCCCTTCGAGGGCGCGAGACAACGGTGATCCCACAGATCACAAACAAAGATAGAGGGAAGACACGATGAATAGACACGTATCTCTGCAAGGGGTCGAACAACGATTCCTGCGTAGGGCAGCCATTTGACAATAACTCCGTAGGGCGCATCACTGGCCGATGCACTCCCGTCGGACTGCATACGATACTGTCCTCCCCAGCCATAGCTCCCAAACGTGTCGGCCAATCTGGGAGCTCATCTGCTGACCCTTGCTGCGGTGCGTGTGATGGGCACTGGTACTGGTCCCTTGCTGCGGTGCGTGTGATGGGCACTGGTACTGGTCCCTTGCTGCACGCAGTCATTGTGCGATGGAGGGCCTCGCGCCTGTTTCCATAGTGGCGGCAAGACAACACGCGTGCAGTGCCTCTCTACGAGGTCACAGCGGTAAGCCGGCCTCCAAGGATGCCAAGCTAGCGTCGATCAGCGCGAGGTAGTCGGCTGCCGGATCCTCGGCCGCGGCGAACCACGCGGCGATCATGGCCCCGATCACCGCACCCGCGAAGGTACGCATGGCGAACTCGTCCGCGCGGCGCCCCACGCGTGGGGCCACCATCTCCGCGAGCACATCGATCATCCCCGCGAACTGATCCAGCAGGCGCATGCGCAGCTCCGGCACCGCGAGGATCAACCGCGAGCGTTCCCACTGCTGCGCCATCTCCTCGGTGGGCAACGCGGCGAACACCGCGCGCAACGCGCCACGCAAAGCCTGGATGGGGCTCAACGCGGCGGGCTGCGCCTCAAACGCCGCGATGAGCAGCGGGTCAAGGTCGTCGTACAGCACGACGTCTTCCTTGGTGGGGAAGTAGCGGAAGAATGTGCTCGGCGAGATCTCTACCGCCGCGGCGATCTGCTCCACGGTGGTGGCGGCGTAGCCCTGCGCGCGAAACAGCCGCAGCGCGTGTTGCTGGATTGCAGCCCGCGTCTTGGCTTTCTTGCGCTCACGCAATCCATGCAGGGGCTGATTATCCTCGTGCATCACGCCACACCTTCATGCTCCAATTCTACTCCAGCGGCGGCTATCGCGCGGTTTGCGCCAGAGCGCTGCGGTAGGAAGAGCAGGGCGAGGACGAGGCCCGCCAGCGCGATCCCGGCGGCGATGCCGAGCGCGCTGTCCATGCCCGCCACGAAGGCGCCGCGCACCGCGTGCAGCAGCGCGGCTGACCGGAGCTGGTGGGCCACCGTGACCCCGGTGAAGACGCTCGTCTTGACGGCCGCGATGGCGGACGCCGGCACGCCAGCCATGCGCGCCTGGCTCCGGTAGGTCGCGTTGAGGGCGGAGCCCAGGATCGCCGCCCCGAACGGTGAGCCCAGCTTCTGGACCGCCTGCATCACCGCGGAGCCCACCCCGCTCCGCTCCGCCGACAGCTCGGCCAGCGCGCGCGAGGTTGCCGTAGCCAGCGCTAGACCCACCCCGGCGCCGCACACGGCGGTCCAGACCGCGGCGAATCCGTCGCCCGTACCCACGCCCGTGGTAGCCCCGGCGGTCAGGCCGGCCGCCAGCAGCGCGAAGCCGAGCGCCACGGCGAACTTCGCCCCGATCCGGGCGGCCAGTCGATCGGCCGGGACCGCGCCGAGCACGAGCCCCGCGATCAGCGGCAGCAGCCGCAGGCCGGCGCCCTGGGCGTCGGCCCCCAGGATGGCCTGGAAGTACTGCGGTATCGTGAACAGCAGGCCAACGATGGTCAGGTTCCCAGCGCCGGCGAGGAGCGTGCCCCAGGTGAAGCTCGGGGAGCGGAAGATTACCAGGGGGATCAGCGGCTGACCTCCCGGCCGCTGGCTGAGCCACCGCTCCCAGAGGACAAACGCCACGAGCGTTACCGCTCCGGCGCCGAGCGGCAGCAACGCGCTTGTAGCGCCCCAGCCGTGCTGGCCCGCCGCGATCAGCCCGTACGTCACGCCCACCAGGCCGGCGCTGGAACTGAGCACACCGAGCGGGTCGAGCCCTGGGCGCTCCGTGGCGCGCGACTCCGGCAGCAGCGCGACCACCGCGACCAGCGCCAGCGCGACGACCGGTACATTAGACTCGTTGCAGGATAAGCGCAGACTACCGAATTAGCATCAGATTGCGTTCAGGAAGGGCCAAAATGACGCCTTTCACGGGCTGCTAGCTTGCTAACCAAGGCTCTGAAGGGCACTTGCCTTATTCGGCAACGAGTCTATTGACGAGGAACACCCAGCCCCACCAGTAGTGGCTGAGCAGCCAGCCGCCCAGCAGCGGGCCCAACGGCAAGGCCAGGAAGTTGGCGGCCGCCCAGATGCCGACCGCGCGCGGCCGCTCCTCCGCCGAGAAGAGCACCGTCAACGCGGATAGGACCATCGTGACCAGGCCGGCGCCCGCGAGGCCGAGCACGGCGCGGGCGGCGATGAAGGCGTCCGATGAAGGCGCGTAGGCGCAGGCGAGCGAACCCGCTCCGAACAAGACAAGGGAGCCAAGCAGCACCGTCTTGCGACCGTAACGGTCGCCGAGGAGTCCGGCCGGCAGCATGCCCGCCGCCAGCGTCAACGCATACCCCGCCGAGAACCACTGGAGGTCCGATTCGGAGGCGTGCAGCGCGGTGGCCAGGGTGGGCAGCGCGAGGTTGAGGACGGTCGCGTCGAGACCGGCCGCCAGCACAGTGAGCGTGACCGCGCCAAGCGCCCACCAGCGCCGTGTCCCAACCATATTCATGATAGCAACCACCTTTCGCATGTCCATCAATATTGATAGTCTATATCACATCATAGTCTCTGTCAAGAGAGGCCCGTGTAGCAGGTGGGCTGGGGATCTCGATGGTCCTGCCCACCGGCGCGCGGGATGGTTGCCGCAGCCAGGGTGGACAACGCGCCACTGCGCGCGGGGCGTACTGGACCGCAAAGGACAGTTAGCGGTCCGGTTCTGCTCCGCCAGACCGTCTTAGCGGTCCAGTCGGGATGTGGTATCCTATCGAATACTGGACCCCTAACCGGACTGGGGCGCTAACAGAGAGGCGGATGAGATGCGGCGCACACTGGCGGCCTGGCAGGGCGAGATGGCGCGGACGACGGGGCTTGCCGCCGCGAGCATCGCCGAGTATGCGCGCGATGCCGCAGCCTTTGTCGTCTGGCTCGAGCGCGGCGGCTTCACGGGGACGCCAGCTGAGGTGACGGCCCAGGACGTGCGCGACTACCGTGACACCCTGCTCGACGCCGGCCGCGCCCCCGCGACCATCAACCGCGCCCTGGTCAGCCTCGGCCTTTTCCTCGCCGCCGCCGGCCGGACCGCCGACAATCCGGTGCGCACGGTGGACCGCATCGCCGTGGTGGAGCGGCCGCCGCAAGCCCTCGCGCGCACCGACTGGAACGCGGTCCGTCGCGCGGCGGCCGCGCGCGCGGCCCGTGACCATGGCCTCGCGCTCGCGCTGGTGTGTTTGATGCGCTTCGCCGGCCCGCGTGTGGGTGAGGTCGCGGCGCTCGCGCTCCCCGACGTGCGCCTCACCGCGCGGCGGGGGCTGTTGGTCATCCGGCGCGGCAAAGGACTCAAGCATCGCGAGGTGCCCCTGGTGTTGGAGGCGCGCGAGCCGCTGCAGGACTACCTGGAGCACCGGCGCGCCTTGGCCGACCGCCGGGCACGCAGGGCGGTGGCCTGGGGCGAAACGCCGCCGACGTGGGCGGCGTGGCCGGACGGCATGCTCTTCCTGGGCCAACGCGGCCCGCTCGGCGAGCGCGGCATCCGCAAGATCGTGGCGGCGCTGGGGCAGGCCGCCAAGCTCGACGCCCCGCTCTCGCCGCACGACCTGCGCCACACCTTCGCCACGGCGCTGCTCGACCCGGCCGCCTATGACCTGGCTCGCCCGGCCCTGCCGATCACCACGGTGCAGGAACTGCTCGGGCACGCCGCCATCACCACCACGGCGCTCTACACCCGCCCGTCCCAGGCCGACCTGGCCCGCCTGATGGGCGGCCGGGCCGACGCCCCGTAGCCCACACGCACGAGCATCCACGATGGCCCGCCTCGACGACACCGCCTATCCCCGCCTCAAGGCCCACGTCTCCGCGCACGACCTGGCACTGGTGTATACCCCGACCTGGGAAGAGGTCGCGCTGGCCAATGGGGCGACCAAGGGGAGCGCCGCGCGCGTCTGCTTCCTGATCCTGCTCAAGACCTACCAACGGCTGGGGTATCCGATCCGCCTGGATGCGGTCCCCACCCCGATCGTGGAGCACATCGCGCACAGTGTCGGCGTCGCCACGCCGCTCAGTATCGCCGGCTACGACACCTCGGGCACGCGCCAGCGCCACCTCGGCGTCGTGCGCGCCCACCTGCAGGTGCAGCCCGTCGGGCCGGCCGCCCGACGCGTCATGCTCGGCGCCCTGGTCGAGGCGGCGCGCACCAAGCACGACCTGGCCGACCTGATCAACGTGGCCGTCGAGGAGCTGGTGCATCGACGCTACGAGCTACCCGCCTTCGACACGCTCGACCGCGCCGCACGCCATGTGCGGGCGGCGGTCAACCGTGCGCTGTATCGGCAGGTCTCCGCCGCCCTCATGCCGGAGGCGCGGGCCGCGATCGACGCGCTTTTCATCGCCGACCTGGCGACCCGGCGCACGCCCTGGAACGAGCTCAAAGCCGAGCCGCGCAACCCGACGCTCGCCCATCTCAGGGAGCTGATCGCGCACCAGCGTTGGATCGCGGCGCGCAACGTCGGCGTGGCGGCCCTCGCCCCCATCCCCCCGGTCAAGGTCCAGCACCTCGCGGCCGAGGCCATGACGCTGGACGCCGCGCGCATGGCGACGGTGGAGCCGCGCAAACGCTATACGCTCGCCGCCGCGCTCTTATCCAGGCGCGCGGCGCAGGCGCTCGACGATCTGGGCACCATGTTCACGCGGCAGATGCGCCGCCTCCACAACGCGGGCAAAGAGGCCCTGGCCGACTATCGCGCCCAGGCGGCGCCACGCACCGACGCGCTGGTGGTCACGCTGCGCGATCTGGTCGTCGCCCACGGGCAGGACGGGACGGACGCGGAGCGCTTCGCGGCGATGGACGCGGTGATCAATGGGCGCGGCGGCGACGTGCTGATCGAGGAATGTGACGCGCATCTCGCCCACGCCGGCAGCAACTACTATCCGTTCCTCTGGCGGCTCTACCGCAGCCACCGCGCCACCCTGTTCACCCTCCTCGACAGCCTCACCCTGCGCACGACCACCCAGGACACGGGCGTCGAGGAGGCGGTGCGTTTCCTGCGCGCGCAGGCGGGGCGGACCGGCGAGACTATCCCGACGGTGCGCCGAGAGCGCGGCGCCGACGGCGAGACCCGTGCGGTCCCGTTGCTGGACCTGTCGTGGATACCGGACGGCTGGTGGCGGCTCGTCACCGGCGAGCACACCCGCGCCACCTTCCCCGCGCAGGTGCAGCGCCGCCACTTTGAAGTGTGCGTCTTCTCGCAGGTGTTGTGGGACCTCTCTTCGGGCGACCTGTGTATCGTCGGCAGCGGCGAGTTCGCCGATTACAACGACCAGCTCGTGTCGTGGGCGGACTACGACGCTGGCGTCGCGGAGTACGGCCGGTTGGTTGGGCTCCCGGTGGATGGTCCCGCGTTCGTGGCCCATGTGCAGGGCTGGCTGGAGGACATCGCCCGCGCCACCGACACCGCGTTCCCGTCCAACAAGTACGTGCGCATCGAGGACGGTGAGCCGATTATCACGCGGCCCGCGCCGGCGCCCCAGCCCGATGGGTTGCCCGAGTTGGAGGCACTGCTGGTCGCGCGGTTGGCGTCGATCCCGGTCCTCGATGCGCTCGGCGACACCGCGCACTGGCTGAACTGGCAGCGCTATTTCGGCCCCACCTCCGGGTTCGACGCCAAGCTCGATGACCCGCTCGCCCGGTATCTCGCCGTCGTGTTCTGCTACGGAACCAACATCGGGCCGGCGCAGTTGGCCAAGTCACTCGACGGGTTCGACCGGCGGCAACTCCACTGGATCAATCAGCGGCACGTCACTGAGGAGGGCCTGGATCGCGCCATTGCCTGCGTCGTCGACGCCTACCGTCGGTTCGCGCTGCCCAGATGTTGGGGCTCGGCCACGCGTGTCGCCGCCGACGGCACCAAGTGGGACTTGTATGAGCAGAACCTGGTCAGCGAGCGCCACATCCGCTACGGCGGCTACGGTGGGATCGGCTATTATCATGTGGCGGGAGACTACATCGCGCTCTTCTCCCGGTTCATCCCCTGCGGAGCGCTTGAGGGCGTCTACATCCTCGACCCGTTCTTCCAGCACAAGGACGATGAGCCGCCCGAAGCCGTCCACAGCGACACGCATGGGCAAAGCGCGCCCATCTTCGGGCTCGCGTATTTGCTGGGCGTTGACCTGATGCCGCGGATCAGGGGCTGGAAGGATCTGACGTGGTGCCGACCGAGCGCGGACAGCCACTACGCGCACATCGGCGCATTGTTCACCGATACGATCGACTGGGACCTGATCGCGACGCATCTGCCGGATATGCTGCGCGTCGCCCTCTCCATCAAGGAAGGCCGCCTCACCCCGTACCCCGTCGACGATCCTGCGCCGGCTGGGCACGTACTCGCGCAAGAACCGGCTCTACCATGCGTTCCGGGAGTTGGGGCGCGCGGTACGTACCGGCTTCCTCCTCCGCTACCTCTCCGACAGTGAGCTGCGCTCGACCATCCAGGCGGCCATGAACAAGAACGAGTCGTTCAACCATTACACGCAGTGGGTCGCCTTCGGGGGCGAGGGGCTGATCGCCGAGAATGACCGCGCGGCCCAACGGAAAATCGTGAAGTACAACCAACTCCTGTCAAACTGTCTCATCTTCTACACCGTAGCCGCGATGAGTCGGGTCTTGTCTGACCTGCGGCAGGAGGGCTACCCAGTCAACGCCGACACGGTCGCGGCCCTGAGCCCCTATATTACGACACATCTCACGCGCTTCGGCCGGTACAGCCTGGACCTCTCGCGCGTCCCGGCCACGCTTGACTACGATCTGCCCATCCTGAGCACACAATCAGGACGAGAGGGGCCGGGAGCCATGCCACACTGAGTTATTGTCAAATGGCTGTCCTACGCAGGAATCGTTGTCTGACCCCTGCAAGGCCGCGCGCGTGGCGTCACGCGGAGCGCCCTTGTGCTGGCGGCCGGGGGGCTCATCGCGGGCGTCGCGCTTGGTCAGCATCTCGCCGCCGCTCCCGTCGGCGCGGCCACCGCTCCCGTTGTCCCAGTCCCTCAGAGCGACCTGCTGCGCGAACAGGCCATCGCCACGGCCGACGCGGCGATCGTCCGCGTCAACAATGTGGGCCAGGGCCTTGGCTCCGGGGTCACCATCAGCCCCACCGGCAACGTGGTGACCAACTACCACGTTGTCGCGGGCGCCACGCGCCTCACCGTCACCCTCGCCGACGGCCACACCCTGCCCGCCACCCTCCTGGGCACCGACCCCGTCGACGACATCGCCGTGGTCAAGATCGCCGCCTCCCGCTTGCCCACCGCCGCCTTCGGCTCCTCCGCCAGCCTGCGCCTCGGTCAGACGGTTCTGGCCATCGGCAACCCGCTCGGCATCGGCACCACCGTCACCGACGGCATCGTCAGCGCCCTCAACCGCACCGTCGACGAGGGGCAGAACGGTCCCCAGACCACCGGCTCCATCCTCAACGCCATCCAGACCAGCGCCGCGATCAACCCCGGCAACAGCGGCGGGGCGCTGATCAACCTGGCCGGACAGGTCGTGGGTATCCCGACGCTGGCCGCGGTCGATCCCGAGTTCAACGCGCCGGCGAGCGGGGTGGGCTTCGCCATCCCCTCCACCACCGTCCAGAGCATCGCCGGGCAGATCATCGCGGACGGGCGTGTGGTGCATAGCGGCCGCTCCTATCTCGGCGTCAGCTCCGTCCCCGTCACGCCGCAGACGGCGCAGCAGGCTAATCTGCCCGTCAGCCAGGGCGTAGCGATCGCGGCGGTGAGCGCGGGCGGGCCGGCCGCCAAGGCCGGCTTGCAGGTGGGCGACGTGATCGTGGGCCTGGGAAGCAGGACGATTGCCACCTACGACGACTTGCTGCAAGCCCTGGCCACCACGAAGCCGGGCCAAACGGTGGCGGTGCGGGTGCTCACCTCACAGAACCAGCCGCGCACGGTCCGGGTGACCCTGAGCGAGTTCCCCATCCCCAGCCAACACTAAGCACCTGACCATAAGTTCGGCACAGTTTCTCGGGCGAATCACGCCTAACAAAAACGTGCCAGATTTCTGAGCACATGCTTAGCCACTAACGGCCCCCTGGCCCCCTGGCCCCCTGGCCCCCTGGCCTCTTAGGGGTAGGTCTAACATGTTGCCATAGTAATAATGGTCGGCAAAACGTGATGGTGAGCCGTTCTATAGCCCCACGAGAGGGCATTATCCCCTTCGACCCTCATACTTTGCCCGGATAATCATAGGGCACTATGGCTAACCTACCCCTGAAAGGGCCCCCTGGCCCCCTGGCCCCCTGGCCCCCTGGCCCCCTGGCCCCTTGGCCCCTTGGCCCCTTGGCCCCTTGGCCCCTTGGCCCCTTGGCCCCTTGGCCCCTTGGCCCCTTGGCCCCTTGGCCCCTTGGCCCCTTGGCCCCATGGCCCCTTGGCCCCTTGGCCCCTTGGCCCCTTGGCCCCTTGGCCCCTTGGCCCCTTGGCCCCTTGGCCCCTTGGCCCCTTGGCCCCTTGGCCCCTTGGCCCCTTGGCCCCCATGACCGGGCTCCACGGGGACACACACGGTCGAGAAACGGGACCTTAGCGGCGGGACGAGTGACGGGGAGGGCGCTGCGCCCGACAGGGCGTCCCGCAGGCGGCGTATCCTCGCAGGACGCCCCTTTTCATACCTGAAAACGGCTATGCACCGCCGTCTCCCTCCCTTTTTCGCGCCATGACTGTATCGTGGATGGCTCATTTATTGTGCGGTCTTTGCAGGACGGCTCATTTATTGTGCGGTTTCGGCTCAATGATCGTGCTGTTTTTTGCCTACCTCAGCTGTGCTTTTGGCTCAGTGAATGTGATGTCTTACAACTTTCGATTCGCGCTACTACGACGCTCCTTTTCGCTACGAATCTCGCCACCACTTCTCATTGTCGTACCTCTCCCTTCCGGTTCACGTTGCGACCCGCTGGAAGCGTAGCACGCCGCCAGGGCCGCTGTCAAGGGACCGGATTTATACAGTCAGGGTGCATCGTTATGCAGACGTCGACGGCGACGCTCCCCTGCCACGACGGCGGCCAGCGCCGGCAATGACGGGGTGTCCCCGCCTCCCGCTCGCAGATCCTCCCCTCGGCTCATGGCAGCACGAGACAGAGAGGGCTACCAGAAAGAGCGGCGTCTTCGCACGCCGGACCGCCCTGGCCGTCGCGCGCACGCGTCGCCGTCCCCGTCGCTCTGCTCCACCGCGAGACCCACCCGTCCCCCGTCCACTGGACGCGATCCACCAGACAGCGTACGCTGGGCACAGGGAGGACGACATTAGATGCAGCGCGACCCCGGCCCCGCCGACCCACCCCTCCTCACCCTCTCTGTCCCCCTCACCCAGCAGGCTCTCGACGCGGAGATCGCCGCGATCGCCCAGGACCGCTACCCTCCCTGGCGCCTCGCCCGCCAGCAGCCTCACGATCACTCCTGGAGCCTCTGGCACGCGATCAGCTCCCTCCTCGCCCTCGGCACACACTCTCCCGCCCCTGGCTCTCTCGCCGTCGCTCCCGTCCGCACCGTCGTCCTTGAGCACACCGCCACGCACCGTCGCCGCACCCTCGTCTTCGAGTTCCTCGGCCCCACCCACGGCCAGCGCCTCTGGCGCCGCGCCGAAGACCCTGCCCGCGCACGTACGCCCGATGGCTTCGATCCTCCCGGTCTGTAACTGTAAGATTCCACGCGATGTGCGCCCTGTTCCACCTAAGCTTTTAAGCCGTCACATTACGTGCGCCTAACGTCACATTAGCTGCGCCATCCTCCACCAGACGCCTCTTCACGCTGCCCAGCGCATCCTTTGTAGGGTGAAACTGCCGCTTCATAGACACCACGACACTGGTCACCGCGGACGCGTCACGCGCGTATTGGCGCACCTAATGTGACCAAAAGAGAGTGCGTACTTGACGTTGGTAGGGTGTCGAAGGGGGAAGTGCGCCGCGCCGCCGGGTCCTGATGGAAAGCATTCGCAGCGTGTCTAGTGCTGCGCAGGAGGTCGAGCGATGACCCATGCACCGCACGTCATGCCTATCCGCTCGGGCGCCAACGTCAAGTACGCACTGTCGACCAAAAGAGAGGATCGGCGCACCTCATGTGACCATTCCCGCGCACTGAGCGTGGTGTACGGCCTCGATTTACGGGTGGGACCCGCGCACCTAATGTGAAAACTTACAGCAGATGGGGGGTGTATACTTTTGGTGATAGGTCCTTGACTCTAAATGGAAAGGGTGATATTGGGGCCGGCGATGACCACCGACGAACTCTACCTCCTCGTGGCCGAAACCCGCTGCGAGCACGGCCGCCTGCCGCTCAATGACGCCGTGCGCACCGGCGACGACTGGACCGCCCTCCTCCGCGCCCCCGCCCACCCCGGCCCCTTCGCCGTCCGCGACTTCCACGCCTTCCAGGCTCTCGCCCCTCACCTCCCCGCCGCCTGGATCGTCCCCCCTCCCCACCCCGCCCCGCCCCGCTGCGCCGACCCTCCCGCTGCCCTCACCCTCCCCGACCTGACCCTCATCCTCGCCGACGCCCTGGCCCCTGACCCCTCCCCCTGGCGCCTCTCCACCATCCGCCGCCCGCGCACCGCCCCCCTCAGACAGGGCCACCACCTACCTCGTCGACCTCGTCGATCCCGCCACCGCTGAGGTCCGCGCTGTCCCCACCCTCGCCGCTTACCACCAGACGCATTGCTCCGCCCCCGCCCCGCTGTCCTCTCTTCCCCTGCCCACCCGCTAGCCACCTCAAGGAGTGCCCGTGGACACGCCCCATCCCGCCCGCCCTGCCGCCCAGCCCGCCCCGCTCCCGGCCCCGCTCCCGGCCCCGCCCGCCGCCCCATCCACGCCCCGCCCGCCGCGCGAGGCCGTCTCTCTGGACGACCTCAACGCCGCCGCCGCCGCCCGCGAACGTGACGACGCGGACTGGTGTACCCACGCCCTCCTCCACCGCCCCTCCCCACCCGCGCCCGCGCCGTCGTCATCCGTGCCCCCGCCCGCGGCGGCAGCGTCGAAGACCTCCTGACCATTGTCCGCTCTACGGCCAGAGCCAGGGGGGAGCCGGGAGTGGGGGCACCCTGGCTCCCCCC
>JAABUQ010006611.1_pt1 | contig 17428 bp, 24 predicted proteins | sample 5560001 | NCBI WGS metagenome assembly JAABUQ01 (sample SAMN10711888, study PRJNA513371) | rock metagenome | isolation source: Antarctica rocks | place: Antarctica: Victoria Land, Finger Mt nord | collected 2015-12-18
CAGCCAGGAGACGGGACGCGGCATATTAGACCTCCAGAAACCGTTGCTGGAGCGAGTTTAGGAGGTTTTGGGAGGCAAGGGAATAGCTGCGCGATCGCGCATTTATTCGGTTCTCTCTGGCCAAGGACTACCCACGACAATGCGAATTGTCGGGGGTAAAATGTGAGAGTGACGGAATTCGCAGAATCGGGGTATGGTAACGATTTGGTACAAAATGGGCCACTTGCCCTTAGCGGGGTCGAGGGCCCTCAAGATGCTTGGTTTTCCCGGCGCTTCTAGACCGCTCAGCGGCTTACAGGGGCGCCATTCGGAAGTTGACTACACCTCGCTTCTTGAGCCTCCGGCCAAAAGCCCCTTGGAGTTTGCGGGCAAATCCCGACGCAAGCTCAGCAGGGCAGCGCGGGAGCGCATCTCCGCCGCACAGCGGCTGCGCTGGGCCAAGCAAAAGGAAACGGCGGCCCCGAAGAAGACAGCGGCTAAGAAGCTCACCGCAAAGAAGGGCACCGGAACAGCCGGGGCAGGGAAGCAAATCGATGCCGGTTCCGGCCAAGAGAGCCGCTCGGCCGAAGCCTGCAAAGGCCGCTTCCAAGAAAATGGCAACACGATCGCAGACAACGCCTGAGGCCGCGGCACCGGCTACCGCGTAGAAGTCCCGACCGGGACGGTAGGAAGCAGCTCGAGGAGCTTCTGGGCGGCACGGGGCTGCAGCTCGAAGAGCCGCTGGAGGTGGTGGCGGTCGTAGTGCGATCGCACGGAGCCCTCGACCGAGCGGCGGATCTCATGGAGGCGGGGAGCCAGGAGACGGGGCGGGCATGGAGAACTCCTAGCTTCCTCGTCCCCTCCGTCGAGAAGCTTTCTTAGAGTGGCTTCGCTACGTCACGCGCTTCCCTGCGCCCCTTCATTCTTTGGTTCGCCCGACGAGTCTCCACACGCTCAATGTTCGCGTTGCGGTGACCCTCCACTGAGGAAGGGGTCGTAGAGATCGCCAAAGCCTACCGGCTTGTGCTGTTTCCTGAAGTGCATGGAACGGCTCATGGGGCCACCTTATAGCGATCAACGGATGGGTTCTATACAACGAACGGAGGGTTGAGACCCCTCGTGCTTAGGGACGGGGCGGGAACTAAATTCCGCATTGATTGTTTGGAATATTCGAAGCGAGTCGAGTATCTAGGTCGTTTCGAATGAAGCAGGTACCAAGCATCGACCGTGCGACTTCTTTAGCTGATTGTTTCGTCACCGGATGCTCCGCAGTCACGCTCCCCGGCTCGTAAATCTTCGGTGAATGTCAGCAATCGGACCCAACCCTCACACCTCACCGTCTGTCTATCCCTGTAGACCGCGGAGGAGATGAGAGCCGACTTTCGGCTCTCATCCACGCCGATTCACACAAGCGCACTCACACCCACACAGATCACGGGAGCCTCCATGCGAACAAGGATCACGAGACGAGGATTTATCGGGGGAATGGCAGCCACGTCGCTCGCCGGTGCCTCCAGCGCGGGTCCGCTCGCAAAACTGGCATACGCAGACCCCAAAATGCCGCTTCCAGCTAACTCCGGCATCGAACATGTCGTCCTCGTGATGATGGAGAATCGTTCCTTCGATCACATCCTCGGTTGGCTGCCGCACGCCAACGGCCGGCAGGCAGGGCTTACCTACCTCGACAAGGCAGGTGCCCCTCATCCCACCTTCCACCTCACCGATGACCAGAACTGCGCCCTCGAAGATCCCGACCACTCCTACGCCGGGGGCCACATCCAGTACGACGCCGGCAAATGCGACGGCTGGCTCCGCGCCGGCACCAACGACCTCTATCCCATCGGCTACTACACCGGGCAGGATGTCAGCTTCCTCAGCCAGGCAGCGCCCCAGTGGACGGTCTGCGACAATTACTTCGCCGGTATCCTCGCTCCGACCTATCCCAATCGGTTCTACCAGCACGCCGCGCAGACCGACCGCCTTGACGACAACACCACAACCTCGACGCTTCCCGCCATCTGGGATCGCCTCGCCTCCCGCGGTCTAACCGGCCGCTATTTCTACAACGACGTCCCGTTCACGGCCCTTTGGGGATCCCGGTACCTCGACATAAGCCGCCCCTACACTGAGTTCCTCGGAGCCTGCGCTACCGGAACCCTCCCCCAGGTCTCGTACGTCGATCCCCGCTTCCTCGACGAGACCAGCGGAACCTCGAACGATGACCATCCGCACGCCGACATCCGCAACGGAGAGGCCTTCCTCAACCAGGTCTACCACGCAGTCACCACTAGTCCTGCGTGGCCCAACACGGTCCTCATCATCAACTTTGACGAGTGGGGCGGCTTCTACGATCACGTCCCGCCACCGCTTGGTCCCATCCCCCCGGGAGACGCCGCTGCCGGAGGCGATGGACGTCTGGGCTTCCGCGTTCCGGCACTCGTTATCTCGCCCTTCGCTCGCCGCGGCTATATCGCCGGAACCCAGTTCGACCACACCTCCGTTCTCAAGCTCATCGAGTGGCGATGGAATCTCGACCCCCTTACCGTGCGCGACGCCACCGCCAACAACCTCGCGTCCATCCTAGACTTCCGCAGCCACAACCTCGCAGCCCCTCAGTTCAACGTTCCCGCCGGACCCTTCGGGGGAGCCTGCACCTCCGCCATCACGGGGACCGTCCCCGTGGCTAACACCGAAGAGACCGAGTGGACCGCCATCCGGGCTCTGGCGCAGCAGTACGGCTTCATCCTCCCCTAGCCCCGCACGCATCCTTCGATACCCCAGGAGCCCTCCCATGTCCAAATGGATCTCAGCCGCCCTCTCAGCACTCGTCGCGGCGTCCACGCTGCAGGCAACCGCACAGGTTCCCAGCTCACGCCACGTCTTCGTCATCATGCTCGAGAACGAAGGCTACGCGACCACCTTCGGCCCAAACTCCGCCGCACCGTATCTGGCCAACACCCTCACCGGCATGGGCCAGCTGCTGACCAACTACTACGGCATCGGCCACAACAGCAATGACAACTACCTCGCCATGATCAGCGGCCAGGCTCCAAACAGCGAGACGCAGTCCGACTGCCAGGTCTACACCGACTTCACCGGCACGGGCATCTTCGCGCCATACGGTCAACTCGTCGGCCAGGGCTGCGTCTATCCCAACTCCGTGGAGACCCTTCCCAATCAGCTCCAGGTCCGGGGCTACACCTGGCGCGGTTACATGGAGGACATGCCCTCCGCCTGCTCCCATCCCGCCCTCAATACGGTCGACACAACCCAGAAGGCCACCCCCACCAACGCCTACACCGTCCGCCACAATCCATTCGTGTACTTCCACTCCATCCTCGATACTCCCTCCTGCGCCGCCAACGACGTTCCCTTGACCTCGCTGCAGCAGGATCTGCAGAGTGTTGCCACAACGCCCAACTTCAGCTACATCGTCCCCAACCTTTGTCATGACGGGCACGACTCTCCCTGCGCCGACGGCGAGCCCGGCGGCCTGGTCTCCGCCGATGCTTGGCTCCAGAGGCACGTCCCCGCCATCCTCAGCTCGCCCGCCTATAAGCAGGATGGCATCCTCATCGTCACCTTCGACGAAGCCAGTTTCGGCGCCTCCTCCTCCAGCGATTCCACAGCGTGCTGCAACGAGCAGCCAGGCCCAAATTCGCCTCTGCCCGGAATCACGGGGCCCGGCGGCGGCCGTGTCGGAGCCGTGGTGATCTCGCGCTTCGTCAAACCGGGCACCCGGAATGCCAACCCCTACAACCACTACTCGTTCCTGAAGTCCGTCGAGACGATCTTTGGCCTCCCGTACCTCGGCTTTGCATCGCCTAGTGATGTTCCCGTCTTTGGCGCCGATGTATTCTCCCGGGGAACGGCGAAGCACTGAGCAGCATTGCCGGCCCGGCGGGGAGCGGGGTATGGCAACGATTCGATACAAATGGGCCACTTGCCCTTAGCGGGTCGAGGGTCCTCAAGATGCTTGGGTTTTCCGGCGGTTCTAGACCGCTCAGCGGCTTACAGGGGCGCCATTCGGAAGTTGACTACACCTCGCTTCTTGAGCCTCCGGCCAAAGCCCCACCGGAACCGCCGAAGCTAAGTGATTGCAAGCACTGGCATTTATAAAGCCTGCTTTGGTGACCGGAACGTAAGGGTTATGGCCGCTCCCAAATGGCCCATTTTGTATCGAATCGTTGCCATACCCCGGTACGTTCGCAAAGGTGACAAACAGAGGCTCGCGGAACACTTTCACGCGCAGCCGAACCCGGCTGAGTTGCCGATGCCGGATGCGGACTACAACGTAGCGCCAACGACGCACCAGCCGATCATCCGGGAGACCGGCGACCGCGAGCTGATCCTGGATCGCTGGGGTCTGGTCCCGTTCTTCACGAAAGATCTGAAAGACATCAAGGGGCTATCGACCATCAACGCCCGTTCGGAGACGATCACCAAAGCTCCGACGTGGCGCGAGCCGTTCAAGAAGCGGCGCTGTCTGGTGCTAGTGTGATAATAGCCGTCCATCGGGACAATGCAGCGCTGGCGGTGAAGCGGACGATTCCAAAGGGAACTGCGCTTCAAACCTGAGCCCGCGCATTGAAGGTGCTGCGCTTGGGGTCGATGCCTTTCGAGCCGAAGCCGACCAAACCCCAGCGCATCGGAACCAGCTCGCGGCGGAACGTCTCGCGTTCCTGGCGAAGCATCGGCTGGGTGCTCGTCGGCGCGATGTTGTGGCTTGGGTCGTAAGGCAGGGAATCGCCGGTCGCTTCGGCGCGGAATGCCTCGGCAATCTTCTGTTTGTCGGCCTGTTCGGTAGTAGCGGCCACACATCGCGATAGCCTCTCAGGGCAACAAATGGACATGCGACGCTAAAGGTGCAACAGGACAGGCTCTCCATAGACGGGTCATTTGCATTTGCGTCTTTCCAGAAACGTAACGAAGAACGCTGCGGAATCCGTGTAAGCACTCTTAGTTTGTTTAGAGAGAGCGGTGCTTTGCCTGGGGAGTGCGGGGTACTGTGAACACGGTATTAGGGTCTGCTTTGTGTCTTTCGCGTTCGGGTCGCTGGAGTCTACCGACAGCAGAAGCGAGAGAGATGTCATTTGGGCCAGGGTGGAGGCTGCTTCGCTCTGAAGGGAGTTCATCGCGGTCATCCGCTCCGCGTCTTTGACCTGCGCTGCTTGAGTTCTGTCCGCCTCTGAACGAAGGAACTGTTCTTTACTGTGAGCCTCAAGGTCGGCAATCGCTGCTGCTTCTTGGTTGTAGGCAACGATAAGGAGTGTCCGTGTGTTGCTATCGGTTTCGTCTACAGGCGTGTACTTGGCGATGATCGACGCGGAGCACAGTAAGGCATCATGTGCCTGTTTCGTACCGTGAAAAGGGCCGACATGCCAAGTGCAGGGCTCTCTTTTTTGGTGAGCCCTGTTATCCCAGCTTTGAGGGCCGAGACTGAATTCTGAGCCGATTGCAGAGCCTTGAGCTGGTAGGCGAGGCGCTGATAAGCGCTTGGGCCAGTAGTGGAGCTAAGCTCGGCAAGTGCCAAGCCGCAGGATGACGGTGGCATGGCTGGCGGAATCTCATAGTGCGGTTCCGAAGTCTGAGCACCAACGGCAATAGGCAGCAGCATGTAAGCCCTGTAAGCCAACCAGTAACAAGTTTTCATTGTCATCCTTCCTGGAAGGTCTCCTCGTCTTCATCCTTCTGAGTGCAACCAGCGTTCGGGGTGGGGCTTAGGGTATACCGGAATTGGCTATCGGAGAGGTCTGAGAAAGCAACGGTATTAATTAGGGCCTGTGACCGAATCTCCCACATCGGAGCGGCAAGTTGGTGGTACTTCAATAGCATCGTCCATCCCTGACTGACTTTGACCATCAACTCAATATCGCCTGCGTACAGAGCGGCTATTTCTGTTGCTGCTTGAAGGCTGCTCAGAGCGCTGTAGGCGATGGGGGGTTCGAGCACTTGTCGCTGGTAAAAGTCCTGGATCTTCTCGGGCGGCATGAGGTGTCGTGCGACCGAGCGAGTGTCTGAGATCGCCCTAAACAATGAAACCTCAGGATCGCCATGGGCAAACGAACAAAGGAACTGATATTCAAAGTAAAGCCTCTTCAGCAAGTCTCGCTGTGCGCCATCGGGTAGACGCTTGATTACTTTCGCGGGCGTAGGAAAGGGCGGAATCTCGACTCGCTGCGCAGTAGGCCCGAAGGGAGCACCCAGCTCATCATCGTTTATTGTGCGACGTTCCTCTTCTGTGACGAAGCAGGCCGTTCGCAAGTTCTCCAGCATCTCTGGGCCGGTTCTTTCTGTGAAGTCAGCGAAGCGTGGAAGGTGTATGGTCTCAGCTCGCTCCAGAAGAAAGCGTGTGTACTTCTTCTTCCACGAGGCTTTCATGAAGAGTCTAATGTTCTCTGGGCTCTGTAAGAGAAAGCAGAGATTGTAGAGTGTTTCGAGCTGAAGACGCGCGATTGCTAAGGCATCAACGGCCCACGGTCCTTGCGATCCCCCCAGCAGCATGCGAATGCTGCGATGGGCTTGGCTGAACCCTCCGATTACATTGATGAGCTGGTCTCGCTCAAAATCCGAGAAGCCGGAGGGCGGCGAACTCTTTAGCGCGTCCTGGGCGGCAGTCACGGAACTGAAGATGATACCGTCGGCTTCCCGAACATCGTAGCGTGAGCCAGAATCAATGTCGGTTGTCAAAGGTCTAGCGACATCTTTCACGGTGAAGGCCGACATGAGGATTACCTGCGAATAGCGGTGGCGGTGCGGCGTGCGTTGGGGTATATGTATGGTCCGTCGCCTGAATGCAAGCAAGGTCGTGTGATGGTGGAAGCGGTCTGCTCCTATGTATACGGCTTCTGAGTGGAGCACTCCTGCTGCTCCGAGCCATGATGGAATCCGCACCCTCTCTCTCCTCATTACCCTAGCGGTCTCGGTTGCAGACCATATACCCAATCAGGATCAGAGCGGGCCGATTTGACCTGTTCAGCCATCAACAATCTACTTGCAGACCTGGTGAGAACTTTATAAAACCCGTCGTCGCCGGCTCAAGGGAAAGTGGGAAATCGCTCTTGATTTTCCAGCATTTCCTTACGTGCTGAACGCAGCGTTGTACGATTGGCCGCTGGTCAGAACTGCCCACGCCATCCGTGCAATCTTGTTCGCCATCGCGACGATGGCGACACTTCTTGGCGATCGAGCCTCGAGCCGATCCAGCCAACCACCAAACTGGTGCCGTTCCCGTTTGACCTGCGCCAGCACGGCTCGGCCGCCGTGAACGAACAATCGACGCAAGTATGGATCACCTCGTTTGCTAATGCCGAGCAACCTGGCTTTGCCGCCCGTAGAGTGCTGTCTTGGAACAAGACCGAGCCAAGCCGCCAAATCACGGCTCTTGCGAAAAGCTGCTCCGTTGCCGATCGCTGCAGTCAGGGCCGTAGCTGTCAGCGGTCCGATGCCAGGGATCGTGAGAAGTCGCCGGCAGCCGTCTTCTTTCTTTGCAAACAGGGCAAGCTCTCGAGTACTCGCATCAATCTGTTCTTCCAGCTTGAACCACTCGTCGCGAAGCTCCACGAGCAGCGTCCTCATCCGTGCCGAAAGCAGGTTCTCGGCGTCTTCGAGGATGGAAGGAATCTGCCGCTTGAGGTGCGCCGGGCCTACGCGGACGGTAATCCCGTGTTCCAGCAGAAACCCGCGGAGCTGATTGATCACGGCAGTCTTCCGGCCGATCCAGCGGTCTCGTACGCGATGCAACGCTTGTAGATCCAGCTGACGTAGTCGTTCTTGTTGGACTTGACGAAGGGCCGGACATACTCGGCCGGCATGAGCTTCACGTCGTGGCCTTGCTGCAGAAGAGCACGGGCGAGGAAGTGGGCACCCGGACAAGCCTCGATGCCAATCAAGCAGGTCGGCATGTTCACCGTGTGCGTGAGCAGCTGCTTGCGGCTGAAACGCTTCTTGGTGACGATGTGGCCTTCCTTACTCGGGCCAACCAGGTGAAAGACCGTCTTACCGATATCAACGCCGCAAACGTGGACCTTCCTGGGAGAATCCTCCTGTGCCCGCCTTCATCCTGCCACATCTGAGTTGAAGACGACGGACCATCCCATTACCGTATTGAGACACTCAAAACCGAACCGAACCGCGTTGCTTTAGGCTCAGTTTGTTTCTTTTTACGCTTCTTCGAAATCCTCTTAGGGGCTATCGCGACAATGCCGTACTAGACGGGTTCAAATCCCGATGCGCTCAACCTCATCGAGAGAAACCTCGTCGCTACGCCGATCATAGAGGCTAGTGGTGCGGGCCGACTCATGCGCGGCCATCTGCTGGGCGACCTCCAACCGTCCACCGTTCCTGAGATACGCGGTGATGCCGGTAGCTCTGAAGGTGTGGCAGCCGATCTCCGTCTCGATCCCGGCCTCGGCAGCTCGCCGGCGAATCATCCGCCACACATCGGATTGAAGCAGGGAACGGTCGGCCAGCTCGCCGCCGCGCCCTGGCTCTGTTGCATTAACCTTGCTGATCCGGCCTAGGGCGGGCGGTGGCGATAGGATGGGTCATGTTCGAGCGTCGCCGCTTTCCTGTTGAGATCATCCTGCTTTGTGTTCGCTGGTACTGCAAGTACGGCATCAGCTATCGGGATCTCGTAGAGATGATGCAAGAGCGCGGTGTGGAAGTGGACCCGTCGACGATCATGCGCTGGGTGCATCGTTACGCACCTGAGCTGGAGAAGCGAGTGCGCTGGTATCAAGGCTATCGAGCGAGCTCCTGGCGCGTCGAGGAGACGTATGTAAAGGTTGGTGGCCGGTGGAAGTACCTGTTTCGCGCCGTGGACAAGCGTGGCCGGCCTGATCGACTTCATGTTGGCAGATCGTCGCAATACGCGGGCGGCCCATCGCTTCCTGGGCAAAGCCTTGACGACCATGCGCTACTGGCCGCCGTCGTCGATCACGACCGACCAACTCGGCTCCTATCCGAAAGCGATCCTTCGGCTACAAAGGGAGGGCAGGCTGGCTGCCGGTACAAAACATAGAACCTGCAAATACCTGAACAACATCATCGAGGCCGATCATGGCGCACTCAAGCAAGTCATTCGTCCCACCCGAGGCTTTCAGACGATGAAGACTGCCGCGGCTACCATCAAAGGCTTTGAAGTAATGCGCATGATCCGCCGAGGGCATTGCCTCACCTGTAAGCCGAGCGTCAAAGATGAGGTCCCATTTATAAACAAGCTGTTTGACATCTTCTCTGTCGCGGCCTGACAGAAAAAGCAGCGAGCCAGACTGCAGCCAAACAAGTTAATGCAACAGAGCCGAACGGAGAGGTCATGCGAACCTGTGGGCCCTACTTCTCGCGGCACTCCGCTTGAGACACCTGTAAGCAGATCAGTCCTGCGAAGTCGTCTAGTATTTACCCAGATTTCAGTACGCGATCCACTCCACCTCATGGAGCAATCTCATCGTCTCGCCGGTCATAATGTCCTGTGCTTCGGGCAGTTACATGACCGGCATGTGTTGCGCGATCTCCAGCCTCGGCGATATTTGATGAGCGGAGTTGCTACGGTGCCGATGTCTCTTTGGTAGGTTGCATTCTGTGTCGCTCGGCCGGATCGCGAGTTCGCCGCACTATCGCTTGTTTACCCGAGAGTAACAGGGTTCGTGTAGCGCTAGTTCCATGTCAACAATGAACCGTCGCCAGCTGCTCGCACTCCTTGGATCAGCCGGGGCAGCCGCATATCTCGAAGTTCCGGGATACGCATCGGCGCAACCATCCGATGCACCGGAAGATTTCGATTTTAGCTTCTTCACCGATACGCACCTCCAGCCGGAGTTAAATGCGAATGCGGGCTGTGCGATGGCGTTCAGCAGAATGCGCAGCCATAAGGTGGACTTCGCGATCCAGGGAGGAGACCACATCTTCGATGGGCTCGGGGTTCCGAAGCAACGTTCGCTCAGCCTGTTCGAGATATATGACCGGACGCAGCAGGATTTGAGCCTGCAGGTTCATCACACAATCGGCAATCATGATTGCCTCGGTGTGTATCCGCAAAGCGGCATGCAACCGGGAGATTCGATCTACGGAAAACGCTACGACGAAGACCACGTCGGGAAGACGTACTACAGCTTCGATCACAAAGGCGTTCACTTCATCGTCCTGGACTCGATTCGGATTGACCCCGGACCGGGCCTATGAAGGCCTAATCGATGCTACCCAGATGGCTTGGCTTGCAGCCGACCTGAACACGCAGCCAGCAGCAAAGCCCATCATCATCAGTGTGCATATACCGCTGGTCAGTGCGATCGACAACTACACGCCTGTTCCAGCAACGCCTCCGGCCCACCACGGAGACACTGTCGTGAACTCCTCGGAGGTTACCCAGCTCTTCATAGGGCACTACGTGCTTGCGGTCTTCCAGGGGCACACGCAGATCAACGAACGTGTGGACTGGCATGGCGTGCCGTACATCACCAGCGGTGCCGTCTCGGGGAACTGGTGGCACGGCACCCGGCTGGGTACGCGGGAGGGTTTTACGGTAGTCTCCATCCGCGGTGGCAGGTTGTCGACGCACTACGAAACCTACGACTTCCAGAGCGTAGATCCACAGAACACCTAGACGTGACGTGAGCGGCGGCAGCGTGCCGGTGTCGACGCGGCGATGCACTGAGAAACAGATCAAGAGACCTCAATCGGATTTTCACTAGAAACAGAAGGGATCGCACATGCAATTTCTGGCGCTTGCTACCGACTACGACGGCACCCTTGCCTACAGCGGCAAGGTTCGTGATTCGACGATCGAGGCTCTCGAGTTGCTGCGTGCCTCCGGAAGACATCTGATCCTGGTCACCGGCCGGCAGCTTGAGGAGCTGCTGGAGACCTTCTCGCGCCCAGATCTCTTCGAGTGGATCGTGGCGGAGAACGGTGCGCTTCTGTATTGCCCCAGAACGCGGGAGACGCGATTGCTCGCAGATGCCGTTCCCGCGGGATTTGCTGAAACTCTTCGTGAAAGAGGCATTCAAAATCTTGGAGTAGGGCGGTCCATTGTGGCGACCTGGCAACCGCACGAGTGCACCGTGCTCGGCGTGCTGCGTGACCTGGGGCTGGATCGACAGATCATCTTCAACAAAGACGCCGTGATGGTGCTTCCCGGCGGCATCAACAAGGCCAGCGGCCTCACCTGCGCGCTGGAGGCGATGAAGGTCTCGCACCACAACGTGGTTGCTGTCGGGGATGCAGAGAATGACCTGCCCATGCTGACTCAATGTGAGTGTGGGGTCGCCGTTGCGAATGCCCTTGACTCAGTGAAGGCCAAGTCGCATCTGGTGACGCAGGGAGATCGGGGTTCCGGGGTGGAGGAGCTCATCCATGCCCTTGTGGAGGATGATCTCGAGCAGTTATTGGAAGCCACGCAGAGGCCGGGCGTTCTGCTTGGCACCACGCGATCAGAGCCCCCGCGAGCGATTTACATCCCCGGGCTCGGCCACTCCGTCCTTGTCGCCGGACCTTCCGGAAGCGGCAAGTCGACCGCGATTACCGGCTTTCTGGAAAGGTTGGCGACGGCCGCGTACCAGTTCTGCATCTTTGATCCGGAGGGGGATTACGAGTCGTTTGAGCCGGCGATCAACCTCGGCAACCCGGGCTATGTGCCCTCTGCCGAGGATGTTTTGAGGCTTCTGGAACGGATGCACAGTACGGTGGTCAATCTTCTAGGAGTTTCCGTCGATGCCCGGCCGCAGGTCGCCTCCGAGATGCTGCGCAAGCTGGATGAGCTGCGCTGTAGCAAAGGGCGCCCACACTGGTTTGTGATCGACGAAGCGCATCACATATTTCCGTCCGTTGCACCCGATCAGCGGAGGGTGCTGGTCGCTCCTCCGGAGACCTCGCTGATGATCACCGTGCATCCGGATCACGTGCGCAAAGAAGCCCTCGAGACAGTGGACATCGTCATCGCCATCGGCACGGAGCCGGACAAGACCATACGTTCCTTCTGTGCCACCGTAGGTGTTCCAGAACCAAAGCTTGACGCTGTCGAGCTTAGCCGCGGGGAGGTTCTCGTGTGGTTCAGGCGCCGACCGGGCGACCTTTTCGTGGTGGCCGCGGAGCCGGGCGTTACGGAACACAAACGTCACATCCGCAAGTACGCGGACGGTGACCTTGGCCCAGGAAGCTTTGTGTTCCGTGGACCGGCCAGTCACATGCACCTCATCGCACAGAATCTGAACACCTTTACTCGCATGGCGGAGGGTATCGATGACGAGACCTGGAATCACCACCTCCATTCTGGTGATTTGACCGAATGGTTTCGCTGGATCGTCAAGGACCGGGAGCTCGCCGACGAGGTGCAGACAATCGCCGAGAGTGACGGCTCACCCCAGGAGACAAAAGCGAGTGTGATCGCGGCCGTGTGTCAGCGATACACGCTTCCAAGCTAGAGCCATCGCAGACCAGGAGAGCACCATGTTTGATAATCCGCAATCCGATCCTCCTATCGTCTCCACAGATGCACTCCCCGTGTGCGAGCGAGACGATCTGGTCGCTCGTCTCCAAGCCGCGTGGAAGAATCTGCCACCCGAGACACAAGCCGCCGCGCGGCCCACTCTCGAAGAGGGTCATCGAGCACTCGCAAACTACGTTGCGAACGGAACACCGCCCGCGCACCACACCCAGATGACCCTCCGCCTGAAGAGCTATCTGACCAATGACTGGGACGGCCACCTTGCCACGTTGGAACAATCGCTCAAGAGAACGTGTAGAGACACAGCCAAGGGCACACACAGGCCGGCGATGTAGGTGTACGGGAACGTGCCAATGGCCCCGTTTGGCAGGATGGTGTGCAGAAGTTGGAGCGGTCCGGGTGCCGTCAAGGCAGAGCGAACGACGGCGTTAGCGAGCGCCAGCAGTCCCAGCCAGTCCCAAGTCAGCGCTGCACGCTGCTGCCCGAGGGCCGATCGACGTCCCCAAATAGGGTCGATGCTTGCCATCAGGAAGGGGAGAAAAGCCTAATTCTTCGATCCAAAGGAGCATAGACGTGACTGAACGCACGATCGATCTCCGCTTGTCTTTCATCCTGAATCCGCAACCCCACGTTATAATCATGAGCACTTCGGCGATCCGGACTGCCTCCGCGCTGCAGCACCTGCGTCCTTCTCCAGACCTCACTCTCTAACACAAGGAAATTGAGATGAAGAAGGCTGTCGCCAGGAACTCCAAGAAGTCCACTGTCGCAAAGACGTCCTCAGTAAACAACTTACGCACCACTGCGAAGCAGATCCTCCCGAGGCGAGCTGCAGCTACCCCCATTAGCAAATCCGCATCAAAGAAATCTTCGAAGAAGCCCTCCTCAGCCGCCGCGATCAAACAGGCAGCCACACGACCCACTGCGCCTAAGACCACCGCAAAGTCCAGGCAGTCCCTCCGCTTTGCTCACCCCTTCTTCACTCCCACGCCACTATCTGAGCGCGCATCCGTCCCCGGTGTCGGAACCCGACTGCTCGATTTTATCCAGGGAAACCTCGAGCTTATCCCTGCGCCCACACGTACACCGCTCTTCACCCTCGCCGAGATCATCGGCCAGCAAGGTAGTCAGGAGATTGAAGCGTCCGGCTCCATCCGTTTCCACACCGTCGGAGATACCGGTAAAGGTGCAATACACCCCAGGGTGCCGTCGCCGAAGCCATGCAGGCCGACTTCGACATCGCCCATCCCGCCAACTCCCCCGCCTTCTTCTTCCATCTCGGCGACGTCATCTACGGTCCCAACAAGGACCAGAACTACCGCCCCGAGTTCTACGAGCCTTACGTTCACTACCCCGGCAAGATCGTCGGAATCGCCGGCAACCACGACGGAGAAGTCTTCCCCGGCACCGACCCTGTCAGCCTCCGCGGCTTCGTCGTCAACTTTTGCGCCCCCTCGCAGGTCGTCCCTCCCATCGCCGGCACCATCTTCCGCGAGACCATGAACCAGCCGGGCGTTTATTATCTCCTCGACGCCCCGTTCCTCCAGATCGTCGCCCTCTATTCCAACGCTGCTGAGAACCCTGGCTTCATCTCCGGCGCCATACCCGGCCAAGCCCAGAAGACCTGGCTTCTCAAGACCCTCCAGACCATCACCGCCCAACGCAAGGTCGGCACCCGCAAGGCGCTCATCTTCGCCACTCACCACCCGCCCTTCACCGCCGGCGGACACGCTCCCAGTACGGCTATGCTCGCCGACATCGACTCCGTCTGCCAGCAGGCCGGCATGATGCCGGATCTCTTCCTCTCCGGCCATGCCCACAGCTACCAGCGCTACACCCGCGAGCTCACCCTCGCTGGCCGATCCCTCCAAATCCCCTACATCGTCGCCGGCACCGGTGGCATCAACGACCAGGCCGTCCCCGCCGCCACCGGACAGAAGACCGGGGATCATATCTTCGTCAATTCCCTCAAAGGCTATGGCTACCTCCTCCTCGAGGTCTCGAGCAGCACAATCCACGGCACCATGTTCGCTGTCGATCCCGGCACCCACGCCAGATCCACCTTCGAAACCTTTGCCGTCGATCTCGCCCGCAATACCGTATCTTGATCTCACTCCAGACTCGATCTCGCGGTCGTTCAGCCGGCTCGGCGCAACGTTGAGCTTGCGTGCAAGTTCTCCGATCTCGCGGCTCGCACAGAGAGAAGCAAAGAAGATCTCTAAGGTCAAACGCCTCTATCGTAAGGAAAAGCTCACAAAGTCCGAGATCGCAAGACGCCTCGGCATCGGCCGGACCTCTGTTCGAAGCTGCTGGAGGGTGTCTGAGCCATCACAGGACCAAATGGCTCATTTTGTACCGAATCTTTGCCAAACCCCTATAAGGCTTTCCCAATTCGTGGCGCGCTGCGTCACGAATTGAGTTGGACGCACTACCGAGCCCTGTTCAGGATTGAACCTGAGGGCGCTCGGACCTGGTACATGCACGAAGCTGCGAGCCAGGGTTGGACCACGCGAGCCCTGGAGCGGCAGATCGGCACGCTCTATTACGACCGTCTGCTGGCGAGCTCCGACAGAACGGCGGTTGAGCAAGAAGCGCAGAGTCAACTGAGGCCGCTCAAGACGCCAAGAGACTTCCTTCGAGATCCCGTGATGCGCGATCCTCGCGCTCCTGGTCGGCTGCGCCTTGCGACGGGAGGAGCTGGCCACGCTCGACGTCGAGATCCTGCAGCTGCGGGAGGGCCGCTGGGTGCTGGCCGACCTCGTAGGGAAGGGAGGACGGGTCCGCACCGTGGCCGTGCCGGTCTGGGTTAAGCAGGGCATCAACGCCTGGCTCACGGCAGCCGCGATCGAGGAAGGCCGGCTGCTCCGGCGGGTGCTTAAGAACAGCAAGGTCGTCGGGGAAGCTTTGAACGACTGGGCCGTCTGGGATGTGGTGCAACGGTCTGCCCAAAGAGATTAGAATCGAACGCTTCGGCGCCCACGATCTCCGCCGTACCTGCGCGAATGTATGGTCCGCCGCCTTGTCGCAAGCGAAAAGTGATCTGACAGGGTGGTCTGCGCAAATGTATTCGACCTTTAGCGGAGTGTACGACTCCTGGCCAGGATGGAATGCGCTACGCCCTCTTCCTATTTAACTCTTCAGTCTTGGGAGACTGCTTGGCGCATCAGGCTAGGAGAGCGTCGGGTTCGACCGTTGTGCCATCTCAATTGTTCGCCAGCAGACCTGGCAGGAAACTTGGTTAGACCGTCGTCCGTGGGTTGTAGATGTGGAATCGCGAAGGCGAGATACGGCTTCGACATGGACACGATCTCATCTCGCGGATCTTCCGTTAGCGTCACTCGACCCTCCTGGTCTCTTTCTGATCGGCCAACTGCTCGAAACGTTACGTCTACTTTGAAATAGGGGCACTGCTGGCTTACGAAAGTGCGCTGCAGACCCGTCGACAGACCACCCTCGACGGTAAAGACTTTCAAGAGATCAACCCTTGCCATCCCCGGCTTGATCCCGTTCATGCGCGTGAGGACTTGGGCAACCCAGTCGACATTTTCACGACCTGGGTTTGAAGCCAGTCCTTTTGCGGGCCGAAAGCCTGCACCGACAATTCCAACAGCGAGCGCAGATAAAGCTTGACGACGATTCACGGAGACTTCTCCTTATTTTTTGAAGATAAAGACTACCGTATCTGGGAGTGTTGGTAGGGAATATGACGTGACCAAAACCCAGCCCGCTTTGTCTAACCGCCCGAATATAGCCGGAAGGTGTCCAGCTTCAACGTGCTGCAGATCAAATTCGGGGCCGTTCACTAATTGACGTTCCGGATCATCACCTCCGAGGGCAAACTGAAACGTGAATGTTTTGCAATCGTAATAACCATTTCCATACCGTGCGGGCAAGCTGACCTCCTTGGTCTAGTTGCAGAATAGCCGGAAGCGGGCGAGCTACTGATCTTTAGTTTTGCTGGAGATTGAGTTTACAAACCTCATTCCTTTTTGAAGCAAGACATACCGGTTCTGAAAGTCTGCCATGATGTTCTGATTGTTCGGGGGCGCTAGCCGTGAAACCAGCCCATAGCTCTCCAGTTTGCTGAATGCACTGTCCAGTTCGCCGTCTGGGTTCGTTCCCCATGGTCCACGTTCCCATGTACTGTGGGCGTCGTATCGCTCGATCCGTTTAGCGGTTTGGAGCCTAGCTCCTTCCAGCACGACCAATTGGCGCAGGTAAAACACATCTCGATCTGAAAGTTCCATCGCTATACGCATCATTTCCTCTGTCTCATCGGCATCAATTTTTTCGGGTAAGATCCCACTGGCCAGAATGAGGCCTATACGTTTCACGCGTTCTATAGATCTTGTCACGGCGGCGCGACGAGAAGCATCGAGTAAAAGTTCCGAGGCAGCCTCCGTTCTTTGCTTTGCCTGTTGCTCATCGAGTCGTGACTCTAAAACCGAAGGATCTTATCTTGGCGAATAATCTCATCACCGCAAACCTCCACCATCACTCGAATTCGGTGTGTAGCATCAGCGCCAATTCCTTCTTTCAATCGGTCAACCAGCTTATCGAGTGGATACGGCAAGGCTTTTGAAGTCGATTGGAGCGCCGTAAGAATCACCCCCTCGAAGGGCATCGAAGAGGTATCTTCCAGCTCAAACTGCCGCCGCAGAACGTCAACGGGATTGTCATCAATAGCCACGGGAGCGTCCTCCTGTTCTCCTAATTGATATTCGTCGTCGAGGCTGTGGGTTTGTGGGACGAGCGCTCTATGCTCGTTCCAAGCTCGAAGAGCGTCAAATCCATAGCTTGCCTTGGGGGACGGCCCATGCCCTTCAAGTGGGGGACAGCTCAAGAAAAGGAAACTTCCGTACGCTAAGGCTACTGTGGTTGCGGTTCGGGGTTCTGGTCCGGCTCGGGTGGGATAGGAGCAGCCGTTTGTGAAGGCTCGCTGGCCGGTTTCGATTTACCCCCGTTACGCACACTGGCCGCCGGAGCCGGCTTGGTGGGAGCCGGCTT